>Ga0209427_10010371_pt1 | contig 10328 bp, 11 predicted proteins | sample DeeMarSWOR136_30_FD_187465 | JGI IMG/M metagenome (GOLD analysis project Ga0209427, IMG submission 187465) | Marine sediment microbial communities from White Oak River estuary, North Carolina - WOR-1-36_30 (SPAdes) (version 2) | ecosystem: Environmental > Aquatic > Marine > Intertidal zone >...
TGTGAAAATAGGGAGGAGTCAATCGGGCAAGTTTGACGCAGGAATCGAGTTCGAACTATTGAGCAAAACCTCAGGCAATATGGAGCGGGAGACGGGACTCGAACCCGCGACAACCTGCTTGGAAGGCAGGGACTCTGCCAACTGAGTTACTCCCGCATGGCTATATCGTACCTGGATTTTACGGAAAAGTAAATGGGAAATCAAACTATAGAGTCCATGCTGTTACCATCGTTGGTTTCCATAAACACCAATATTTTCCACAATTCCGGGACGACGGGGTGGTATGAAGATTATTTACAGCGGATACTAGGTGGCCAAGTAGAGAAGCCTGTTCAGGATAGTAAAGATTGAATCAAACCGGACACCACTAAAGCGAGGTTGATTAGAGCAGGTAGGGACCTAAAGCTGGGCATTGAGGCAAAACGATTTGGGAATACAACTCTGTTTTGGAATGAGTCCAGTACTAAATAACTATTGCATATATTATTGGGTTTGTATGAGAATTTAGTACAGGAGTCCAGGGGGTCGAGTATGCTAAAGTTAAAAAGTGGGGTTAAGAAGAAAATTAAGGAATCAGTCATCAGAAGGGTGATGAGATGTCAAGGCGAGAGCCTTTATTTGGGGGAGCAGAAGGATTGTGATAATTGTGAACAAAAATCCTTTTGTTATAACCACAGAACCAGTCTCTATATAAAAGGTAACCTGGTGTTTGCCAATAATGAAGAGGATGCCGAGGCGTATTTTAACAATGGATTTGGAACGAAACTCCGTTTGTATGAAATGAATTTAGAAGAGTATGAGAGAATTCTTAATACAGGCAAGTGATTTCTAATAACACACCAGGCTTGCCAAAACGCAAATCAGGGTGGTGAAAGTGTGTATGACCTTTATATGGAAGCTTCTCTTACATACTGAGACCTCCTACCGCAAACCACTTGAATATCCTCTATATCTTTACCTCTCTTATACCGATTCCCAATTTAAAAAGTTAGTATGAGAACAAATATTGAGACTGAGCTACGAGTCCTCCTTTTTGCCGCCGTTGGAACCCTCCGTTTTCTCCTCTCCCCTGGTGAAGCTGCGCAGTTTCTCGGCAAGGTCTAGCAGGCGTGTCTGTACCATGTCATTGATTGTTCCCGGCTCATAACTGCCGTTTTCCAGACGCTGTCCCGCCTTCACTCCGGTCAGGACTTCAATTCCCTCGTCGATGGTGGCTACCGGGTAGATGTGAAAGTCACCGGCCCCGACTGCTTCGGCAACCTCCTCTTTCAGTATCAGATTCCTGATATTGCTGGCCGGGATCAGGACTCCCTGTTTGCCGTTCAGTCCTTGGGCCCGGCACACCTCAAAGAAACCTTCAATCTTTTCGTTCAATCCTCCGATGGCCTGGACCTCTCCCTTCTGGTCGACGGAACCGGTAACGGCAATGCCCTGTTTTATTGGCGCATCCGAGAGGCATGAGAGCAGGGTATAGAGCTCGGTACTGGAGGCGCTATCGCCGTCAATCTCCTCATAGCTCTGTTCGAAGACCAGGCGGGCTGCCAGGGACAGCGGGATATCTCTAGCATATTTTTCCGTTATATAGCCGTTCATAATCATAACCCCCTTGGTGTGCAGGCGGCCACCCAACCTGGACTCCCTCTCTATATCAATCAGTCCCTCCCTGCCGACACCAACACTGGCGGTTATCCGGGTGGGCCGGCCAAAAACAAAATCACCGAGACCTATTACCGACAGACCGTTCACCTGTCCCACCCTCTCCCCTTCGGTATCAATTATAATAGAGCCATTATTTATCATCTCGTTGATGCGCTGCTGGATAAGATTAGAACGGTATACCTTCTGCTCTATCGCCTGCTGCACATGCTCCGCTTCGATAAGGGATTTACCATCATTCCCTGCCCAGAAATTAGCCTCGCGGATAACGTCTGCTATATCAGCGAAAAGGGTGGATAACTTATCCTGGTCATCCGCCAGGCGGGAGCTGTATTCAATTATTTTGGCCAGAGCCTTATTCTGGAGGTGTTTTAAATTTTCTTCCTGGCACATACGGCAGATTACCGAGGCATAGTCTTTCAGGTTTGCCTCGGTTTTGTCCATTCGTGTGTCGAAATCAGCCTTAACCTTAAACAGTTCTTTAAATTCGGGGTCTGCCTGCAGCAACAGGTAATAATACAGCGGTTCGCCGATGATAACTACTTTTGTTTTCAGAGGGATGGGTTCCGGCCTTAAGCTCTTGGTAGCCAGGTAACCAAGGCGCTCACCTATCTCTTCGATGATAAGCTTGCCATCACGTAGGGTCCTTTTTACACCTTCCCAGGATAGTAGATTAACCAGTAAGTCCTCAATTCTCACCACCAGATAGCCGCCGTTTGCCCGGTGGAACGAACCGCTCTTCATCATTGTGAAATCAGTATATAGAGCTCCGAACTGGGTCTCTTTCTCAATGCGGCCGAACAGGTTGCTGAAGGTGGGATTCAGCTCCAGGATAACCGGAGCCCCCTTTAACTCTGAGTTATCAACCAGGACGTTCACCTCATACTTGGACAAGGCCTGTTTACGGAGCATCCCTTGCATAGCCGATACCGGGTCTGAATCAGATGGCTTTTGTTCAGATTTGAATTGCTCGTAATTACCAATGATGTCCTGCTCTACTTCTTTCAGATACTCAATGACCTGCGGGTACTCACCGTACCTGTTTTTCAGCTCTTCAAATAAAAAACTAATGGAGTAACTGGCCACTTCACGGTCAGTATCATCCAGTTGATCCTGGATATTACTCTCTTCGGCCTTCAGTTGATTAATCTGGTCCTTGAGTTCTTTGGTCAGGTTTTCCTGTTTGGTGAGTAAAACGTCTTTTTCTCCTGAACTAAGGTTTCTATAGCTCTCCTCACTAATGGGCTTTCCTTCAACTGCAGGCACAAAAATAAGGCCAACTGCGGTATTCTGTATGACGAACCCCTGGTCCTCAGCCCGTTTACTCAGGGTTTTAAAAGCTGCTTCCCTTTTCTGGTTATATGCTTCTGTTATTTCTGATTGCCGTTCATTATATTCCTTGCTGGTAAAGGCCTGGGTAAGGCTCCGTCGCGCGTTTTCAATGGTATGTTTCACATTTTTCTGTAAGTCCTGCCCCATGCCCATGGGTATTTCTAAAGCCTTAGGACAATAAGCGTCCTTAAAGTTGTGCACGTAACACCAATCAGAGGGGACTTCTTTAGTGGCCGCCAGCGCATCAAGAAAAGACTTGATGGCCGTAGTCCGGCCAGTGCCTGCCAGACCGGAGACATATATGTTAAATCCCGGTGTTGTAACGTTTAAACCAAACTTCAGGGCACTGATGGCTCTATCCTGTCCGATAATACTTTCAATTGGTGCCAGTTCTCCAGTGGAATTGCAGTCAAATATATCGGGAGAACAACTTGTTCTTACCTGCTCGGCGGTCAGCTCGTTAACCACGGATTACCCCCTCTCTCTAGCCAAAGCATTGAATTTAATCACCATATTATACACTATATTATTACCGTATTGTGTCATCGGGCATTGTTGGCGGAATGGTTGGTAACGGAATGCTGTTTTTGGTTCTGGTAGGATACCGGTTGAATAAAAATGCCCGAGTGAATTCTTCGGGCAGGAAGCACCGCTTTATCTAAGTGGTTTAGAGTTGTTATGTCAAATATCCCCTGGTCGGGGTGAGAGGACTTGAACCTCCGGCCTCAGCGTCCCAAACGCTGCGCGCTAGCCAACTGCGCTACACCCCGTATATGTAGATTTTACCAGAAAAAGGCTGGTAATACAGATTAGTCATTAATCACCGGGGTCGGTATTCTCTGCGGTATACCGAGTGTAATCCCGTAGTTTTTGGCTTCATCATATTGCTCTTGGCTTCGTCGGTCAATATAGAAGACCTTGTCTCTAAAGATAAAGTAATGATGGGTATTATTTTTATAATCAGCATACCACGAGTGATTGTGTCCTTCGTCAATTGATTTACTTATTTCCTCAGCAAGGCTATGTGCCTTATCTTCCGGCACTTCTACTGTGTGAACGGTCCACTGCTCGAGCCAGGGAGTTCGGTGTCTCTCTGTTACCGGGCTAACATTTGTTGAAATGATTTTTACCTTATTAAGAATCGCTTTGTTTTCCAGAGACTCCTCAATAATAATGCCCTGAAAATCTTTCATTACAATCAATCCTCCTTCGAACTGGCTTTTACCTTATCCAGAAGTCGGTTGTAATCCTTTCCTACCCTTTTCTGTATCTCATTGACTGTTTCTTCAGATAGATGCCGGAACCTTCCCTGCAGCTTGAAATAGTCTGAAACCGGTTTTAGCTTGGGCGTCTTTACGCTTAATTTATAGATGCCGTCTTCTACTTCGTATAACGGGAATACCCCGGTTTGTACCGCCAGGCGGCCTATCTCAATAGCCAGTTCGGGAGAGCTCCGCCAGCCCGTTGGACACACGGAAAAGATATGGATATAAGCAGGGCCATCAACCGCTGCTCCTTTGGCTACCTTATCCATTAAATCAAAGGGATAACTGGGGCAGGCGGTAGCCACATAGGGTATATTGTGGGCAGCAGCAATTGCAGGCAGGTTCTTCTTCCAGGTAGTCTGGCCTATGCTCATCTTGCCGGCCGGGGCGGTAGTAGTAGAAGCACCATAGGGTGTAGCCGAAGACCTCTGTATTCCGGTGTTCATGTAAGCCTCGTTATCAAAGCAGATGTAGAGGAAATCATGTCCCCTTTCCAGCGCCCCGGATAACGCCTGGAGCCCGATGTCACTGGTTCCACCATCACCGGCCATAGCTACCACATTTGTGTCTTTATCGGCTTTAACCCCTTTTCTCTTCATCGCTGCCAGACCCTCAACAATACCGGAAGCCACTGCCGCCGTATTCTCGAAAAGGGTATGGATCCAGGGGACTCGCCAGGCAGTGTAGGGGTATTGAGATGAGACTACTTCCATGCAGCCGGTGGCATTGGAGATTATTACGTTACGCCCCAGGGCTTTGCTGGCAAGCCTTACCGCCAGGGCCTCACCGCAGCCGACACAGGCCCGATGGCCGACGGCAAAGTATTCTTCTTTGGCTACTAACCGTTTACCAAAAGCAATATGCTCTTCCATTATTCTTTTACCCCAAACATTTCATACTCTTGTTCGTTCTCAGCCGGTGAGACTGATGTACCCCGGTCAACTATCTCCTCGAACCCGGCTATGGATATATCTCTGCCTCCCAGACCCCCGACGATACTTACCACTCTGGGTTTTTTGTCCTGGTGATACAGGGCAGCTCTGATCTCCGAGCATACCGGGCCTGGAGGGCCACCAAAGGAAATGGCTCTATCTAATACGATAACAACCTCGGCATCCTTGGTTGCCTGCCGGATTTCAGTAAAGGGGAAGGGGCGCCACAGGCGTAGCTTTAGCAATCCAATATCTTTGCCTTCTGCTCTCATTTTGTCCACGGCATCCATAGCCGTCTCGCTGAAACTGCCCATGGTTAGCAGGAGGACTTTCGCTTTATCACTCTGGTAGCATTCAACCGGTGAATAGTAACGGCCGAATGTATCGCCAAATTTATCCCAGCATCCCAAAATGACATCCCTGGATTTTACCAGGTTGTCCTGCTGCACTTTCTTGGTTTCGGTGTATACATAGGGCGGGCCAAACCCCCCCATTGTTACCGGCCTTTCTGGGTCCAGTGGCATGGGATGGTTAAATGGAGGAATAAACTGACTGACCTCACCTTCGTCAGGGAGCAGGATGGGCTCAATAACATGGGTAAGGTGGAAGCCATCTAGGTGAACCATCACCGGTAACATAACCCGCTGGTTTTCAGCAATACGGAAGGCACAGATTAAATTGTCAACTGCCTGCTGCCCGTTTTCCACGAATATCTGGATCCAGCCGGTATCGCGGACCGCCATGGCGTCAGAGTGGTCACCCCAGATACTAATCGGTGGCGACAGCGAACGGTTGGCCACTGCCATGACTATTGGTAACCGCATACCGGAGGCAACGTAGAGTACTTCATGCATTAACTCCAGTCCCTGACCGGCCGTTGCCGTGAATGTCCGGGCGCCAACTGCTGATGAGCCCAGGCAGGCGCTCATTGCCGAGTGCTCTGATTCAACCGGAATATAGGAAGCATCCAGCTCGCCATTAGCGACCAGTTCGGCAAGCTGCTCGACTATGTGGGTCTGGGGAGTAATGGGGTAAGCAGCCACCACATCAACATTAGCCAGCCTGGCCGCCTGGGCGATGGCCAGAGAAACCTCCATACCAACACTTTTTGCCATTATTCTTCCTCCTCGTCCGCCATTGTTATTGCATTCCTGGGACAGTCGTGGGCACAGATACCACAGCCCTTGCAATAGTCGAGATCAGCTTTGAAGTATTCATCTTTGTCCTGCTGAATGCAACCTTCCGGACAATACAGGAAGCAGAGCCCACAATTATTACACAGGTCATAGTTAAAGACGGGTCTCTGTGACCTCCAATCACCGGTCAGGTATAGATCTGTGTTTCCGGGGTCCGTTATTATTGAACCAATCTCCAGGTCTTTACAGGTTAGCTCGTTTTCACTTTTTACCAATTTTAACCTTACCCCTTTACTATAGTTTCCTCATATGCTCTCTTCATAGCGTTGATGTTGCTTTCGGCCGGACGTCCGAAGCGATGTCTTAAGGGTTCGTATAGTGATTCTAGTTTAACCACTTCGTTTGCTTTTAACAGGGCACCAAGCATGGTTGTGTTTACCACTGGAACCCCCAGTTCCTGGGCAATCTTGGCAGCATCAACTACAGCCAGCCGCCATCTGCTACCATATTCAGATTCAAAAGCAGTCACCGGTTTTCTGCTGTTAATTACCAGTGCCCCTTTATCTTTAAGCCCTGAGGTGGCATTAACGATATGTAGAAGTCTGGGGTCAAGCACCACTACGATATCGGGCTCAGTGACCTCGGCTCTGATCCTGATTGGAACCCGGTTGTTTATTCGGTTGAAGGCTAGAACCGGAGCTCCCCTTCGTTCTGCACCAAAAGCCGGGAAGGCCTGAGCGTATTTACCCTCTTCGATGGCCGCCCTGGCCAGTAGTTCGGCAGAGGTAACCGCACCCTGCCCGCCGCGGCCGTGCCACCTGATCTCAACAAGTTCCGTTGTTACCGCCAATTTAGCCTCCTAGTTTTTACTACGGGGAAAAACTACTTACTATGTTATCATTATCCTTTTCTAGCAATTGCGCCCCTGGAGCGACTCGAACGCTCGCACCCAGCTCCGGAGGCTGGTGCTCTATCCTCCTGAGCTACAGGGGCATGTAAAATAGTCTATTATAATGCCGATTCTGTCTGATTATCTATCACCTGAGCCAGGTCTGTTGAAAGGTAATAAATGGTATTATAACAGAATCATGCTCAAGGTCAAATTATAAGGCAAATGGAACTGAGATTTTATTAACCGACACTGGAAGCGAACAGGTTATAGGCTCCAAAGATGTACAGTCCAAGTATTACCGGACTGTACCAGCTGCTGAAGACAAATATCTTGCGTCTTTGCCGGAACTTCAGGCCGGTAATGATTACCAGGCTCATTGCTATTACGGTTGCCGCCGTAATAAGGTGACTGCTCGAAACTGAGGAAAGTAGAGACCCTTCGGTCCAGAAGGGGTCGATGAGGAAGATTTTAGCCATGTTGATCATATTGGCACCCAGTACGTCGGCTACAGCTATATCAATAGCACCGATACGAAGGGCGGCAATGCAGATCACTAACTCCGGCATTGAGGTGCTGATTGCTAGAAACATACTGCCGACGAAACTGGTGTCCCAGCCGGTTAGTTCAGCAATATCTTCACCGATGAATGCTACCCATATTCCGACGCCAACTACTACTGCTGCCGCCACAGAAAACTTTACCCAGATTATTCTCAGGGAGTCGTCTTTGTACCGGGTCGAAGAATCCGGGGCTGACGCCGAACGCTGGTTGCGCTCGGTATTATATATCCACCGCATCCCCACCAGGTACAGTACAAAGATGATAATACTCGGGCCCCCGAGCCACCCCAGGGCAAACCCGGAAAGTTTTTCTCCGGCAAGTATGCTTATGCCGGTTACAGCAGTCAGTACCAGTCCCACCACTGCCGCTATTATGTGGGTCTTACTTACATCACTTAAAATCGGGGTGCGCCGGTATAGTATATCCAGTATAACCAGGATAAGAATATTGAAGATGGAACTGCCCAGAAGAGTGCCCATGGCCAGGTCGGGTTGTTTCACCAGGGCAACAGAGCCTATACCGGTAGCCAGCTCCGGCATGGAGGTAATCAGGGCAATCAGTACCATGCCTATCCACACCCCACCCAACCCCGTTTTTTCGGCAATGGCATCACCGTATCGAGCTAGTTTTGAACCGGCAAAGAGGATGGCGGCTAAACAGACGAGGAAATATAACCAAACCAAGTATTGGGGCTCCTAGTAAAAAGATACATTGCTATCTTACCCTATCAGGAGCCAGCCTGTAAAGTAATAAAGCCCCTGTTTCTATTAGTATCTTCCTTGTCTCTTACTGTCTGCTATAGGTGAATTAGTGTTTATGGGGAAGCCTCGCGTAGTTTCTCTTTTTCTGATAACTCTAAGTCTTCTGTTTTCGGTCGCCGTGAACGCATCAGTATTCTTATACAGCGGTTTAATTGAGAAGAAACATTAGAAACATCATTTAGAATATCTGCCAATTCCTCATCTGTTAAATCTGCAATTGAAATGTCAGAAGGTGATATTCCTTGTTTGTTTGGTGCTTCAATCCCGTCAATGATGAGTTGTCGGGCATATGTTGATGGGGTCAATCTTCTAAATGCAGCAGCTTCTCTAAGATGCGCCAACTCCTCGCCAGTTAATCTAATAGATAAGAAAGATGCCCTATTTTGTTTCTTATATTGGGCTTTCCCTTCATATCCTTCTGCTAAAGGACTATGTGTCTGCCAATATTTATCTTCTTCTTCTTGGTCCTGAAACTTTGGGGCTGGATATTGTTTCTTCATTGTTGCCATTTATCATCCTCCTCTCACCATTTTTTCCCTATACAATTGTCGGTCTCTTCTATTCATAGGAAAAGCTGTTATTACTCTATATGTGCTACCGTGAAGGCGCTCTAATATAACCTTTAAATATTTACCGGTATCCGCTTTACCATAAATAGCTCTTCTTTTGTATCTAACTGTAATTGCATAATGTATCCCGAAACAAACGTCCTCTACCTCTTTAGGATTTAAATGGTGTTTCACGATGGTTTTTTCAATACTTGAGTCGTCCCATTCTAATCCAATGATTTTCATTTCCCTAGCTCTTACTTATTATGTAACACATTGTAACACATTTGTCAAGCATTATTAAGTGAATAGTATAAAGAATCGGTACAAGTTAGGTTACCTGTTATTGAAAATTTGCCTAGTCCGGTGGTTTTGCAGTAGAATCTGAAGCTGGGAGAGGTGTCCGAGAGGCTTATGGTGCCGCTCTCGAAAAGCGGTCTCCGGTGAAACGGAGCGTGGGTTCGAATCCCACCCTCTCCGTCGGGTGAGGACTATTAGTCTGGAGAGTATTTGTGGAAACAAGGAGAGGTGCTGGAGTGGACGATCAGGCGCGCCTGGAGAGCGCGTGTAGCCTTGGCTACCGTGGGTTCGAATCCCACCCTCTCCGCCATTCCTTTCCAACATGCTGATTTGTTGGCCGGATAAATAATCGTATCGGAATTTATTCGGCTAGGGACGTAATTGAGAAGATAATAAAATATACCTTTCTACCTATTGACATCAGGGGCTGTTGTGTTTTATTGTTCATAACAAAAAAGGAGGTGAATAGATGGAAGCATACTGCGTGAAGTGCCGTGCCAAGCGTGAAATGAATAGTCCACAAGCTATAACCATGAAAAACGGCAAGCCGGCAACTCAGGGCATTTGCCCACGATGCGGCACCAAAATGTTCAGAATAGGAAAAGGCTAGGGCCTCTAAAATATTACGAATTTGAATTCTATATATAATAAGGCTGGATATTCAGTTGTATGAAATGTCCAGCCTTTTCTATTAGTTATTGTGTGAAGAAGATATACTTTCTGAGTGTTATAACTGACAGGTGGTCAATTTAACGGTAACTGCTGGACTGCTACTATTTGACCTTTTTCAGTGGTAACGGGCAGGTTCTCCATATCCCCTCGGCATCCGGTAGACCCAGAACGATACCCCAGAGGTCACCACTGCCACTGCGGACAAGGTGCCACCAGTGAGTAAATAACTGGGGTATACCCTTGGTCCGGAATGATATCTCATCAACCGGGCCA
>Ga0209427_10010372_pt1 | contig 10328 bp, 9 predicted proteins | sample DeeMarSWOR136_30_FD_187465 | JGI IMG/M metagenome (GOLD analysis project Ga0209427, IMG submission 187465) | Marine sediment microbial communities from White Oak River estuary, North Carolina - WOR-1-36_30 (SPAdes) (version 2) | ecosystem: Environmental > Aquatic > Marine > Intertidal zone >...
ACGTAGTTAATGAGCTTAATGGCGAGCGGATAGATGTTATCCAGTGGGATGCCGACCCTCATGTCTTCATTGCTAATGCGCTGAGCCCTGCTCAGGTGGTTGGCGTCGATGTCAATGAAGCAGAGAATACCGCAGTGGTTGTTGTGCCTGACGGTCAGCTCTCTTTGGCAATTGGGAAAGAGGGACAGAATGCCAGGCTTGCCGCACGGCTAACTGGCTGGAGGATTGACATAAAGAGCGCCAGCGCTGCCGAGGCGGAGAAGGTAACGGTAGAAAAGGAAAAGGCTGCAGTGCCCGGGGCGGAGCTAGCAGAGGCCGCTTTGCCTGGGGGGGCAATAGAGAAAAAGCTGGAGAAGCCACTTGCTGTTGCTGTCCCTCGGGAGCAATACAAGATCCCGTTGGAACAACTTGGTCTCTCAGCGCGCACCTTTAACTTGCTGCTTGGAGGCAACATTACCAAGGTTGGAGAGCTCCTGGAGAAGAGCGATAAAGACTTGCTTGGGCTGAGGGGCTTCGGCAAGAAGTCTCTGAGTGAGGTGAAGGAGCGAATTGGAGCGCTTGACCTCGGCCCTCCACCGTCGGAGGAGGTAGAATTACCTTGGGAGGAAGTCGAGACAATCGCCGAGGAAGTATTGGAGACGACAGAGGAAGTGGAGGAAGAGGTTGAATTAGTTCCCTATGAGCCAACTCCTGAGGAAGTGGTGCCTGCTGAGAAGACTCAAATTCGGTTTGCCGAGGATATCTTCGGTGCCAAGCCCGTTGGGGCTGAGGGCAAAAAGAAAGGTAAGAAGAAGCCTTCCAGGGAGGAGAAGTTAGAGGATGGTAGGGCGCGGAGGGGTCGAAGGGCTGCCGCCTTGCCCGTGGCTGATGAATACGATGATCTTTCGGAGGAGGATGAAGGTTAGTAGATGACAGGGTCTCGGAAGCATCCCAAACATGTGGCAGAGCGCACTTGCATCGCTTGTAGGAAAAAAAGACCGAAGTGGGAGCTGGTGAGGATTGTACGCACGCCGCAAGGTGGTGTTGAGATAGACCCTAGGGGGAAGGAGGCAGGGCGAGGCGCATATCTATGCAGGCGTCAGGAATGCTGGGAGATCGGATTAAAGAGAGGAAGGCTTCAACACGCGCTGAAGTCTGAGATTGTGTCGGAGCAGTGTGCCGAGCTTATGGCATATAGCAAAGGATTTCCTGAACTCGTTGGGGAGACGGGGATATCGCATTGAGCTTGGTGGTGAAGGAGCTTGTGGATGAAGCGAAAAGTTAGTAAAGACGGAGAAGTTGTGGCGGGCGAAGGCCAGGTTGCTAGCAAGGCAGAAGCCAAGCCAGGCGTTGTTATTCCACACGCGCTGACGGTAAGGCAACTGGCGGATATTTTGGGAATCAGCGCCGTTGAAGTGATCAAGTATCTGATGCGAAGCGGCATTATGGCCAGCATCAATCAGGTAATTGACTTCGGCAGCGCGGCGGCTGTTGCATCTGACCTCGGCTATGAGGCTACGGAGGAGGCGGAAGCTTCTGCGGAGACATTTGAAAAGTATCGCTATGCAGGGGAGGATAGCGCAGCTCAAGAGCCGCGTCCTCCAGTGGTGACCATCATGGGGCATGTTGACCATGGCAAAACCAAACTCCTGGATGCCATCCGGAAGACCAACGTTGTCGACACCGAAGCCGGGAAAATCACTCAGCACATAGGTGCTTACCAGGTCGAAATCCACGGTCAGAAGATCACCTTCTTGGATACTCCTGGGCATGAGGCCTTTACCGCGATGCGGGCTCGAGGGGCCAAGGTTACCGATATTGCGATTTTGGTTGTGGCCGCTGACGATGGGGTGATGCCGCAGACGGTGGAAGCTATCGACCACGCCCGGGCAGCAGGGGTACCCATCGTGGTGGCAATCAACAAGATCGATAAGGCAGATGCTAACCCAGATCGAGTCAAGCAGCAACTCGCTGATAGCGGCCTACTCATTGAGGAGTGGGGTGGGGATGTTGTCTGTGTCCTCGTCTCTGCCAAACAGGGAGAAGGAATATCGGACCTTTTGGAGAACCTGCTTATCGTGGCTGAGATTCAGGAGCTCAAGGCCGATCCCACCCGGCCAGCATTTGGGGTAGTTATTGAAGCGAGCTTGGACAGTAGCAAAGGTACTCTAGCTACCGTCTTAGTGCAAACAGGCACTCTCGGCATTGGCGATAACGTGGTGGTCGGTGAGACTTCGGGCAAGATAAAGGCAATGTTTGACGACAAAGGCAAACGTGTAAAGGAAGCCGAGCCCTCTATGCCGGTTGAGGTGTTGGGCCTGAATAGCATCCCACAGGCAGGGGACACCCTCGCTGTGGTCAGTAGCGAGAAGGAGGCGCGAGCCGAGGCGCTGCGGCGGCAACGGGAGGGGGGGAGAGTAGGCGCGTCCAAAGCTCCCCGGCTAAGCACTCTTTTCGCTCAAATTCAGGCAGGGCAGGTTAAGGAGCTTAACATTATTCTGAAGACTGATGTCCAGGGGAGCGTCGAACCTATAAGGAGTTCTTTGGAGCGACTGGGGAGCGATGAGGTCAAGGTGAGGATTGTCCATTCAGGGAGCGGTAACATTACCGAAAGCGATGTCATGCTAGCCATTGCTTCCAAGGGAATTATCATTGGTTTTAATACCCGTCCAGAGCCTGGGGCGAAACTCCTCGCTGACTCCGACGGCGTTGATATCCGTTGCTACCAGGTGATATATAACGTGGTTGAGGATATCGAGAAGGCGCTCGCTGGGATGCTGGAGCCGACCTATATGGATGTGGTGGAGGGTCATGCCGAGGTAAGGGCTGTTTTCGGCGTGAGGCAGGGCAAGATAGCAGGCGCATATGTGGTTGATGGGAAGGTGAGCCGTGGGGCACAGGCTAGGGTTCTTCGCAATGGTGAGTCTATCTATGAAGCATCTATCGCGAGCCTGAGGCATTTCAAGGAAAACGTTCGCGAGATGACAGCTGGGTTTGAGTGTGGAATAGGTATAGACGGCTTCTCCGAATTTGAAATTGGCGATATCATCGAGACCTATAGAAGAGAGAAGGTAGGCTGAACCTAGTCCAGATCAGGGTGAGATGAGTACTCGGCGCATAGCCAGGGTCAATGACCTTATACGCAAGGAGATAAGTGAGCTGCTTATGCGTGAGATCAGGGACCCTAGGCTTGGCGGTTTGTTGAGTGTAACCGAGGTAGATACTTCCCCCGACCTGCGGCATGCCAAGGTTTTTGTCAGCGTTATGGGCTCCGAGGAGGAGAAGAGGCAAGTAGAAGAAGGGCTCGCCGCAGCCTCTGGGTTTCTGCGTCGCGGCTTAGGCGAGCGTCTTTCGTTGCGGCATATCCCCCAGTTGGACTTCCAACGGGATGAGTCTATCGAGCGGGGGAGTCATCTTCTTGAATTGATCAAAGAGGTGGCTCCTGGTGACAGCCTTGGTGAAGTAGACTAGAGGTGGCTATTGACGGAATCCTAAACCTAGACAAGCCCAGAGGCAGAACCTCTTTTGAAGTTGTCGCTGCTGTGAGGAGGTTGAGTGGAGAGCGGAGGGTGGGGCACGGAGGGACCCTGGACCCTGAAGCTACAGGAGTATTGCCCATTTGCCTTGGGCAAGGGACAAGGTTGGTTGAGTTCTTGGCTGAGGCCAAGAAGACTTATCGTGCTGAGATCGAGCTTGGGATATCCACCGATACGTATGACGCTACTGGCAAGGTTACGGGAAGGGGCGATACCTCGGCACTAACTAGGGGAGAGGTCGAGGCTGCCGCGGCCTCTTTCATCGGGCTTGTGGAGCAGATACCGCCGATGTACAGCGCAGTCAAACACCGTGGCGTACCTCTCTACCGGTGGGCTCGCGCCGGGGTCGAACTGCCGAGAACAGCCAGGGAGGTTGAGTTCTCTCGTATTGAGATGTTGGAATGGCAGCCTCCTTTACTCACTTTGGAGGTGGAATGCAGCAAGGGGGCTTATATCCGCTCTTTAGCTCATGACTTGGGGGGAAAGCTGGGGTGCGGTGCTCATCTCAGAAACTTGGTCCGCCTTAGTAGTGGACCTTTTCATATAAGCGATGCAGCCACTATGTCACAGATTGAGGATGCTTTTGGGGAAGGCTGGTGGTCCGAGCTTATCCACCCTATTGATGTGGCCGTTCTTCATTTGCCGGCCGTGACCGTGGGTGATGAAGATGAGCGCGCGATAGTTCATGGGCGTCCTTTGGAGCTAGGACGGGAGAAAGGGTCATTGGGAGCACTATGTCGGGCTTATTCTAGTGATGGGCGCTTTGTCGCTATCCTTTGCTATGATGAGGCTCGAGGCTGCTGGCAACCAAGGAAGGTTTTTGCCAAAAGGAGTAGCAAAGCTTGACATTTGGTATTTTACATGTGTATAGTCTTTACCAACTAGAAAGGTGGTGATACAGTGCAGGCGTATTGCTTTAAATGCAGAAAAAAGGTTGACATTCAGGGCCCGGTCCAAGTTAGACTTAAGAATGGGAAGCCTGCGACAAAAGGCAAGTGCGGTAGATGTGGGACAACGGTATTTAGAATCGGAAAAGGCTAGGTGTTGAGTTACGGGATTTCGATCTAGCTCACCTTGGGAGCAGCTTGCTGATAAGGGCAAGTGAGTTGTGTTGGAGTGTAGCTGTAATCTCATTGTTGGTAAGCGAGGCGCTTTTGGCAATAGAATGGGCTAGCTTGGGAGTGAGTAGGTCGAGTTCGCTGTGTGCATCCGAGTTGACGAGGAGCTTTGCTCCAGCCAGGCGAGCAATTTGAGCAATGTGTTTATTAGTTGAGGAGTGTTGTTTCCTCGCGGTGATTTCGAGGTAGACGTCGTTGGCAGCGGCAAGTTTTGCTTCTTCGAGAGTTATTAATCCTGGATGTGCCAAGATATCAACGTGTGGACAATTTACCGCGGCCAAGTTGGTGCCTGGCTCAACGGGCTCGGCGGTGGTTTCACCGTGAACCACCACAAGCTTAGCCCCTATTTCCTTAGCTGCCTTTGCGGTTTCGGCAATCGTTGCTGCTGGGAGATGGGTGAGTTCAACACCAGGGATGGCGGTGATTGGCCAGTGTTTTTGAGCTAGGGCGCAATCCGCGGTAGTCTCGGTGATTAGCCTTTGTAGGTATCCGATGCCGACATGGTCAGTTATGGCAATAGCATAGTAACCATTGATGAGCGCCCTTCTCACTAGTTCTAGTGGTGATAGGGCGCCATCGCTTATGCAAGTGTGGGTGTGGAAATCGTAAAGCATCTTTGCGGCGTTGAGAATAGCATAAGGTTCTCTTTTAGGCAAGTCCGGCTTCGTACCGGCAGAGGAAAGGAGCGTTAGAACTTGGGTAAGATAAATGTGGCCATAATTGGGGTTGGTAATTGTGCCTCATCATTGGTTCAAGGAGTGCACTACTATCGGAACGCTGCTGAAGATGATTTCGTGCCCGGGTTGATGCATGTCAATCTGGGCGGCTACCATGTAGGAGATATTGACTTCGTGGCTGCCTTTGATATAGATCGCAACAAAGTGGGCAAGGATTTATCTGAGGCCATAACAGCCCCTCCAAATAATACCATCGAGTTCTGCAACGTTCCCTCCACTGGGGTGGTAGTAGAAAGGGGTATGACCCATGACGGGCTGGGGAAATACCTTTCTCAGATTATCACCAAGGCACCGGGCTCCACTGCGGAAATCGTCAAGATCCTCAAAGATAAAAAGACTGATGTCGTAGTGAGTTACCTGCCTGTAGGCAGTGAGGAGGCCACCAAGTGGTATGTGGAGCAGATCCTCGCTGCAGGGTGCAGCTTCATCAATTGCGTCCCAGTGTTTATTGCTCGCGAGCAATACTGGCAAAATCGTTTCAGGGATGCAGGTTTGCCGGTCGTTGGCGATGATATCAAATCTCAGGTGGGCGCAACCATTACCCATCGTGTGCTCACCAGGCTCTTCCGTGACCGAGGCGTCAAGCTCGAGAGGACCTACCAACTGAACTTCGGGGGCAATACCGATTTCTACAACATGCTTGAACGGGAGCGATTGGAGTCGAAAAAGATATCCAAGACAGGCGCAGTGACCTCTCAGCTTGACTATGACCTTGGCCCAGGGAATATCCATATCGGTCCTAGCGACCATGTACCCTGGCTGGGAGATCGGAAGTGGTGTTATCTTCGAATGGAGGGGCGCACATTTGGCGATGTGCCGCTGAATTTAGAGCTCAAGCTGGAGGTGTGGGATAGCCCTAACTCGGCAGGAGTGGTCATTGATGCCATAAGGTGCTGCAAACTGGCTTTGGACAGGGGCCTGAGTGGCACTCTCGAAGGCCCCTCTGCGTACTTCATGAAATCCCCTCCAGTCCAGTACACAGATGAGGAGGCTCGAAAGGCGACCGAGGAGTTCATTGCCGGAGGCTCGGCTGAAGGGTCAGTGACTACTGCTGGCGGCACAGTGATACAGAAAGCGAAGAAGAAAATAAGGAAACCATGAAGATAGCTCAGGTGTCCCCTTACGATTATGCTTACACTGGTGGGGTGAATATCCATATCTCCCGTCTTCAGGAAAATTTCACCCGCATGGGCCATGAGGTGAAGATTATTGCTCCCTCTTCTAGACCTCAGGAAACGCGGAAAAATGGAGATGTCATCGTCTTTGGCAGACCAGTGCCGATTCATGCCAGTGGCTCCGTTGTCCGCAGCCCTGTATCGCCAAGATTGGTTTTCTCCAGTGGTATCAGGGATATGCTTAGACGAGAGAGATTCGACGTTATCCATATCCACGAGCCCTTGATGCCCACGCTAGCCACAGCCGTGTTGCATCATGCATCGCAGGAGCTCACCGTGGGTACCTTCCATGCCAGTCGCAGTAGAAGTTGGGGTTATCCTTTCTGGAAACCGATATGTCTAAATCGATGGTTCAACAAGCTCGATGGCAGAATAGCGGTGTCTCTTGCAGCAATGGAGTTTGTCAGCAGGTATTTCCCGAGTGATTACACGATAATCCCCAATGGCATTGACCTTCCGCACTTTTCCCGTCCAATGACCCCACTTGAGCGATTCTGCGATGGCAAGTTGAACATCCTATTTGTCGGTAGGATGGAGAAAAGAAAGGGGTTCAGGTACTTACTTGGGGCCTATGAGAGAGTTAAGAGGGAGTTTCCTCAATGTCGGCTCATCGTGGTCGGCCCTCAGGATCGTTCGTATGGGAAGTATCAAAGGCTTGCTGTCAGGCGTAAGCTAAAAGACGTTGTTTTCGCTGGTTACGTGCCTTATGAGGAGCTGCCTCGTTACTACAAGAGCGCTGATATCTTCTGTTCACCTGCTACCGGCTGGGAGAGCTTCGGGCTGGTGTTGTTGGAGGCGATGGCTGTTGGAAAGCCAACCGTTGCCTCGGATATAGCAGGCTATGCTGCTGTTATCAGTGATGGTGTTGATGGCTTGCTAGTGAAGCCTCGGGATGAGAAAGCGCTTGCTGGTGCTATTCTTCGGTTGCTTCAGGATGGGTCGCTGAGGGAAAGAATGGGGGGGATGGGTAAGGCAAAGGCTGGTGATTATAGCTGGGAGAAAGTTGCCCAGCAAGTAATGAATTATTACCAGGAGCTGCTAAAAGGTCGCTCCGGAGTGATTAGTGAGGAAGTCTCCACAGCTTGCCAAGGCTCGGCGTTCCTTAGCTCTGCGCGTTAATAGGTTGCCAGCGAAGTTGCTGGCCAAAACGGGGCTAAACCCTAATGTTTTGACTGTTGCGGGCTTATTGCTGGCTTTTGTAGTGGCCTGGGTATTGTCCACGGGCCACTTTTTTCTGGGTGGTTTTCTAGTACTGGTTTCGGGGGCTTTCGATCTACTCGATGGGGCGCTAGCCCGCGCCAGTGGGCGCATCACGCGGTTTGGCGCTCTGCTCGATTCCACTGTCGACCGCTTCTCGGAGGCGGCGGTATTCTTGGGCTTACTGGCCTACTACGCAAATCAAGGCTCTCATCAAGAGCTGGTGCTGGTTGGTGCTGGACTGGTGGGATCGATGATGACTAGCTATGTGAGGGCAAGGGCCGAGGGACTGGGGCTGACGTGTGAGGTTGGAATATTTACCCGTCCAGAAAGGGTTATCGTGCTGGCAATTGGCCTCATCTTCAATCAGATGCTGGTGGTATTGTGGATAATAGCGGTGCTGGCCAATCTAATTGCGTGGCAGCGCCTGTTCTATGTCTGGCGGCAGACAGGGAGGGAGCCTCAGGGGGGTGATTAATGTGGCTCAAGGGAGACGTGCCTAAGGCGGGGTATCCACAATGGGGTTAGGGGCAGGTTCTCAACATAGGGTTTGACTAGTGTATAACTGACGTCGAAGTATATGGGCAGGCAGGCAGCATCGTTGACAATCCTTTGCTCGGCTTGTTGGTAAAGGTTCATCCGGGCAGTGATATCTCTTTCCTCTCTTGCCTCTTCGAGCAAAGCGTCTACCTCAGAGTTGCTATACTCACCGATGTTTTCCTGGGTACCGCTGTGGAACAGTACATCCAGGAAATTCTGTGGGTCTGGGTAGTCGGCACCCCAACCGAGGACAAATAATTCGTCCTTTTCTTGCATAATAAGGTAGGGGTATTTCTCCGGCTCAAGTAATCTTATCTCGACTTCTACTCCCAGATTACGCCGCCACATGTCAACCAAGGCTGCCTCCAGGTTAGAGACTGAGAGTATGCCTGAGGAGGTCAGGGTGATGGATGGTAGGTTGGCGGCGTCCCCATATTCTGATTCTGCGAGTAACTGTTTCGCTCGTTCTGGGTCGAAATCCAGCCCTTGAATATCCTCGTTGTAGCCGGGCATATCAGGGGGCAGTATGCCATCAGCCGTATATACCAAATCCTTGAGGGCGAGTCTGACTATCTTGTCCTTGTCTATAGCGTAACAGAATGCCTGGCGCACCTTGGCGTCGTCGAAGGGCGGCTTTGCCGAGTTGAAGCCTATGTAAAAGACGCTGAGTTGAGGGGTCTTAGTGAGTTCGTCATTCAAGGGGTTGGCTGGATCGAGCACCCTTTCGATGTCGCTTAGGTAAACGTCTGTGACATCGATTTCACCGTTCTCGTACATCCTCATGGGCACACCGCCCCAAAGGAGATAGACGACATGTTCTATCTTGGGTGGTTCCAAGTAGTAGAGGTTATTTCTCTCCAAGACTATGAAGTCATCCCCTTGCCATTCCTTGAGCTGGAATGCTCCTGTGCCGTTAGGGTTTCGCCACCACTGAGTTCCCGATTCAACATTGGCCTGGTCAACAACATAGGCGACGGGATGAGCGAGCTTTGAAATGAAGTATCCCTTGGGGGCATCTATGGTGATCTCGAGGGTATGGTCATCGATCACTTTGATACCGCTGATCTCTTCAACCTCCCCCAATAGCCTCTCCTTTACGCCAACGATATCGCCGAGAAAGGTATCGGCGGTCTGGGAGCCAGTCGTTGGGTCGCAGGCACGTTCCATGGAGTATTTAAAATCACTGGCGGTGACTTCCCTCCCATTCTGGAACTTCACGCCGTCACGGAGGTGGAAGGTATATGTCTTGCCATCGCTGCTTATGTCCCAGCTACTTGCGATCTCGGGCGTCAGATTGAGTTCGGGGTCGAAGCTAACCAGCCCACTGAAGATCTCGACAATGTACGTTATCGGTGTCTCTGAGCGTGCTATCGCGGGATCGAGGGTCAACGGGGCTACACCGAAGAGGGCCAACGTCCCTTTTTCGGAGATGACAGCAGGGATCGATTTCTCTGACTCACAGCCCGTGGCCACCGATAGCAGCATTATTAAGGCGCAAGCGATTTGCAGCGACAGCCGCAGTTTCCTTTTCACTTTCTGCCTCTACGTGCTCTCCGGTGAATGATCTCGCTGATACCGGGCACTAATAGTAAACCCAGTAAGCCAAACCCGCTAAGACCGCTGTGGCTTGTGGAGTCAGATGTCGCCTGGCAGCCGAATAGTCCATTGCTCGGGGCTTCTGTTGGCGTGGTTTGGGGGGTGGGGGAGGGCGAAGGTTGAGGTTCCAGGCCTAGGCTTAGGCGCCACTGTTCCTCCAAGCCTGCGGTATCGAAGCCATATGCTTCCGAAAGCGCATCGTCGTAGCTTGAGCCTTGCTTGAAGATGCTGAGAAGCTGTAGCATTTTCTCCTTGCCGTAGCGGTCGATGAGGAATTCGGCGAGGCTGTAGCTCTCTGCGTAGGAGAGAATTGCTTCCTCGAAGTCGGTGGGGAAATTGCTGGAGATGGTTTGAACTGAGATAAGGCTGTCATCGGATATCGCATAAGCAAGTGAAGATTTGAAATCAATTGAGAGGTCACCTTCGGCGTACATCGAGCGCCCTTCGTCG
>Ga0209427_10010373_pt1 | contig 10328 bp, 8 predicted proteins | sample DeeMarSWOR136_30_FD_187465 | JGI IMG/M metagenome (GOLD analysis project Ga0209427, IMG submission 187465) | Marine sediment microbial communities from White Oak River estuary, North Carolina - WOR-1-36_30 (SPAdes) (version 2) | ecosystem: Environmental > Aquatic > Marine > Intertidal zone >...
CTGGTGGATTCCGGGCCCGACGAATTCCGGACGCTCAAGAGGCGGGGAGTGGCCATCCCCTCCCCCGCTGTCCCCACGAGCCCGATTCCCAGGACGGCCGCCAGCAGGAAGCGCGCTCTCATCCCACCACCTCGGACGCACGGACCAGTTTGATCCCCGCCGCTTCGATCTCCGGAATCATCTCCCGGATGGCCCGCGCGGTCAGGGGATGAGGATGGCCGATGGCGATGGCCTTTCCCTCCTTTTTCGCCTTCTTCATGGCCAGGCGGATGGCTTTTTTTATGGCCCCCAGGTCCTTCGCTGGGTCGATAAACCGGGCGTTGTTTCCGAAGGCCACTCCCGCCTGCCGGGCTGCCTGCGGACCCACGGTGCGGGGGCTGGTATGGCTGTCCACGAAATACAGGCCTTCCTTTTTGAGGATCTCCATCAGAGCCCTCATCACCCGCATGTCTTCCGTGGCCTTGGACCCCATGTGGTTGTTGACCCCCCGCACATGGGGAATTTCCTTCAGACCTCTCTCAAGAATCTCCTGGACTTCATTTTTTCCCATCCCGGAAAGGACGGTGTCTTTTTCCAGTGAATACCGGTCACTCTCTTTGGGTTCCATGGGAAGATGGAGCATGACCTCCGCGCCTCCCCGGTGGGCGAGGAGAGCGGTTTCTCGTGCATGGGGGGTGTTGGGCAGGATGGCCACCGTCAAAGGGCAACCGGCTTCCATGATCGCTTTGATCTTATCCACATTATACCCCCCATCGTCGATGATGAGGGCAAGGCGGGGCATCGGTGCGGGGGGCGGTTCCTTTTCTCTCCTGGGTTCCTCCGGCAACCTGGCCGCGGGACTGGGGGCCGGGGGAATGGGTTGGACGATTTTTTTCTCCGCGAATTTCGGGAGAAGGAAGAAATAAAGGCCCAGCGAGCCGATCACCCCTAGGGAAACAAGAAGGTAGAGGTATGGCTTCCTTTTGGTCTTTTTTTTCCTGGCTTTTATTCTCCCTGATCGAGCCATTTCGTATCTTATTTTATCCAACCTGTTGGATTTTCTCAATCGAATAGATCAACCGATTGCGGATTGCGGATCTCGGATTGCGGATTGAATAACCCGCCAGAATGAGGCTTGCTGAATAGATCTACTGAAAACTCATAAAAAAAGGCGGGCCTCATAAAAAAGCCCGCCTTCTTCCGGGATTCAGAGCCATCAAGATATGCGGCTGACGGATTGCATCGCAATAAAGAGACCAACTTCTTCCCGAATTCACCAATTCGCAATCCGCAATCCGAGATCCGCAATCCGCAATTGATTTACAGTCCCAGTTCCTTCAGTTTCTCCGGGGTGGGGATTCCTTCCTCGTTCCACCCCCGGAATTTGTAGTAGTCATACAGCAGTTCCCCCAGCGGCGGGAGATTGGGATTCAGCCCTTCGCCTTCATGTTTGAGGGTGAGGAAACGGGCCGGCAGGGTGTCGTCCTTGCGGCTGATCCCGCAGCGGACGTTGTACATCCGCTTCAGATTGAAGATCCTCTCCCCGGTCTTCAGGAACTCTTCCATGGTCATGGAGTTGCCCGTCACCATGTTGTACCAAGCCAGGATGGGGGTCATCTTGAGGCCGCCGAACATGGCGAACTTGCAGAGCTTGAGGGAATCGAAGAGACCCATGATGTTCTGCGTCTTGGCCGCCGCTTCTCCTTTCCCTTTCACCTCCAGCCTCGGCAGAGGTTGATCGATCCCGATTTCGGGCATGCTCAACACACGCTCAAAGACATGGCTGAAGCCCAAATGACAGGCCCCCCGGTTGATGGTGGCGTAGCCCACCGCTCCGGCGTTGAAGCACCGGGGATCGTGAGCGGGCATTTCCTGCCCCTTCACGTGGATAGAGAACTCTGTCGAGTTCTTGCCCAGTTTCTCGGCGGCAATCCGTACGCCCTCTCCTAGAAGCTGGCCCAGCCCTTCCCGCTTGGCGATTTTTTCGACCATCTTGACCATCACGTCCCCGCGGCCCCAGAGGAGTTCCAGCTCTCCCGTATCCTTCTTGGTGAGGATTCCCTTCTCGTAGGCCTCCATGGCAAAGGCGATAGCCGCTCCCGCGGAGATGGTGTCCATCCCATAGCGGTTGCAGATTTCGTTGGCCTTGGCGATGGCCTCGATGTCGTCCACCAGGCAGAGGCTGCCCAGCATGGCCAAGGTTTCATACTCCGGCCCGGCTCCTTCGACGGGAGCGAAAGGGCCCTTGTCCACTTTCACTTTCCGGCCACACCCGATCACGCATCTCTCGCAGAAGTAGTTGCCGGTGAGAATTTTCTCGGTCATGGCCGGGCCGGAAATCTTGGCCGCCCCCTGTTCCCACCGTCCCTGGTACTTCCAGTTCTGGAGGGGAAGGCTCCCCAGGGCTTCAAAAGAGGCCAGGCCGCCGGAGGTTCCATTCTTGCGCATCCCTTCGGTGTTCTTGGCCACCATGGGGCTGATCTCTTTGAGGGAGGCTCTCAAGCCTTCGGGGTCCGCGATCTCCACCTGCATTTTTCCGTAAACGGCAACGGCCTTCAAGTTCTTCGATCCCATCACCGCTCCCGTTCCTCCCCTTCCGGCGGCCCGGGCCTCTTTGCCGTCATTCATGATGCTGGCATACCGCACGCCTTTTTCCCCGGCCGGGCCTATGGATGCCACCACGGCTTCCTGGTGGGTCTCCTTGCGGATGGCTTCTTCCAAAACATAGGTATCCATGCCCCAAAACTTCGAGGCGTCGCGGATTTCCGCTTTTCCATCGCCCACCCACAGGTAAACCGGTTTGGCGGCTTTCCCCGTGACCACAATCCCGTCGAACCCGGCTCTCTTCAGGGAGGGGCCCCAGGTTCCTCCGGTGTCCGACTCGGTGTAGGCGCCCGTGAGGGGGGACTTGGTGACCATGTGGTGCCGGCCCGAGGTGATCACCGGGGTCGCGGCAAAGGGGCCGGTCATGAAGATCAGCCGGTTTTCCGGTCCCATCGGGTCCGTTTCCGCCCCGGTTTCGTCAGACAGAATTTTGGTGCCCAGCCCGCTTCCGCCGATGAACTTTCTGGCCAGATTCTCATCCAGTTTTTCTGGTTCCACCCTACCCTTGGTGAGATCGATGCGCAGAATTTTTCCCATGTACCCTTTCATCTTCCCCAGCCTCCTTTGGAATGATTATTTTTCTTCGTCTTTTCGAAATTCTCTTGAATTGGGTTCCCCCGTTTGCCTTTTGGAAAATCCATGGAAACAGCTATCAGCTAAAGCAAAAGGCTGACGGCCGAAAGCTGATCGCTGACTGCTGTCTTTCTCATCCTCCGCTGATCGGGGGGAGGACTTTCACCGTATCCCCGTTCTGGACGGTATCGTTTAATTTCAGGATTTCCCCTCCTCGGACCAGGACTACGAAGAAATTCAAGACCTCGTCCTTGTCTTTCCGGAGAAACTGCTGGAAGGAGGGAACTTCCTTTTCGATCATCCCCAGGACTTCTTTGACTTTCCTGGGTTCCTTCAAGTTCAGATCCATCTCCTCCCGGCCGGAAAGTTCATCGAAGGGCTTGAAGAACTGGACTTTCATGGATTTCCTTACCCCCACTGGATTCCTCATCTATTTTTCGTTGCCGGATGGGGGAATGTCAAGATAAAAGAAGGAATCAGGATTCAGGTCTCAGGCTTTAGGTTCCAGGGCTCTACCTGAATCCTGAATCCTGGCTCCTGATTCCTGATCCCTGAATCCTGATTCCTGTCACTTCTTCATTTTATCCACGTAATAGAAAAACCCGTCTTCATCCATCCATGCCAGGTCCCCGGTGTGGAGCCATCCTCCCCGCAGGGCCCGCTCCGTGTCCCCGGGCCGGTTCCAGTATCCCTTCATGACTTGAGGCCCCCGGATGAGAAGTTCCCCGGTTTTCCCGGCGGGCAATTCCGTCTCCCCGTCCCCGGGATCGACAATCCGGGCATCTGTGTCCGGCAGGGGAATGCCCATGGACTTGGGCCTTCGACTCCCCAGGAATGGGTTCAGGTGAGTCAGGGGAGCCGCTTCGGCCAGACCGTATCCTTCGTTGACTCTGCGGCCGGTTTTTTTTTCATAATGTTCCAGGATTTCCTGGGACAGGGAAGGCCCGATGGAGCAGCAGGTGTGGATCGAGGAGATTTTGTATTTGGGCAGCGTCGGATTCCAAACCAGGGATTCGATCATGTCGGGCTGAGCCGGAAAGACGGTGGGCTGCTGGGCCTTCACGGTGTTTAAAAACTGGATCGGGTCAAAACGGGGCTGGTGAATGCTGCCCGCGCCCAGGTAGATGGGCAGGTTGACCCCCAGGGTCATTCCCAGAGCCTGGTGAAAGGGAAGGATGGAAAAGAAGAGTTCTTCTCCCCTTTTCAGGCTGTTAAACCACGAGGAAACCTGGAGGATATTGGCCACCAGGTTCTTGTGGGTCAGGAGCACGCCCTTGGGGCAACCGGACTTGCCGCTCGTATATTGGACCACGGCAACATCATCCGGCCGCAAGGAATCTCCCCCGAGAATCGGCCGGTCCGCTCCCCCTTTTTGAAGGAATTCTCGTAAGGGGTAGATATTGGGCTTCTGGGCCAACTTCACTTGAATCCCCCGGCCCCGGGCGGCAAGAGAAAAAAAAACGTTGCGCGGAAAGGGGAGAAAATCTTTCACTCCGGCGATGATGAAATTCTTCAGCCGCGTCTGGGCGAAAAGGGGATCGATGCGCCGGAGAAGCAGATCGAGGACCACCACCGTTTCGACCCCGGACTCGTTGATCTGTCGCCGCAATTCCTCCTCTTCCAGAAGGGGATCAAAGGGAAAGACCAGCACTCCCGCTTTCATCGCCCCGTAGGCGCTGATGATGGTCTGGGGCATGTTGGGCATAAGAAGGCCCAGCCGTCCCCCTCTTTTCAGGCCGATTTCTCCCAGGGAGCGGGCAAACTGGTTGGCATAGCCGCTGAGCGCCCGGTACCTGACCTTTCCCCCGAAAAAGAAGACCCCCACCCGTTCGGGGAACTGATCCGCCGCATTGTCCAGAACCTGGGGCAGAAGGATGGGGGGGTATGGTAGGGTTTTGGGCACATGGGAATCGTAAAATTTCAGCCAGGGTCTTTCCATTATCTTATCCTATGGGTACACAGATTCACGCGGATGAACGCAGGAACTCAAAAAAACAAGAAATTTTATGGGACACAGATGAACACAGATAAACACAGACACAGACATATTCAGGTTGTAAGATCGTAAAATCTGGTTAGGCTTTTTTCATGAATCTAAATCCGCGTGTATCCGTGTTCATCCGCGTCCCATTCAGTCTTTGGTCTTTGAGTCTTTTGCGAACAGGATATCTGTGTTCATCTGTGTTCATCTGTGTCCAATGAATTTTCCTTTTCCTGAAGGTACCACTGGACAAAGCGGGCCAGGCCTTCCCGGATCTTGGTCTGAGGATTGTAGCCGAGCTGCTCTTTGGCTTTGCGGATGTCGGCGAAGGTTTGGCGGACGTCTCCGGGCTGTTCCGGAAGATGTTCGAGGATCGCCTTCTTTCCCACCTGATCTTCAATCGCCTGGATCAATTCGCCAAGGGAGATGGTCTGCGATTCCCCGATATTGTAGATCTGGAACCCATGTTCGCTGAAGAGGGTTGCTACCGTTCCATCCACGGCGTCATCGATATACGTGTAGTCCCGCCGCGAACTTCCATCGCCGAAAACAGAGATCTTCCTTCCTTCGTGGATCGAGCGGGTAAAATGGTGGATGGCCATCTCCGGCCGCTGCCGGGGACCATATACGGTGAAATATCGGAGGCAGGCCATATCCATCCCGTAGAGGTGATGGTAGGTGTGGCAGAGGAGTTCTCCTGCCTTTTTGGTCGCGGCGTAAGGGGAGATGGGGTGGTTCACCGGGTCGTCCTCGGAAAAAGGAACTTGAGAGCTGTTCCCATACACGGAGGAGGAAGAGGCAAAGAGAAAACGCCGGACGCCGTTTTCCCGGCAGGCTTCCAGAAGGCAGATGGTTCCCCGGATATTTACGTCGGCATAGAGAGCCGGCTTCTGGATCGAGGGACGGACTCCGGCCCGGGCCGCCAGGTGAGCAACTGCATCGATCTTTTCGCCAGCTAAAATTTTTCTGAGGCCCCCTTCGTCGCGCAGGTCTCCTTCCACCAATTTGAACGAGGGGTCCTGGAGCGATCGAGCCAGATTCCGGCGTTTCAGGGCAGGGTCATAGAAATCGTCAAAATTATCCAGGCAGACAACCCGATTCCCTCCTCCCAGAAGCCGCTCCACCAGGTGGGATCCTATGAAACCCGCACCGCCGGTAACCAGGATATTCATATCCTCTCCTCAACGCTTCATGAGCTGATAGCTCATAGCTGATAGCCCAAAGCTGATAATTATTAGATTTTCTATGAGCTATGAGCTCCTTCCTACGACCTATGAGCTACGAGCTATGAGCTTCTTTTTCTAGCTCGGCAATTGCTTCGATATGGTACGTCTGCGGGAACATATCCAGCGGCTGAAGCCGTTTGATATTATACCCCAGGGAGGCCAGCCGGGCCAGGTCTCTGGCCAACGTGGGAGGCTCACAGGAGACATACAGAATCTTCCGGGATTGCAGCGAGACGAGAGGCTCAAGGATTCCGTGGGCTCCGGCGCGCGGCGGGTCCAGCACGGCCAAATCCACCGACGGGGCTTCTTCCCGGACCCGTCCGATCCCTTCCTCCGCGGTTCCAGCCCAAAAAGCGCATTGACCAATCCCATTCACCCGGGCATTCTCCCGGGCTGATTCAATGGCCTGTCCATCCAGGTCGATTCCCCAAGCTTTCTTCGCCCCCAGAGCCAGGGGCAGGGTCAGATTTCCCGATCCGCAGAAAAGATCGACGACCTTCTCCTCTCCTCCAAGACTGGCCCACTCTACCACTTTTCGAATCAGGTTATGGTTTTGTCCGGGATTCACCTGGACGAAAGACTCACCCCTAGTTTGAAAACGAATCTTCCTCCCCGCAATTTCCGGGCCTTCATGAAAAATGTTCAAATCGCCGCAGGAGGATCGCTTCTCCTCCCCGCTGACCACTCCCTTTATTCCGATGACCCTCTCTATCAATTCTTGCCCCTTGCCTTCACCCCGGGGATCCTTGCCCCGCAGGTTCACGACCGCCCCTCCCTCTTCGGGGCTGACTTTGAGGTCAATCTCTTTCACCGAAACTTCCTTTTCTTGCTCCAGCCATTGCCCAAGGCCGTGGAGAATTCGGTTTGCCAGAGGGTGCAAAAGGGGGCATTCTTCCGTTTCCACCACCCGGTGAGTTCTCCAAGCATAAAAACCCAGAGTTTTCTTTCCTTCCTTTATCCCCATCTTGAATTGGGCACGGATTCGGTATTCTCGATCTGCAGGAGAGGCAATGATGGGAAATATTTCAAAACTGCCCTTCCGGGTCAACCGCTGCAGCGTCTCACGCAGCGCTTCCTCTTTCAGTTTCAGCTGATCCTTGTAGGAAAAGTGCTGGTACTGACAGCCGCCGCAATCACCGTACAAGCTACAAAAGGGCCTCACCCTCTGCGGTGAGGGAGATACAATCCTTTTTAGAATTCCCTCGGCATAGTCCTTTTTTTCCCGAACGACTTCGGCTTCGACTCGCTCCCCCGGGGCGGTGAAAGGGACGAAAACCACTTTCCCCCCAACGCGGCCCATCCCCTTCCCGCCGTAGACCATCTTTTCGATTTCAACGGAAAAAGATTTTTTCATACCTTTAACCACAGAGAGCGCAGAGCACGCGGAAGGAAATCTTTGCTAATAAAAGACCAAAACACTTGAATCGCAAATACACATATTTTGTATTTGTTTTGTCCTATCAAATTGTTGCCTCTGCGTTCTCTGTGGGCTCTGCGGTTAATAAGTTTTGCTGTCCAGCCCCTTGAACCCGATGCATTTCCAGAGGGGATGGGTACGCACGACCGACGAATTCCTCCGGACCACAAAAGGCTCCAGTTTCTCGCAGGACTCAAAGAGCGGCTCCAGCCCCCGGGGCAGTTCGTTTCCCCCCTCGGTAAAGAAGATGCCCTGGCTCCCTGCGGGGGGAGAGTTGAGCGGCGAAAGATGGTTGATCCGGTTGGGCGCGTCCCATTGGTACGCGGGGATTTTCCCCCGGGTGTAGAACATCCCCTCGCCCACCAGCTGATGCCGCGGGGTCAGGAGAAAGATTCCCCTGGCCGGGTCCAGGGATCCGGCAGTCTCCTTGAGTCGATCTCCCAGCGCCCGCCATCCATGGAGCTGGCTGGTCGGGTCCCGATGTGCCTGGATGGGGATGACCGCCTGGATCGGCTGCACATGGGCCAAAACCGTGAATAACAACCCGATCAGAACCGCCGCCCAGGCAAAGATTCTCTTCCCCCTTCCCCATCTCCCCCATTCTTCCAAGGCCAATCCGGCCATGGCCGCCAAAGCTGAAAAGTAGGCCAGGGCCGGCCAGTTGGCTTCCACCTTGCTCCGCAGGCTGGTGTAAGCGAAAAATAGAAGAATCGGGGCTGAAGTCCAGAAAAGGAGTAGGAAAATATCTTTTTTCAGGCGGAACCCGAGCCATGCGCTCTTTCCCATGGCCCAGAGAATCCCCATGAACATGAGCGGGGAAACCAGTCCCGCCTGCCCGGCCCAGTAATCCCCGAAGTACCTGAGGCCGACTTCCTTTTTCACCCCCAGTCCATGGAAAAGCTGAAAACGAAATGACAACCAGTCATGCTGGGCATTCCAGAGGATCACCGGAGAGAAGATCGCTAGGCCCAGAACAAACGCCAGGTAGGGCTCCTTTCGCCGGAGCCAATTCCTTCCCTCCGGGTAAGAAAGCAAAAAGAAAAAGACGCACGGGGCCAGGAGAATCATGGTGTACTTACTGAGAAGCCCCAGGCCTAGAGCGATTCCGGTTCCGTACCACCAAGCGTTTCCATTCCCGGACACCGCCAGGTATATGCAGAGGATGGACAGTGCCCAAAACAATCCCTGCGGCCCGTCCGGAGTAACGATGATCGCTCCGGCAGAGGCGAGGAGGCTGAAGTTCAGCAGCAAGGCGGCATAGAAGCCCGTCCGCTCGCTGCGGAACATCACCCTTCCCGTAAAGTACAGAACGCAGGAGAGAAGCGCCGTCAAGAGGACCCAACCCACGCGGACCCCGAACTCCCCCTGCCCGAATAGAGTCGTAAAGACCAGGATCAGGAAAGCCACCATGGGCGGGTGGTCGTAGTATCCCCACTGGAGGTGGCGGGACCAGGTCCAGTAATAGGCTTCATCCGGCGCCAGCTCCACCCATTGAATGTAGAAGAGGCGGAACAGCGTAGCGGCGGCCAAAAGGACATAGAACCCTCGGCGATACAGGAGATCCGAGCTTTTATCGGGTTGGGCGCACATCATGGGAAAAACAGCGACCGGAGGGCTCCTTTCTCTCTATTTTCACCCGCTTCCTGACCGGGTCCTTCCAGACCGCGACGGGATGGCCTTGCGGATTAGGAGTGCTTCCTTTATACGTCAAATGGCCCCAAGCGGCAACCGCAATCTTCCGGGGAGACCCCATGAAAGCATGCCCTCCAAGAGGCCATCCCCCAAGGCAGTGCCCGCTGCGGTTTCCATGCCCGGCCGGGAAGGAAGGGCGTTCCGCGAAAAAACCATGAGGCACTTTTCATTCTTTGGACCGGGCGGGCCAACCCTTCCTTCCGCAAGAAGAAGGTTATTCCGTTGTAGGGGCGCCCGGCTGGGCGCCCGATATGCCCGCCTCATTTTGCGGAAACCCGATCGGATCTCCCGCGGGAATTTTTCTCCCGCCGATGCTTTTTCCGCGCAACGCCCTTCCTTCCGGGCCACAAGCCCGCTTATTCGCAGAAAAGAATAGACCAAAAGTTAAGGCAGGTAAGCTTCGTTCATCCTTGCATTCCCGGGGGAAATGAGATAAGGTTACGGAAATCGAATTCAGCTCGGATCTTCAAGGAGGGAAAGATTCGAATATGCCCGGGGCTAGCCGAATTTCTCTCTTGAAAATATTCCTTGCTCCTCTCGCCTATTTTCTTCTCCGCTTTTATCTTTCCTTGATTCGGGTCCGGGCGCTCCATGAGGATGCCCTTGTGAAGTTCCTGCAGAGCGGGGGAAAGGGTGTCGGCGCGGTCTGGCATCAACGCTTTTTGGGGGTCCTGGGGTACGTCAGGAAGTTCCGCTATCTGAGGCTTTCGATCATGATCAGCCTGAGCCGGGACGGGGATTGGATCGCCCCGGTGGTGCGGCGCCAGTCGGCGGAGAAGATCGTCGCGGCGGCGGAGCCGGGCTCCTGACGGAGGCGCGAGCACGGGTGGGGGAGTGACGGCGGGGGCCAGGAGGG
>Ga0209427_10010374_pt1 | contig 10327 bp, 6 predicted proteins | sample DeeMarSWOR136_30_FD_187465 | JGI IMG/M metagenome (GOLD analysis project Ga0209427, IMG submission 187465) | Marine sediment microbial communities from White Oak River estuary, North Carolina - WOR-1-36_30 (SPAdes) (version 2) | ecosystem: Environmental > Aquatic > Marine > Intertidal zone >...
TCTTTGAATCCGGACCAGTCTCCGGCTGCCTCTGGAGGCAGAAGTACCTCCTCAACGTCACCATTGCCACCGAGGTATCTATGTATAGAAATGGCAGAAGAGCGAGCCGTTGCAATGGCTTCTGGAACAGATGAGGGCCCGGTTACGGCATCACCGCAGACAAATATCCCCTTTATGTTGGTCTCCATCGTATCCGGGGGAGCTTTGATTGTGCCCCTTTTGGTAAGCTGTAGTTTACTCTGGTCAGCCAGCTTTCCTTTAAGCCGCTGCCCGGTAGCAAAAAAAACTGTATCCGCCTCGATGATATGCTCAGAATCGGGCAAAGTCTCTAGTTGAAGTCTTCCCTGCTCATCGAACGCCATCCGTTTCACCTTAAGGCACTCAACACCCTTGACCCGGCCATCCCTTCCCAAAATTTGGGTAAAGGAACGTGAAGGAAAGATCTTTATCCCCTCCTCCATTGCCTGCTGGATATCCTCTGAGGGAGCAGGCATGGTTTCCAGGGACTCCAGGCAGGCCATGGCAACCTTGGAAATACCCAGCCGTTTAACCGTCCGCGCTACATCACAGGCAACCCCACCACCGCCAAGGACCAACACGTTTTGCCCCAGGCCAACTTTGGTGCCTTCGCTGACATCCCTGAGGAGATCAATCCCTATGAGACACCCCTTTAGGTCATTACCGGGAATGGGAAGTCGTACCCCTTCTTGAAGTCCAATGGCTACTAAACCAGCATCGTAACCATCCTCAATGAGTTGGGCAACGTCCTCTATCGGGCTGTGGAGCTTGAGTTCAATACCTAGGCTGACAATTTCCTCTATCTCCTCCTCCAGTACCTCCCGCGGCAGTTGGAATTTGGGGATACAATTTCGCATCATACCTCCGGGCTCTGATGCAGCTTCAAAGACAGTAACGGAATGCCCTAATCGGGTCAGGTAATAGGCTGCGGTCAGTCCGGCTGGTCCTGCCCCCACAATGGCAACCTTTTTCCCCGTACGCGGAGCGACTTTCACGCCCAGCTTCCACAGGCCAGTATCATTCTCTGAGGCAAAACGCTTAAGGCCTTTTATCGCCAATGACTCATCAATTTCCGCCCTCCTGCAGTGCTCTTCACAAAAATGTGGGCAAACATGCCCAAGCACGGCCGGAAAAGGTGCCTTCTCGCGAATCACGGCCACCGCCTCAGCAAACTTTCCATCCTTGATTAGGCTTATATAGCGAGGCACATCGATGCCCGCAGGGCAAGCTTGCTTGCAAGGCGCTTCCGTGATGGCCCCCTTGTAGACTAGATTCATTGTCTGCGCACTTCCTTACTTCATACCGCCTGTCAAACCATGGTGTATGCTATCTTTTCCATCACCCACTAATATGGTTAATCATAAGAGCTATCCGGCCTGCATAACCCATCGCCCATCAGTGTCAAGAACCTTAATCGGTTTCTGTCAAGCAGGCCATTTGAAGCAGTAACCGGAGGTGAACAAATCAAATTCAATTTCCCCCTCCTTGGGTAGAGGGTATCATTTTAGCTGAAACGGATACAATATTTTGTCCGTTACGGAAATATAGTTTCGGCTCGAATTTTATGTGCTTTCACAATGGATTAAGGAGGACCTGTTTGGGGCCCTATCTATTTTCTTAACTTGGCCTAAACCTGAGATCTGTCGTAAATAGACAACAGGTCTCAATTGCTGTTCAATGGCCCGAAATTTTTCTCTCACAAGAGAAATTTTATTGACAACGTTTACAAAACAGTAGTATGAACTGTCAACAAAAAAGTATACAATATAGTCGACAATCTTAATATATACCGAGTCAATAGGGAAAGGTTTGCAAAACGCTATCCAATGCTATTATTTACATTGACCTGAACCCTGGAAAAAGGGGTATGTTGCGGGACAGGCCCCGAAATATATAATCTCAACTCCCCCATTATTGCCCTGTGTGTTAGCTGTTAAATCAAGTAATAGATACGAATCGGTAAAGCAAGAGATCGGGACGAAGGAAATCTGATTGAATAAGGAGCATGCCGCATGAAGATTGAAAAAATAGACCATATTGGGATCGGCGTAAAGGATTTAAGCAGTGCGTTAAAATTGTATACGGATGTACTGAAATTAGAGGTTAAGAAAATCGAGGAATTTGAGGATTTGAATCTCAGAGTTGCCTTCATCCCGGTTGGGGAGGTGCTAGTAGAATTGGTTCAACCGACTAGCGATGAACCACCATTAGCAAAACGAATCCGTGAACAGGGTGAGGGCTTATACCACCTTGCCTACAGAGTGGAGAATATTGATGAAGCTCTGGAGGAAATAAAGGGAAAGGGAATCGAAATGCTAGACAAGGAGCCGAGGCCCGGAGGGATGGGTTCGAGGATTGCCTTGTCGAAACCTGACTCTACAAATAATGTCATTATAGAACTGGTTGAGAGGTCTGAAGAGATTTGAAGGGCATGGCAGCCCGCCGCACTTGCCGCAACCTCTTTTTCATGCCTCCTTACATGAAGGACTGACCGTCAGAGGAAATTTTGAGCAGGTCTATAGAGACCGGGGCCGCAAAAGAGATAGGACCCTGAGATATCAAACAGCAAGGCCGCAAAAGCGGTTCTGAGACCTGAGCCGCATGAAAATGGAGCCATACTTCTAATGCCCATCCTATTGGGGATCCTTAAGGCCGCCACGTGGCTAGGCTTCACAAAGTCAGGAAATTTTAGGTTCGAGGGGAAGCGATGGCGTTAGAAAAAGAATTTAGGACGGCTTCTTGGATTCCGCTCAAGAAGATTTACACAATTTCAGATATGGATGAAATTGCGTTTGACTACGCATCAGATCTTGGTCAGCCCGGTACGTTCCCGTTTGTTCGAGGAATAGCGCCAGATATGTACAGGGATGTTTTGTGGATTATGGGTCAGTATGCTGGCCACGGAACGGCTGAAAGTTCGAACAGAAGATACAAGCATCTGATCAATCAGGGGGCCACCGGCATCTCCATAGCTTTAGATTTGCCCACTCAAATTGGATACGATTCGGATCACCCCCTTGCCCGCGCTGAAGTGGGAAAAGTTGGAGTCGCCATCGACACGCTTAAGGATATAGAGATCTTATTTGCTGGCATACCTCTCACCAAACTGAGACAGATCAGAACCACAGCTAATGCGGTCGGCCCCATTTTCGTTGCTCTTCTATTAGCTCTCGCTGAGAAGCAAGGTGTCCCCCCCAACCACTTCTCCGGTTATTTACAAAATGATGTTTTGAAGGAATACGTAGCACGAGGCACTTATATCTTTCCTCCAGGACCATCGGTGAAATTGTGTACCGATGTAATCGAATACTGTTCATCTAACTTACCCAACTGGATTCCAATCAATTTTTGCGGTTATCATATGAGGGATGCCGGTTGCACGGCTGTCCAAGAGGTTGCATTTACTTTTGCTAATGCGATTGCTTACATAACGTCGGCACTGGATAGAGGTCTAGATATTGATCAATTTGCCTCCAAGGTAACCTGTTTTTTCGGTGCGGGGATGGATATTTTTGAGGAAGTGGCGAAGTTCAGAGCTGCGCGGAGGATCTGGGCAAAGCTAATGAAGGAAAAGTTTGGGGCCCAGAACCCAGGATCGTTATCCCTGCGGATCTTTTGTTATACCCTGGGTAGTAATCTGGTAGCTCAGCAGCCCCTGAACAACATAGCTAGGGTTACCTTGGAGGCACTTGCTGCGGTCCTAGGGGGAACTCAGATTTTGGCAACCTCTTCCTACGACGAAGCCCTGGCAACTCCGAGTACAGAAGCTGCTACTATTGCCCTAAGAACGCAGCAAATTATTGCTCATGAAAGCGGGGTAATTAATACCGTTGATCCTCTTGGCGGGTCATATTTTTTAGAAACGCTAACCCACGAAATTGAAAAACAAGTATGGAAGTATCTTGATGAAATTGATGAAATGGGTGGAGCTGCTGCCGCCATTGAGAGACGCTTCTTTCAAACTAAAATTGAGGAGTCCGCCTATAAAATTCAAAGAGAGATTGAAAGTAAGGAAAGAGTCATTGTTGGCTTGAATGAATACAGATCAGGCGATGAAATAAAGATTGTAACCCTCAGAGTGGATCCTAAGACAGAACAAGAACAGGTACGAAGGCTTAGGCAAGTGAAAAGAGAGAGGGATGAATCGAAGGTTAGGAGTTCTTTGGTTGCTTTAAAAAAAGCTGCTTCAGGGGGGCAAAATGTTATTTCCGCAACCCTTGATGCTGTGAAAGCTTATACCACGGTAGGAGAAATGTGTGAAACTCTTAAAGGCGTCTACGGGGAATATAAGGGCGGCTATAATTGATTGTAATAGAGATGCTTATAAGATCAAAAATTGTATCTATGCAGCCACCTAAGACATGCGTTCCCACTGCCGAAGTAATGATATTTTGCATTTGCAGGGAAGTGACTTAAAAGAGAAAAATGCTGTGGTCATTGATCTGTCAATCTTATGAAAAAGGCAATTTTCGAATTCGAGGTGGGATGAACAATTTACCCATCAAAACCAATATAGGCAGGTGGTGAGATGATGTAAAACAAGCAACCAACTTTAATAACAAATAACAAAAAAAGGAGGGATAGAGATGAGAAAAAGTTTTTTGTTGAGATTAATTGGTAGTATTTGGCTGGTTTTACTATTCGTATTCCCGGCCACAACACAAGCCAAAAGCCCACCCAAGAAATACCATATTGAGGTACGAACAGCGACATTTGGTGGGTCAACTTATCTCCTAGGTTTTGGTGTCTGTGACATATTGAACAAGAACTCGGACTGGGTTCGAGGTTCAGTTCTTGAATCCAGCGGCACGGTTGAGGGTATTAAAGTCGTCGGCAACGACCCGAAAAAGAGAAAGAGAAGTGGATTCAACTGCTCAGCAGATCAATTTTTCAAAGCCATAAAGGGTGTACCTCCCTTCGATAAGAAAGCAGAGATATACAAAAATGTGAAAATACTGATATTCCAACAGTATTTGGCTGGTATGTTCGTCACCCTCAATCCTGATATTAAAACCCTTGCCGACTTAAAGGGTAAAAGAGTTGCTACGTGGCCAAAGGGTTCAGCAAAGTTTGAACACTCTTATAATTTAGCGGCAGGGGCAGGAAAAGAAGTCCTTGATTCAATTAAGTGGCAATTTACCGACTACGCTGGATACGACGATATGATAGTTGGTAAGACGGACGCAGCTCTAACATATTGCGGTTATGCAGGCAAAGGTCGTTTCGGTCCAATGCCGAAGCTGAGAGAGCTAATGTCAAAAAGGAGAGTTTATTTTGTCACGGCAACATCTGACATGCGTAGAAAGTCAAGAGAACTATTCGGCGATGCATACGGTGCAACGCTAAAGCTCCCAGCCAATACCTTTGAGCCGAACCTCCCAAGACAGGACATCCTTTGTTTTATGCCAGTGGTTGCCTGGGGGGTCTATCCCGATGTTCCTGATAATGTAGTATACGAAATTGTCAAAACGCTTGACGAAAATCATACCATGTTCAAGGATTATCACAGCGCAGGAAGAAACATCGACCCCACGACGTATGGCCTGTACCCTGCTGGCAAAGAGTATTTCCATCCAGGGGCGAGAAAGTACTTTGACGAAAAAGGGATCGAATATGGAAGGGACTATTTCTTTAAGGTCTTTGCTGATTAGTCATTCACTATGCTAAGCAAGTGGAATGAAAAAAGACAAAATTGATATAGTTATAGCGATAGTAGCAGTTGGCATGGCTGTTTATCACCTTGGCAACTGCTACTATTCTATCGTGGGGACAGTAGAGCATAGAATAGTGCACTTAGCTTTTGCTATGGCACTTATATTGCTGACAAGCGCTAAAACGAGCAAAAGGCCACTGCCTTTGATACTTCTTATTCCGGTTACCCTAATATGTTTTGGCTATTTATGGAGTAATTTGGAGCGACTGCAGTTTGACATGGGATTTCCTTTGCCAGTTGATGTAGTTGTAGGTTTCATTGTTCTCTTTGTGGTATTTCTAGGGTGTTCGCTGAGTTTTGGAATAGTTTTGCCTATAATGGCAGTTATTCTCCTCCTTTACGGCTTCACGGCTCACTATGTGGGGGGGCCCATGTTATCAGTGCAAGAGATAATCACCACCGTCTGCCTAACTTTCGGGAGCTATGATCTATGGGGGATAATCTTAGTTATTTCCGCCAATATTATATTTTTGTTTGTTTTTTTCGGCGGCATGCTTCAAGGCCTTGGAGCTACTGATTTCTTCCTCGAGCTAGGGAAAGTCATCGGACGATACACGAGGAGTGGTCCAGCCATGACGGCAGTGATAAGTAGTGCTTTCATGGGGATGACCGCTGGGCAAGCAACTCCAAATATAGCTGTCACGGGTGCCTTCACCATTCCTCTCATGAAAAAGGTTGGCTACAAGCCGGAGGTTGCCGGATCCATTGAGGCAGCGGCCTCTGGAGGGGGCCAAATTATGCCACCTATAATGGGTGCAGGTGCATTTGTGATGGCTGACCTTCTTGGCGTTCCGTACTCGAAGATAATTATTATGGCAGCTATCCCTGCCATACTATACTTTGCTTCTGTCGCTATTTTTGTCCATCTTAGTGCTGTCAAGAGTAACGTTATACCCTTTAAAGAGGATGTAGATAGAAAGAAGATTTATAATAATGCACCTCTGTTTATAGTCCCCCTATTAGCCATCTTAGCCCTATTATTTTTCGGATATCCTGCCATGTTTGCCGCTTTTTGGGGTATTGCTTCGCTTCTTATCCTAAGCTTTATAAGAAAAGAGACGCGCCCCTCCCTGAGTAGAATAATAGCAGGATGCATTAGCGGAGCAACAACGGGAGCTAAGGTAGCGGTTGCCTGTGCTACCCTAGGGCCAATTATTGCTTTGGTAACGAAGACCGGCCTTGGGATGAAAGTTGGATATTCAGTAGAGCTCTGGTGCGGCGGGAATATATTTCTCGGATTAATCATCTTGATGGTGGCCGTTATCATCCTTGGGTTGGAAGTCCCTACGGTAGCAGCATATTTAATAGCAGCAGCCGTTGCCATTCCATCCTTAGTAAGGCTGGGCCTGGAGCCATTTCAGGCCCATATGTTTGCTTACTACTTCGGTGCTTTCTCCGGTCTGACGCCCCCTGTGGGCATGGCCGCCATTGTAGCTTCAAAACTGGCAGGGGCCCGTTATATAAGAACTGCACTCCATTCTATAGTTGCAGCGTCAGCTGGATTCCTCGTTCCCTTTATATTTGCCTTCAATGGAGCTTTATTGCTACTGCCTGGTACAACGTTTTTCTCAGTACTTGTTTCAGTGGCTGGTGTATTATTGGGAATTGGAATGTTTCAGATGGGTTTTTTAGGCCAATTCCTAGTCTCCTTGAATATATTGCAAAGAGCGCTTGCTATAATGAGTGGATTAGGATTCCTTATTTTTGCTGCCACTGGGTATTATGCTATCGTTCCAATTGCTAGCATTATCTTTGGCACCATGGCTCTTTTGAATTGGAGAAAAATGGGATTAGCAAGAGAAGGGGGGAGCACAAGAAGTGTTTTATGAAACGATTCAAATTACAGGTGCGGGTGTTTCTTGCCATTCTTTGATTTAAGGAGGGAGGAAATGAGTTCCAGTTTACAAGAACTAAACAGAGAACTAAAAACATACGAGACCATGTATGACCGTGAACAAAGATTTAAAATGGTTAGAGAGAGGTCAGGCATAAGTTTAGTTTTGTATGTAGAGGCACTTGTGGAGAAATATGGTCCTGAGATCTATGACGTTTTAGGAAATGTATCCAGGGAATTCGCTTATACTCGTTACAGTAAAATAATAAATCAACTGGGTATAAAAGAACAAAATGCTATAGCCGCTGTGAAATTAATCTCTTATGTTCATACCATAGGGGGGATTAAAGGCGAGGTTATAGAAGCGTCGCCTGAGAAATCGGTTAGAATTGAAAGAGAATGTCCCATGAAGGATATTTATACATATGAGATGTGCAAAAATATTGTGAGTCTTCCGGCATTACAGGGGATTTGTAAAGCTCTTGGCGGGAAAGTTGTAGTTTCTCATCCAAAATACATGCCTAGAGGCGATGATGTTTGTGAATTCGTATTTGAAATGAAAGGTTAGTCATTACAAACCGTCACATACTTCACAGAAGGGGAAGACGTCCTCGCTGAGGATATGGACGGCGGTCACGGATAGGTCAGTGGTATATGAGTGTCCCCAAACGGAATGGGAGTGAAAGTTGATGACGGACTGCAGGTAGATTTTTCCGACCCCCCTTAAGAAAATCCACTTAGAAGGTATCCATTGTCACCCGATCCCCGGTATGCTTGTTGTCAATCTTCTGCTCCCGGAGCTTCGGGCTGAACCTTGCGCTTAAAAGGGACATTATGAGTATCAGAGAGTTATTGGAGTCAAGAGTTAAAGAAAATCCCGATAGGATATATCTCTTTTTTGAAGATCAGAAGTGGACTTTTAAGCAATTTAATGACCGTGTAAATCAAGCCGCTAATGCATTCCTTGAATTAGGCGTCCTCAAGGGAGATCGGGTTTGCCTTATGCTCCCTAATTGTCCCGAATTTCTTTTTGCATGGTTCGGACTTAACAAAATCGGTGGAGTAATGGTGCCCATTAATACGTCTTTCAAGACCCCTGAAGCGCTATATATCGTTGACCATTGCGAAGCACAAGGAATTATAGTGTGCCCTGAAACTTCAGATGTGGCCCTCTCTGTACGAGAAAAAAGTGCAACCCTTAAGTGGGTTGCAATGCTTGACAAAAGGGGAAAAGGCAAATCGGCAGACCTATTGCGTCGATGGGACCGTAGCCCTACTTCATTAAAAGACATTAAATTGCATGATCAAGATATCGCCTCTATTACCTACACTTCTGGTACTACCGGACTTCCGAAGGGGGTAATGCATTCCCACCAATCCTATGTTCTCTGCGGACAAGCGATGACAGTACGTGCAGGCCTCTCCTCAGAAGATCGATTATTGGTCATCCTCCCACTCTTTCATGCCAATGCTCAGTTCTACAGTACAATGGGAAGTTTAGCTGCCGAGGCCAGCATTATTGTCGTTCCTCGATTCACTGCCAGCCAATTCTGGTCCCAATCCAAACAGTATGCGGCTACCCAATTCAATTTTATCGGGGCCATAGGGAGAATTTTGGTCGCGCGTCCTGTCCAAGAGTTTGAGCCCGGCCACTCCATTCGCGTGGCTAACGGAGCTCCAATTCCTTCAGATCTATACCAGGCATTTTCTGAAAGATTCAAAATACCTCACGTAATTGATGGATATGGTCTGACCGAATGCCCGTGTGTTTGTCAGAACCCGATCAACGGTATCAAGAAAATGGGCAGCATGGGCCTTCCAGCCAAACATCCCGATCCTTCCGTAGAGTTCACAGAAATGAAAATCGTCGATGATAAAGATAAAGAGCTTCCCGCAGGCAAAGTAGGGGAACTGGTTTTGAAAAGCCCGGTGCTTATGAAAGGATATTTTAAAGACTCAAAGCAAACCTCTGAGGCGATGCGCGGAGGATGGTTCCACACGGGAGATTACTGCTTTCAAGATGAAGATGGTTATTTCTTCTTCGTAGACAGGAAGAAAGATATTGTACGTCGCAAGGGAGAGAATATATCCTCAGTTGAGGTAGAAATGGCCATTAATGCCCATCCAAAAGTATCGGAATCAGCTGTCGTAGCTGTTCCTTCATCGCTGAGCGAGGATGAGGTAAAAGCGTTTATAGTATTAAAGGAGGGCCAGGATCTTCCCCCTGAAGAGCTTATCGCCTGGTGCGTTGAGAGATTAGCAGATTTCAAGATACCTCGATATTTGGAATATAGGAAAACCCTTCCGAAGACACCTTCCCAGAGAATTGCCAAATACCTCTTGCGAGAGAGTACCGCAAAGGATGAAATAGACATGAAGGAGTATCTAGAAAGGAGGTAACTGTAAATCGAATCTATTCCTGAAGTAATCATTTGTCGACTTCAGACATTCTTTTAGAAACGGGCCGGCTAATGCGGATGAAAAATGCGCCGAGATGCTAAATTATCAAAAGCGCAATTTTCCGCAATAAGTTCTCTCAGATTCCTTTTGGAAAACAGAACTGGCAACGCTTGGTGTTAATCCAGGAAAAGTTCTGATGTAGGCCACATAATATCACAAGATATGGGGAGTCAGCCAATTCCCGAGTTCTCTCACGGCGAGTAAAGGTTTCTTACCATAATCTTCAATCTCACCAAAGTGCAGATTACAACTGCTAACCTTGCTTTGTTTGAGGTGTTCCGGAGTGCATATTCATAGCAGTA
>Ga0209427_10010375_pt1 | contig 10325 bp, 7 predicted proteins | sample DeeMarSWOR136_30_FD_187465 | JGI IMG/M metagenome (GOLD analysis project Ga0209427, IMG submission 187465) | Marine sediment microbial communities from White Oak River estuary, North Carolina - WOR-1-36_30 (SPAdes) (version 2) | ecosystem: Environmental > Aquatic > Marine > Intertidal zone >...
ACCAGTGCGAGAACATCGACTGTCAGATACGGATACTGATCCAAGATGAATATCTCAACAAAGGGCGCAAGAAGTGCTGATATGAACGTGTCAAGAGCCGCAGCGACAAGGAGGGCTGCCGTTCCGAGTTGGATGGCAGTTCGGACTCCCGGCAATGAGGGGCCGACGAATTGGGGCTCTAATGGTGGTCTGTCCTTGACTATGACGAACCCGCCGAGGAGATTCATCAGGGCATAGAAGATGAAGACTTGGCTCAGGCCAAAGGTGAAATACACAGTGAATCCCAAGAATGCGCCAATGACGTTCCCGCGGGCATTCACCGCCTCTCTCTGTCCAAATGCCTCAGCTCTGTTCTCACTGAGAACACGTTCTGATATCTCCGCGTCGCTCCCAACTCTATAGAATGCTGCTCCCATACCCCATACTAGGCTGTTCAGAATGAGGAGATTGACGTCAGACAACCATATTGACACAGTCATACCTAGGTATGCCGCCGCTCGGACTAGTGCTCCACCCAGAATGGTTTCTCTCCTACGACCTCTCTTGGCGACTCTTCCTGCCATTGGGGAGAAAATCGCAGTTCCTAAGGTAAGCATAGAGAATACAAGGGCAACTTGTGTCGCTGAGGCCCCCATTGAACTATACGCAACAATGGGAATCAGAAAGCTAACCATGAAGAAGCCCAGGCTGCAGAGGAAGGTAGAGTTGTAGACTGACTTCAGACTTGCCCAATCACTAGCCGGCGTGCTTGCCATCGGACTCGAGCGGGCCTAGTGTTTGTCCCTAAAAGCATTTGCGAGCACCGCAGCGATGACAGCATATATCACTGGGTTGGGTTCGCTTCCATCTTGCTGATTCAGATGATTAGTGAAGTCCTGACATTTCTGGATGAAAACGGTGAACGTGCCCTAGCTGACCTGAAGAAGATTGCAGGAATTCCATCGGTAGCCGCACAGAACGAGGGAATTTCCGAGTGTTCTGAAATGGTCTTTGGAATGCTGAGGGATATCAACCTTGAAGCACAGCTACATACGACTTCGGGCTCCCCCGTGGTGACTGGCCTATATGATGCCGGTGCAAGCCGAACTCTGATGTTCTACAATCACTACGATGTGCAGCCTGCGGAGCCCTTGGATCTCTGGGAGAGCCCTCCATTTAATCCTGAAGTACGCGGTGAACGTATCTTTGGAAGGGGTGTCGCAGACAACAAAGGTGACCTTATCTCGCGCATATGGGCCGTCAAGGCGTTTCTGGAAACCGAAACGGAGATTCCAGTGAACATCAAGTTCGTCGTTGAAGGAGAGGAGGAGATTGGAAGCGTCAATCTCCAAGATTTCACGAGCAAGAACCAAGAGTTTCTGAAGGCGGATGGTGGAATCTGGGAATTCGGAGGGTCGGACTATGATGGTGTGCAGCAGGCATGGCTTGGACTCAAGGGCATCTTCTATGTCCAACTTGAAGTTGAGAAACTCTCTCGTAACGTTCATTCAAGTATGGGGGGAGTTCTCCCTTCGGCACCACAGAGGCTTGTGGACGCGTTGAACTCGTTGAAGGATTCTGAAAACAGGATTCTCATCGAGGGGTTCTATGATGATGTGCAGCCATTGTCTGAAGCAGATTGGGAAGCGATTGACCAGATTGACCTTCACGAAGAGGATATGAAGAATGAGTTCGGAATAAGTGAATTCCAGAATGGTCTGTCTGGTCGAGACCTGAAAGCAGCTGTGTACGGTGCTCCCAGCAGCTCCATCTGTGGGCTCACTAGCGGCTATCAGGGAGCGGGATCAATGACAGTCCTTCCTGGGAAAGCCTCAGCCAAGGTGGACTTCCGGCTTGTTGAGAATATGGATCCTCTGGATATCGGAGATAAGCTTCGCCGACATCTGGATAACCGTGGTTTCACCGATGTAAAGATTGCTTGGTCTGAGGGCTATGCAGCCGCCAAGACTCCCATAGACCACCCCTTCCTTGATGTTGTAAGGAGGGCAAATGAGAAGATCTTTGGAGACCTCAGGGTGCATCCTACGAGTTCAGGCTCAGGACCCCTCTACCTCTTCAAAGATCATGTACCAATGGTCTCAATTGGAGTCGGTGATGTCGAATCAAGAGCTCATTCTCCCAACGAGAGCATCAAAGTGGAGAACTTCTTCAAGGGAATGAATCGAATAGCCTTGATAATAGATGAGATGAGCCGTTGGTAGTGTTCTCACAGGGAAGACTCGCTCAACGAGTTTCACGGAAGAGGAGGCTGTATCTGGACATCCTTCTCCCATTCCACCTCGAATGCGTATTCGATAGTTAGCTCCTTCTCCGCATCAAGTGTGACTTCCCACTCAAGCACTCCAAGCTCACTCTTCTTCGTAGGAATCTGCATTGGCTTCAGCTCCACCTGAATCTTCTCGGAGTTGCTATGAGGGATTCTATCGACTATTCGCATCTCAATGGGTTTCTTTGAGAAGCTCTTTATCTCCAACCGATATTCATACCCTCTTCTCCGCTTCCCTCTCGAGAGCCCAGCTCTCTCGGTGTCTTTGCTCGCTAGCTTCTTCTCTGCCTTGACATCATAGGCAGTTCTAGTGCCAAGCCTAAATGCTTCCCTGGGGGCAATCAGACCCACGTTCGTTTCTCCTAGGAAATCACCTGCTGCGTAAACCTTGACAGTTCCGGGCAGCATCACCGAATTGGCGTTGGTGATCTCGTCTTGGGCAACGACCTCAGGCATCGCGTATGCGTTCCAGTAGTAGAGCCTTCGAGATTCAAATGATTCCTCTGTCAGCATTATGGGTTGAGGTTCGTCACCGGAAGATATAGAGATCTTTCCTGGAACCTCGAAGATCATTGTGCCGCTCAGTGTTTCCGAAGCGGTGGCATAGGTTTCCTCAATCTCTGGTTCAGGTTCGTATACCCTCGCCTCTTCTTCCTTTACGAGATCGAGCCCTTCATCTTCATCGTAGTATTTGGCTGCCGCAGGGACACCTGTAGCGAAATCATCTATGCGGGCTCCGTATCCGATTGAGGTAGAGAGGGCGTCCACATAGAACGGAGTTGCCTTCACAGCCTCCACGCTCCGGGCAGATGCCGTTGACACAATCAGACTCACATCATTCCAGTCTTCCAGCGTCCGGTTGTACACCAATGCGATTCTCTTGAGGTCTGACGTATCGTCTCCAATATCCACATCATATGTGGGCGACCAGCCCGCCTCTCCAAGCTGGTAGGTGACCTCCAATTCGACGCTTGAGGCTTCCTTTACGTCAAGGGTCACCTGCACTTCCTTTGTTGGTATATTCCTTCTCTGCCCCTGGGCTCTACCAATATTGGTTTGAATCACCTGAATCTTGACATCGATTTGTTCCAGTTTGTGATTCAACTCTCTGAGATTCTTTCGAACATCATTCAGCATCTTCACCATAGTCTTGTCCATTCTGTCAAGACTCTCCATCGTGGATTCTCCTGCAGCATACCATTGCCCGAACTCTGTGGAGAATTGGTCGGCTATCGACATGAGGTGTCCAAGCCTTGACTGCTGTAGTTCTATATTGTCAGAGATGAGTTTGCGCTCCTTCTGAAGATCGTCAAGCTCCTTTCTTATTGAGGCAATGTCACCTTCTGGTTCGAAAACATCAGTTCTACTCTTGACGTCAATACCCTTCAACGCAGCGGCGCCACGCCCCTTTACTCGGAAGCTGTCGCTATGAGCGTAGTGGGAGATGCCCTTTACGAATACGACCTGCTCACCAGCTTTCAGGCGCTCTTTCTTTGATCGTGTGACCCTGGCACCATCCCGAAATACGGTGACATTGGTTATTCCTGCCTCCATCTCAGTTGTCATTCATGCACCTCCTTAGGGCAGTGGGGGGGTGACTACCATGTCCCGTTCCCACTCCACTGCAAACTCGTAGGTCATCTCCTTCTTCTGTTTTGGTTCAATCTCGAAGAACCACTCAATCACACCGAGCTCATGACGCTTCGCATTCAGTTTGTCCCAGTCAATCTTGACTTCGATGGATGTGTTAAGACTGTGGGGAATCCTATCAAATACCTGTATCTTGACCGGCTGTTTGGAGTAGCTCTCAATTTCAAGTCTATACTTGTACCCTCTCCTAAGTTTCGCCCTCGTGACACCCGCTTTCTCGACCTCACGTTCGACAAGACTCTTTGATGCCTTCACATCATAGGCCACTCGAGTGCCGAGCTTGAACTTCTCCCTTGGACTGACTAGATCTATGGCTGACTCTCCTATGTAGTCACCCTCCGCATAGACCTTGGCTTTTCCGGGAAGTAGAACTGTGTCTCTGTTTTCGATCTCGTCCTGTGCGACCACGTCGGCCATTCCGTCAGTGTACCAATAGTGAACTGTTGTAGAATCAAACTCTTCCTCCATCAGTGTGACTGGATGCTGACTCCTATCAAAAGGAACCGTCACGGGCTGAGGCATCTCGTGGATAGAGATGCCTGATGCAGCTTCGGTGGCTTCTGCAAACTCCTCTTCCATTTCTGGCGGTGGTGCAGGAGGAGGTGGGGCCGTCAGTGTCGCGGGTGCTCTCATCGCGGACCGCTTGTCGCTCTTGGCCATACGCATTACGGCCATTTTCTCGGTCCTTCTTCTTCTCATCATCTCTTGATCGTATGCGCTTATGATAAAGGGAGTTCCCTCTATAGGCTCCACAGGTCTTGCTGTCGCCGTGGAAATGACTAGACTGACCTTCTCCCAGTACTCTCGAGTCTGATTCCCAACCATTGCAATCCGCCGCACTGTAGCTTTCCCGAAGTGAAGGTCAATATCGTAGGATGGGTTCCAACTTGCGCCATCCACTTGGTAGGTGACTTCGAGCTCGACCTTTCCTTCTCTCTTCCCCTCAATTGTAATTTCAACATCATAGAATGACTCGGTTCTCCTTTCTGATGCGATACTCCCGATTTTGCTCCGGATTAATTGGACTTGGTCGTCAATCTCCTGCAGGTTTTCCTCTAGGTCTCGGAGCTTCTTCTTTGTGTCCTCGTGTAGCTTGTCGCTTTTCGAATCCATAGCTTTGAGTTGCTCTATGTCTGCCTCGTTGGCCGCAAAGAGCATGCCAAAGGTATCTGAGAACTTGCCCATCATTCTCCCCAGATTTGCTAGCCTATGGGTGAAGGTATCAATCTCATCTGTGATTCTCTTTCTCTCAAACTGAAGCTCCTTGAGCTGGTCGTACAGAGGCTTTGAGTCTTCTTCTGGATCGAATACCTCTTGCCTTCTTATCACGTCTATAGTAGACAAGGCGGCAGGGCCCTTCCCTTTCACTCGAAAGCTGTTTTCATGAGCGAGCTCAGTTATCCCTCTGACGAGCAGTTTCTGGGGTCCCTGCAATAGGTCTGCGACCCCGCTACGTGTGACTCTTGCACCGTCCCGAAAGACGGTCACCTTGTCTATTCTAGTTTCCATGGTTGTCAAGGTGTTCTCCCGCCAAGCCGATGGAGGCGGGCCATTTATTCTTTGAGTAGATGGTCCGATGTTCACTAGTCTGTTCTACTTCTGTTCTCTTAGAATTCTGCTGAGTTCTGGCTCTTGGCGCGTGATTGCTTCAGCAGGAAAGACGAGCTTGAATCTACTACCTGACACTTCGGGATTGTCAATCAGCTCGATGGTTCCACCAAGCAGGTCCATAATCTTCCTAGTCAGGTACAGCCCTACACCCGTACCCGCCTCCGTCGTGGAGCTGCGTCTGAAGATTCGGCTCTTCATTTCAGGGTCGACGCCAAGACCATCATCCTGAACACTAATCTCGAAGTGGTCATTGTCGAGACTCATCACAACGTCGACTGTTGGTGTAAGTCCAGCATGCTGGACTGCGTTTCTGAAGAGATTCTGGAAGACTGAACCGACAAGCCTACTTGTCACAATGTGGCCTCTTATGCTGTCGGCTGCTGTTACCGTAACGGTTAGTCCAATAGTGGTCTCTTGAGATCGATGGGCAATGTTCTCCACAAGGTCTACAAAATCCAGTTCCTCTGTTGGAGGTGGAGTGGAGAAGAGTTTCAGCAGGTTAGACATTCTGACACTTGCAGCATGAGAGACCTTGAGCTGGTCCTCCACCCTTCCTTCTTGCGGTGGCAGCATGAATGAGGCGAGTTCTATCCCACCAAGCACGACTTGGAGGTCATTGCCCAGGTCGTGAGTGAGTAGCGAAGTGTAGATCTGAAGTTCCTTCTGTTTCTCCTCCAAGTCTGTGTGTCTCTCTTCGAGTTTCTCGATATAGTATCCAAGAGTCCAATTCCCGAAGAACAGGAGCACACCCAGGGCTATTGAAACTGCAATGGGTTCAGCGGCCATCTCAAGTCCTATCCCTGGATGGGCAATAGCTATTACTATGAGACCCGCATTTATCCCGAGGACCAGAATTCCTTGGCGTTTTGGTGTCAGCAGTTGACTCCCGATGACTGCAGCCAGTACAGGCCATGTGAGAATCTGAAACAGGATTCGCATGCTAGTCCACATGGGATTTGTCACGAGTATCACGAAAGGAATGAGTGCCGCAGTCATGACTGAGATGCTCGCCGCATAGTTCACATACTTTGTCCTGCTCAAGAGATAGAGCGCAGCGACAAAGAACGATATCAGTGAGTAGATAGGCCTGTTCCCTACGGACTCACTTGCCATCTGAAGAAACGGGAAGACAATGCACGCGGCGAGCAAAGCCGTCGATAGATACCTTGCCCGCAGAGTCGCGCCCCCTGACTCCACCTCCGGTGCTGGTTCAGTCAATCGAAACGGGAGTTCATACACTCTTGAAAGAATCTGTCTTATAGCGCGACCCGCGCGGCTTTGCAGTACTATGCACCTCCAACCGTCTAAGATGTGAGAGTTCCCCCATTCTGACGAAAGTTGGTATATGGAGATATCTGGGCTCTGTCCGAAAAATGCTTTAGACTCATTTGGGAGCATTGAGTCACTACCGTCGTCCAATCGAATGTCGGGCTTGCATTGGAGTCGAGATTTGTTTGAGTATTGAGATTGCAGCCATGGGTTTCAGGAATGCCTTCCGAAGAAAAAGAGTGGCACTCTTCACCATAGTCTCAATCGCGATTTCTGTCGGCCTTCTCTACACTGCTATGTCTGCCAGTGCAAGTCTTCAGAACAATGCGAACGCATTCCTTCAGGACACGCTCTCTCCAGTGGATTTGGTTGTGTCGAATGGAGGGAGGTGGGGGGTAAGGATAACTCCTGAAATGCGTACTCAAGTGGAATCAATTCCATCTGTGTCAAATACAATCCCTCGTATCGAGGAGTACGTCTGGGTAGAGAATGGGACGGAGTCAATCTACCTATTCATAGTGGGGCTTGACCTGACGCTGGAGACCCATGTCGGGGCTCTTGATGCCACGGAAGGGACTGTGGACTTCTCAGGGGGCGGCTGTTTTATTACTAGAGAAGCGATGGCTATTCTCAACGTCACTGTCGGAGAAGAACTAGAGCTATACACCACCGCAGGTCTTCAGTTTCTGAATGTGACTGGCGTTGGGCTGGCTGTGGATAAGGGAATAGCAGGTCCTGTTGTGTTTGTGTCACTTGAGAAGGCCATGGATATCTATCATCTCAGATATCCCGATGGTTCAGTGGGGAAGCTTCTCGTAGAGGTAGATGATGTCTTCTCATCACCTCATGTTCTGAATCAAATCCAGTTCATATTCGGAGACGACTATGTGCTTACTAACCTCAAGATATATCCCCTGCAATTGGCCAATCTCTTTCTCACGCAAGCGCGAACGATCCTGCTATCATTGGTTCTCGCTGCGTGTTTCATCGCTACATTCAGGGTCTTCTCGGCATTTGCCATGGTCTTTGGCGAGAGGAAGTATGAAACTGGTGTTGTCTTGGCCTTCGGCGCTTCCCGTGCAACCGTCATCGGCCTGCTCCTAGCAGAAGTGGGAACTATAGGGACTGTCGGCGCAATCATGGGAGGAATCATAGGGATTGGTATGGGGGCTGTTGTTCTAGACTTCATATTGCTGGTGCTCAACATCACTGCTATCTCTCCAACGACTCGGTTCCTGAGTACTGTCTACATCGTGGATTTTTGGAGCCTACTCGGTGCTGGCATGCTCGGCGTGGGGCTCACACTGATTGCAGGCTATGTTCCGGCTTGGAGAGCTGTTCGCGAATCCGTTGCGACCAGCCTAGCGTCTGGACCTATCCCAGTTGTCAGGCGAAGAGGTGCTATATCAAAGAAGACACGAAGGCAGATTCATTTGCTTCTGGTTATCGTTGCGTCAGGCTTAGCGCTGCTAGTTGCAGTCCAGGTAGTGTCTGACATCTTTGGCCTATACCTAGTTTCTGAAGACTTCCTCAGGATTGCATCGATTCCTGCATTCCTCCTTGCCACTATTGCCGTTTCTCCCAAAGTTGCCCACACTCCGCGAGTCGTGGGGCCATTGCTCTCTCGTTCCGCGGCAGTGGTACGGTCTCTGTCAAGTAAGAACATACGAAGGAATACCCTGAGCGGTCTAGTAGTGTTCAACCTGTTCACGGCAGTCACAGTATTGTTCTTTGCTTCTACGAATGTAGGTGTGGCCATTACGGAGTCTTGGAAGGCCAATGTCGGAGGGCAGACGACCTCAGCAAACATCGTGGTGTACATGGACCCGCCTGTATCTCTGGATGTTGTGCAGGACATAGAGCGCATTGACAATGTGACGAAGGTGGTACCCATGAATCAAGCCCTTGGCGATATGAGAAGCCCCTCGGATACCGAATACGGGCTTATCATGGGCGTCGATCCCGAAGGCTTCGAACGTCTTGCTTCCTTGGGGCTGATTGAGATTGAGAATAGAACTATCGGTCTCTCCTCTCTAGAAGACCCGGGTACCTGTGTGATATCTGAGCACACGGCAAGGACGCTGAATGCCCATGTTGGGGACTATATCAGTATCGGCGCCGCTGCGGAGGTCAGGGTTGTAGGGATTTGCAGTTCGTCAGTTCCAATCTTCGTGGTGACTCTCGTGAATCCTATCTTCTCGATTGTAGGAATCGAAACCTGGGAGGATGTCAGGGGTGAAACGTTCGTCGTGGGCGGGATGTTGATTGAGTCGACGAGTCCTGAATCAACCATTCTTGATTTGCAGACGGTCACGAGTGCTCGCCCCGTTCTCGTATCCGCTGTGGAAGCTGACTATCAGGCAGCTCTCAACTCGGTGCAGCTGATTGTTGACGCGTCGCTTGTGGCTCTCTTCGTAGCTACTCTGGCATCAGCCTTTCTTAGCAGTTGGTCGATTACGTCGACTCGGCGAAGAGAAATAGGAATGCTCTCGGCTCACGGAATGACGAAGACAGAGATAGCAAGGACTCTCACCGCAGAGAGCGCGAACGCCATGATTCTGGGAGTCATTGTGGGCACGATTGGTGGTATCCTTGTTGAGATAGCTCTCTCTGAAATAGTGGTTCGCTTCACTGGAGGAGCCTACGTACTCTTTGACGCAAGAATCGTAATGCTTGTTCTGTTCTCCCTCTTGGCGTCGATAGGGGCTTCCTATCTTGCTATTGGCAATACAACGAAGACAAGAGTCATAGGCCTGCTTCGTGACTTAGGACGTGCTAGCTAGAACCCTAAACGGTTCTTTCTGGTCGCCGTCGGATTTCGCACTCTACCTTCTGATTGCGATGCACGTTTCTGTCTGGCTGATATCGGGAATTGCATGCATATCATCCAGCAACAGTCTGAGGTCTTGATTTGAAGGGAGTTCAGCGTGTACGATGATGTCATAGGGTCCAGTCAAGATATCAACGTTTTCTAGCTGTTCGATTTCCTCAAGAGATTCAGATACTTTCCAGACCGTTCCTGCGTTTACTTTGACCAAGACGTAGACTCCAACCATCACGTGCTACCTCATTTTGAAGTTACTGACAAACGCAGTAATGAATCTGCTCGTTGGGATAATCAGATGCATCAAAGTGGAATGGGGATGAGCAGATCCCCATATTCGTTAGAACTCACTCGATCTGCTCAAAATCCTCTTTGCTAGCGCCACACATCGGACAGACCCAGTCATCTGGAAGTTCCTCAAACTTGGTGCCAGCCGCGATGCCGCTGTCAGGGTCTCCAACATCTTCATCGTATACCCATCCACATACGACGCATTCCCACTTCGCCATGATAGCAAACTCCATTTCTTTACGACTTAACAACCACGACCGCCGGGTCATGCTGTTTGTTTGTCGGAATTTGCCTAAGCCAGATAAAAGGCTTCGCTTGCATCGAAATGAAGAATGGAAGAAAAAGAGAGAGGGGGCTCGCGCCTGCAAAGGGCGCGAGACCTTGTTCATAGATTAGGCTCGAGTCTAGCCCCTA
>Ga0209427_10010377_pt1 | contig 10324 bp, 7 predicted proteins | sample DeeMarSWOR136_30_FD_187465 | JGI IMG/M metagenome (GOLD analysis project Ga0209427, IMG submission 187465) | Marine sediment microbial communities from White Oak River estuary, North Carolina - WOR-1-36_30 (SPAdes) (version 2) | ecosystem: Environmental > Aquatic > Marine > Intertidal zone >...
TCATCCATCGGCGGCTGCCTCCTTTAGCCATAGTACTAAGCACATATAGATTATAGCACGATTAACCGCGCACCTCACTACCATAAGTTTTAATCGCCCTGAACTTGACAACTCGCCTGCGAGTCTTTATAATAAAAAAAACTCCCCGAACGAAAACTTGACACCTTTAGCTATTTCCGTATATAAAGTACGAGAGTGCCCTACGTGTAATTGGTGTCAGTTACGGTTGATGTCCAACCTCAATAAGTATACCTGCCAAGAAAAGCAAAGGTTTTTCTTGATTGTTTGAAATTTGGTTTCCTGTATGCCAAAGTATATCTTTGTAACTGGCGGTGTAGTAAGTTCTGTTGGCAAGGGTGTCACCGTCGCTTCTATGGGTACCATTCTGAAGAGTCGTCATCTCAGCGTCATGGCGCAGAAACTCGACCCCTACCTTAATGTTGACCCCGGAACGATGTCCCCTTACCAGCACGGTGAGGTATTTGTCACTCAGGACGGTGCCGAGACCGACCTTGACTTGGGCAACTACGAACGTTTCATTGACGTTGACGTTACCAAGGAATCCAATGTTACATCGGGGCAGATATACAGCGCGGTTATTTCCCGGGAGCGGCGGGGAGACTTCCTCGGCGGCACGATTCAGGTCGTGCCTCATGTCACTACGGAAATAAAGTCGCGCTTCAAGAAACTGGCCGATAAGTCAGGGGCAGACGTCATCCTCATCGAGGTCGGCGGCACGGTGGGCGATATCGAAGGTCAACCTTTTCTTGAAGCCATACGGCAGATGCGCAATGACGTCGGGCGGGACAATATGCTTTGTGTTCACGTTACCCTGCTTCCATACTTGAACTCAACCCAGGAACTGAAGACCAAACCAACCCAGCACAGCGTAAATGAGCTGCGCCGTATTGGTATCCAGCCCGATATCATCATCTGCCGCAGCGACCTCCCCATCCCGGAGAGCATTCGGGATAAAATATCGCTCTTCTGCGATGTGGAAAGAGAGGCGGTCATCCCCCTCCCCACCGTATCCAGCATTTACGAAATACCGTTATTGCTGGAAGAGTCCAAGCTGGGCCAGTTAATAATTAACAAGCTTCATCTGCCAGCGAAAAGGGCGAATTTAAAGGATTGGCGAGACCTGGTGGAAAGATTCAAGACATGCCATGAGCCGGTAAATATCGCTCTGGTGGGCAAATACGTTGAATTGACCGATGCCTATTTCTCGGTGCGTGAAGCACTATGCCATGCCGCATTGTACCAAAACAGAGAATTAAAACTCTCCTGGGTGCACTCGGAAGACCTGGAACGCGACGGCTGCGATTCGCTGCTGCGGGAGGCACAGGGCATCATCGTGCCGGGCGGCTTCGGCATCCGGGGCATTGAAGGCATGGTCAGAGCTGCCAATTACGCACGCACCAACGAAATCCCCTACCTCGGCCTGTGTCTGGGGCTACACGTAATGGTCATTGAATTTGCCCGTCATGCCCTGAAATTTAAAAAGGCAAATTCCACCGAGTTCGACCCCGATACACCCCATCCAGTGATAGATTTACTGCCGGAACAAAAAGCGGTGCTCCACAAGGGCGGCACGATGCGACTGGGTAATTACCCCTGCAATTTAGTCCCCGATACCCATGCTGCTCAGGCCTACGGCCAGCGCCGGATAAATGAGCGCCACCGGCATCGTTATGAGTTTAACAATGAATTCCGAACCGCGCTGGCAGAAGCCGGCATGGTTTACAGCGGCCTTTCACCAGATGAACGGCTGGTGGAAATCTGTGAACTGACCAATCACCCCTGGATGGTAAGCTGTCAGTTCCACCCTGAATTTGGCTCCCGACCCAGCCGTCCCCATCCGCTTTTCCGCAACTTCATCGGCAGGGCCAAAGACGTACTACGAGAAGGGGCACAGCCGCCTCTACCTCTGGCCACAGAACAGTGAGGACATGATGCGCTTCTTTATGACACAACAACCTGTAGCCAATATACCGTCAACGACGCCGGGTCTTTCCCGAATTCCCAAAACCGTGGTTTTATGACTACCAGACAGTAATTCTTGCCCTTCCGATAATAAAGGGGCATGGAGTGAGGAGATATGATGAACTTTGAAGAGCTGGAAGGCAAAGAGAAAACCGAACTGCTAACTCTGGCAAAAGAAAAGGGCATAACCAAGCCAGAGAGCCTGAGCAAGCAAGAACTTATCCTGCAGGTACTTCAGTCGGATGTGGAACAGGAGGGTCACGTATTCTGCCAGGGCATCCTTGAGATTATGAATGACGGCTACGGTTTCCTCAGGCAGGACACGCTTCTGCCCAACCATGCCGATGTCTATATTTCCCCATCACAGATTAGACGCTTCAGCCTGCGCAATGGCGATATGATTCTGGGGCAGGGCAGACCGCCAAAGAGCAATGAAAAATACTTCAGCCTCCTGCAGATACTGGCCATCAACAACATCAATCCAGAGAAGTCCAGAGAGCGGCCTCATTTCGGCTCGCTCACTCCAACCTTCCCTGACCAGGCTATCAATCTGGAACACTCACCCAACGAGCTGTCCACTCGCCTGATAAACATGATCGCGCCGATAGGTCGCGGCCAGAGAGGTTTGATTGTCTCCCCTCCAAAGGCGGGTAAAACAATGCTGCTCAAAGCCATTGCCAATGCCACAGCGACCAACTATAATGACGTTCATTTGCTTGTCTGCCTTATCGGCGAGCGCCCTGAGGAAGTCACCGATATGAAACGCTCCGTCAAAGGGGAAGTAATCGGCGCCACCTTCGATGAGCTGGTGGAGAACCAGACCCGCGTTGCCGAACTGGCCCTGGAGAGAGCCAAGCGTATTGTGGAAAGTGGGAAAGATGTATTTATCCTCCTGGACGGTATCACCCGTCTTACCCGCGCTTACAACCTGGCCATGCCGTCGAGCGGACGCACCCTCTCCGGCGGCATTGACCCGGTGGCACTTCACCCCGCCAAGCGCTTTTTCGGCGCCGCCCGCAATACCGCCGAGGGCGGCAGCCTGACTATCATCGCCACCTGCCTTGTTGACACCGGCAGCCGCATGGACGACCTCATCTACGAAGAATTCAAAGGTACTGGCAATATGGAGCTCCACCTCGACCGGCGGCTGTCAGAACGCCGCATTTTCCCGGCCATGGATATTCAGCGCAGCGGCACACGCCGGGAAGAACTCCTCGTTGATGAAAACAGCCTGAACAAGATCTGGCTGCTGCGGCGCATGGTCGGCTTGATTGCCTCCGACTCAACTAACTTCGTCGAAGGCACCGAGCGCATTATCGACCGCATGCGCAAAACGAAGAACAACGCCGAATTTCTGGACAGCCTGAACAAGGAGATGTAAACTACCTGCTGATACAGTGAGATTTACCGCGGCAGCAAGACCGCCCTGAATCCCCAAACCAACCTCCCGGAAAGTACTGGCAGATGAATGATGAGGGTACCGCCCGAGGAAAGAGATTTTCACCCGGTCTCATAGCCGGCCTGTTCGTGGCGCTGTTTTTCGGCGTCTCATTGTTCATTCGGGCCTATCTCCCGCATGAGCAAGTCTTCAGCGGCGAATATATCAGGTTTTCCAGCATTGATGCGTACGTCCACATGCGATTAATAGACAATCTGTTACACAATTTCCCCACCCTCATCGATTTTGACCCGTACCTGCTTTACCCCTCTGGCATGAGCATAGATAATATCCATTTCTTTGACTGGTTTCTGGCAGGCATAATCTGGGTCTTCGGCCTCGGCTCACCAACACCGCATACCATTGACGTTATCGGTGCATTTTTTCCCGCCGTACTGGGCGCGCTTACCGTTATTCCGGTTTATTTCATCGGCAAGGAGCTATTCGGGCGCGGGGCTGGCGTTATCGCGGCCGGCCTTATCGCCATACTGCCCGGAGAATATCTGGGCCGCTCAATCCTCGGCTTCACCGACCACCACGTTGCCGAGACGCTGTTTTCCACTGTCGCCATGCTTTTTCTAATTATGGCAATCAAACGGGCACAAGCAAGCGGCCTGAAAATTCAGCACCTCCGGGACCGGGACTGGAAAGTAATCCGCAAACCTGTCATCTACAGTTCGCTCGCCGGTCTCTCCCTCGGTATCTATCTCGTTACCTGGGTTGGCGGATTGCTCTTTGTCTTCATCATCCTTCTGTACTTTTTCATCCAGTTCATAATCGACCACATGAAGAGCAACAGCACTGACTACCTTCTACCGGCTGGCACAGCTACGTTCCTCATCGCTTTGATAATATACGTGATATTCGTCGGCGGCACGTTCTCCTCCAAGTCTGCCAGTGTGATGCCGTGGCTCTCTCTTCTCATCGGGGCGGCTGTCCCAACTGCTCTGCACTTCATATCCAGAAGATTTACCGCCTGGAAGGTTAAATCACGCTATTACTACCCCGCTTCGCTGCTCGGACTGGTGGTAGTGGCTTCTCTCATCTGTTATGCGATTTTCCCTGATTTTGTGAGAAGCGTGTTCGACGTCTTCAATCTGCTGGCAGTGCGCACCATAATTGAGATGCAGCCTTTCCTTCATCCACAACAGGAATGGACTGCTGAGCTAGCCTGGGGTAATTTTAATACCAACCTTTTCCTTTTCCCGGATACACAATCGTTGCCAAAATGGTTTCAGTGGATTCCTGGACTCAGCTTGATATCTCTGGTTATATTGGTCGTAAACTCTATCAGGCAAAGTGATTACAGCAAAAACGTCCTGATAGTATGGAGCCTGGTAATGTTACTGGCAACCCTTGGCCAGCGTCGCTTCGCCTATTATCTGGCCGTCAATGCAGCCCTGCTGACCGGTTATATCTCCTGGCGATTCTTAAAGATTAACCTGGATATCCACCCCAAAGTTAAATACTTTAACACCGCTTTCGCCATCACCACCATTCTGCTCCTTGTTTTCGTTCTCTCTCCCAACCTGCCCAAGGTAATAGTAGCTATTTGCGCGGCGTTGCTCATCGCCTATACCGGCTGGCAATTGCTCCAAGCGCTGGAGATTCTTCAGGTTTCCAGCCCCAAACTTAGACCGCAAACGCCCACAAAAATCAAGCACAAAAAAAGGCCGTCAGAAAGGCCTACACCAAATTTATACTATATCAACATCGCTGTGGTTATAATCATTTTGTTCTTCCTCGTTTTCTTCCCCAGCATAAATCCGGCAAAAGCCGTTGCCTCCGAGGTGCACTATGCCCCACCCCATGCCTGGGTAAATTCTCTGGCCTGGTTGAAGGAAAATACGCCGGAGCCTTTCGGCGAGTCGAATTTCTACTATCAGTTATATGAGGCTCCCGCACCGGGTGAACAGTATGATTACCCTGATTCGGCTTATGCCGTAATGGCCTGGGTAGACTACGGCTACTGGATAACCCGCATTGCCCACCGTCCGGTTAATCGCACGCCGGGTCCAGGCGGATTTCACGTGGCCAATTTCTTGCTCTCCCAAAGCGAAGACTCGTCTCAGGAAATAAAATGGAAAACGAGGTGGGAACAGGAAACAATTCCAGAAAGTGAGCTAATCGATAAACTGGATGCTAAATATATAATGCTTGACACCCAGACCGTCACGACCAAACTCTGGGCGCTGACTTTCTGGTCAGAACAGGAACAAACGAAATATTTTGATACCTACCTGGAACCCCACCCCGATGAGGCGAACACACTTGTCGGGGCAGTATATCTGCATCCTGAATATTACCGGTCGCTGGGGGTCAGGCTATATAACTTCGATGGCAAGCCAGTAACCCCAGAGCAGGTGAAGGTCGTTTCTTTCCAGGTAAGACCCCTGAAGGAAGGCGGCACCATTAAAGTAATCGATGACGAACAGTTTTTCCCTGGTTACGAAGAAGCACAGAGTTACATAGCCGAGCAGGAATCGGGACAGTTCCAGATTGTCGGGGAGTCGCCGTTTCTAAGTCCGGTGCCCCTGGAGGCATTACAGAATTACAAACTGGTCTATAGCTCCCCTGAATCCACGTATTTCCCCGGACTGGGCAACGTGCCCACGGTAAAAATTTTTGAATACCTGAAATAAAAGACGCTTTGCGGCGCTTATCACCACTTGACAAATAAAGGTGAAAACCCAATTATTTAGCTAGGAAAGCAGAGGTTCATCACGTGCAGATACGGAAGACCTACCAGGAGATTAATCCCGAACTGCTCTACGCTGAGATAAGAGATTTTACCCTGAAGCAGAGGGTTGTTCTGGGCGAGGGGAAGATGGAAACGTACGCCCTGCCCAATGATACCTCTTCATTTATCACGCGGGGAACCCTGACTTTCAGAGTCCAAGACGAGTCTGGCAAGGGAAAGGAATGCCTGCGGGCTCACGTCGTTGGGTCAGCCAAAACAGAAACCAAGGTAATGCTGGACAGTGATGATGAGCTCTTCTCTCCAGAAAAGTTGTCGGCACTGCAGGAGGACCTGGACTTCATCTTCGGGTCATACGAGGTGAAATAAGAGTTATAACCCAGAGGCAAGGCGGTACATGTTCTCATAGGCCTTGCCAAAATCGGGATTATCTTTCTCCAACCTGCTTTTCAACATTTTCATTCGCTGTATAAATGCGTCACGGTCTTTATTTTTTACCACCTCTGCCCACTCCGCCACCTTGCCCTGGAATAGCTCCTCAATGCCCGTAACACCGGGCAAATTCATCTGTATAGCCGCATACAGTTCCGAGTTCTCCGAAATAACGCTCTCCACCAGTGTCAGCAGCACTTTGTAGGTAACGCCACCGAGGCTTGTTGGCTGCAATACCTTATTCGAATTGAGGAGCGTATCGCCAGCAACTATGGCAATGAAGTGAGAGAGCCCGAGAATGACGGCCATTTTATCGTCGTGCTCTTCGGGTGTCATCAGGCTGACGCTGGCACCCCTTGTTTCCAGGTAAACTCTGGCCTTCTCTGCCAGCGCTCTTTCCTCGCTGCCAGTCGGCGTCAGCACGAAATTCTGGCCGGAAACCCTCATGGCCCCTGGCCCAAAGAGCGGGTGTGTTCCCAGTACCTTTTTGGTCTTCAGGTGCCGGTGCATCACGTCCACGGGCATAGATTTTACCGAAGTAACGTCAACCACAACCTGCTCCGACCGTATATGAGGAGCCAGCTCGACAACAATGTCCTCGAAAGTATCAATAGGCACCGATAGCAATATGACCTCAGCGTCTTTGACCGCCTCTACATTTGGAACCGCTTCAATGCCGAGCTCTTTTTTTGCCTCTCTGATTTTACTCTCGGTGCGGCCACTGATTATCACCTCATTGCCTTCGTTCAGTAAATGGCGGGCAAACCATCGCCCCATTTTCCCCGAACCGCCAATTATGGCAACCTTCACCAATACACCTCAATTCTATCTCTTCGCCTTCGGATACGAGCCCAGTACCTTGAGAAAAATTGTCAACTTCTCCACGTCCGCCAGCGCTTCGCGGGCGGCGGCATCCTCACGATGACCATCAAAATCGAGATAAAAATTATACTGCCAGGGCTTCTGCCGCGTTGGTCTGGACTCCAGCTTGGTCAGATTGATGCTGCGACGGGCAAATTCACCAAGCGCTTCGTAAAGGGCACCGGGCTGGTTCTTTGTCGAAAAAACAATCGATGTTTTATCGTTCCCGCTTGGCGGCGAATCTTCTCTGCCCAGAACAAAGAAACGAGTGAAGTTGTGTGGGTTATCCTCTATCTCCCTCGCAATTACCTTCATGCCATATATTTCTGCGGCCCGGGCGCTGGCAATGGCAGCGCTGTCCGTCAACCCCTGTTCCTTAATCATCTTGACGCTGCCCGCAGTATCGTAACTGGGAATTAGCGCTGCCTTCAGGTGATTCAGGAAATTACGACACTGCGCCAGCGCCTGTGGATGAGAGTAGACCTTCTTCACCGTGTCCAGGCCAGCGTCAGGGCTGGCGATGAGACAGTGGATGACTCTCACCTCAGTTTCACCGCAAACATGCAGGTCGGATTCCAGCATAAGGTCATAAGACCGGCTGATGCTCCCCTCCAGCGAATTTTCCACCGGTATCACACCAAACTGCACCCCTTCCTCCTCCACCGACTCGAATACCTCTTCTAGCGTTTCACACGGCCGGCTCTCCACTGACGCGCCGAAGAACTGGGACGCGGCTTCCTCGCTGTAGGCGCCTGCCTCGCCCTGAAAGGCAGCCGTAACGCCCTCTTTATTTTTACAGGCAGCGATAATGCGCTCGTAGATGTCCTCCAGATCTCCTCCATCGATGCCGATATTTTGCCGCTGGGCAACGCGCCTGACGTTTTCCAGAACCCTTTTTTCTCTTTCCCGGTCTTCAATCGACCAGCCCTTTGCCCGCTTGCCTCTGCCTATCTCCTCGGCAATGCGTATACGCTCGCCAATCAGCTTGGTGATTCTGGCGTCCACGTCATCAATTTGCTTACGTAAATTTTCTAAACTCATGACAACACCCTCGGTATGAGTCCTGCCTGCAAAACAAAATCGCATATGGTAACCGCCATCATCGCTTCTACCCCCGGCACTGCCCGCGGAACGATACAGGTATCATGCCGGCCTGCCACCTCGAGGCTGGTCCTAGTCATCTTTTGAATATCCACCGTCTCCTGGCTTCTAGCGATGGAGGCAGTCGGCTTGACGGCCACCCTGACGACTACCGGCATGCCAGTGCTGATGCCGCCAAGCACCCCGCCGGCGTTGTTGGTCCGGGTAACAATCCGGCCGTCTTCGATATCATAAAGGTCATTATTCTGAGAACCTTTCATACCAGCGACGGCGAAGCCGGCCCCGAACTCCACTCCCCTCACCGCCGGAATGGTGAAAAGGGCTCTGGATAGCTCCCCGTCGAAATTATCGAAAACGGGCTCACCCAGCCCCACTGGTAAATTAATGGCGATGCCCTCGATAATTCCACCCAGACTGTCTTTTTCCTGCTTCGCCTGTTCGATTAAACGCGTCATTTTATCGGCAGCTTCCGGGTCAGCGCACCACAGCGAGTTTCCGCTGGCGTTTTTCTTGATAACATCCAGTTCCTGCGCACGCGCTTTAATGCCTCCAATCTCAACGACATGTGCGAAGACATCGATGCCCAGGCGACCGATTAATTTCTTGGCGATTGCCCCGGCCATAACATAGGCCAGAGTTATCCTCCCCGAAAATCTGCCCCCGCCGCGGAAGTCATTGAATCCGCCGTATTTTACGAAAGCAGTGTAGTCAGCGTGACCAGGACGCAGGGCAAACCGATTTTTCTTATAGACACCAGAATCGATATCCTTATTCCAGGAGAGCATGCAGATAGGCGCACCGGTGGTATTCCCGCCATAGATGCCCGAGATAATTTCCACTTTGTCCGACTCCCACCGCTCCGTGGTGCCAGCGGCACCGGGTCGCCGCCTCTCCACCTCCTGCTGGATATCGGCCTCGGTGATGGGCAGCCCTGCCGGGCAGCCGTCAACCACTATCCCCATGCAATTGCCGTGGCTCTCACCAAAGTTGGTGATTTTAAAAATCTTCCCCAGACTGTTACCCATCGATTTTCAACCTTCCCCCAATGCTTTTTAGTATATCCCAGAATTCGGGAAATGTCTTGTTGACACATTCCGCGCCTTCTATGGTAGTATTGCCAGCCAGCGCTCCCAGTATGCTGAAGGCCATGGCAATGCGGTGGTCATCATGGCTGTCAACGACCGCACCTTTCAAACTCGAGCCGGTGACTGTCATTTTATTCTCTTTCTCATCAACCTTTGCCCCCATCCGTTCCAGCCCTTCGCGGACAGCCGCCACTCGGTTCGATTCTTTCAGCCTCGCCCTTCCAATGCTCTCAAACTCGCTGGTTCCCCCGGCCACCGCTGCCAGAACAGCCACAGTGGGGAGCAGGTCAATGCAATCGGACAAATCCGCGCGCAACGCTTTCAACTCTACACCTTTAACCATGATAGTTCCGGGCGAAACCACAACATCTGCGCCCATCCGGCGCAAAAACTCCAGCATAACCCTGTCGCTCTGCAAGCTCTGTGGGTTCAGGTTCTTCACTTCCACCCCATCCATAACCGCGCCCAGCGCCAGTAAATAAGAGGCTGACGACCAGTCGCCTTCCACTTCATAACTAGCTGGTTGATATGCCTGCTTAGCCGTATAGAAATCGTCCATCCCGGCTGAGGCGGTTACCTTTACGCCAAACCCTGCCATACATCCAAGGGTCATGGCTACATACGGCTTTGATTCCAGAGGCGTGGTTAGCCTGATATGCATTCCTTCTTCGGCAAGCGGCGATACCAGCAGCAATGCCGAGAGGAACTGGGAGCTGACATCGCCGG
>Ga0209427_10010378_pt1 | contig 10322 bp, 5 predicted proteins | sample DeeMarSWOR136_30_FD_187465 | JGI IMG/M metagenome (GOLD analysis project Ga0209427, IMG submission 187465) | Marine sediment microbial communities from White Oak River estuary, North Carolina - WOR-1-36_30 (SPAdes) (version 2) | ecosystem: Environmental > Aquatic > Marine > Intertidal zone >...
CCAATGCATTAATGCTGGTGTGATTAATTCGGTGGCCGCCTTACTCATTACTGCTATAATTTCCGCCCCTAACCGCATCAATTCTCTCGCCACAATTGGCGCTGAAATTACTGCAACAGAACCGGTTAGGCACATACATACTGTTTTTCCTCTGAGTATTCTTCCTTTACTCTCAATAATATCCTTGGAAGGATGTTGATACGACATGGTCATCAAGTATTTAAAATGATAATTTATTCGATAATCTATGTTAAAGGTGATTCTAAGTCTTAAAAATTTTTTGCTAAGATTCTTTAGAGAATTTTGGGAAAAAGAGCTGAAAATATGCCACTTATAGCCCGAAACCATTCTAATATTGGAAAAATTTTTAATAATTTACTTCTCTTAGATTCTTAGCTTATCAAAAATTACTAATTTCTATATTTTAAAAGCTTAGGATTTATTCTGAATTTAAATAAATAATTCTTAAAATTATTATAAGACCTATTTAATAACCATTGAATATAATGCGTGTAATCTGTGATCTGCACATTCATAGCAGATTTTCAGGGGGATCGAGTAATAATATTACTCTACATCGTATTGCTAACAATTGTAAAATAAAAGGAATTAATGTCATAGGGACTGGCGATGCGTGCTATCCAATATGGCTAAATGAACTTGAATCTAATCTTGAAGAATATTCGGAAGGAATTTATTTTCTACCAGAAGTCCCTGAAGTGAAATTTATTTTACAAACTGAGGTAGAATTAATTTGGAAGAAAGATAACCAAACAAAAAAGGTTCATTTTATTGTTTTAATTCCCAGTTTTAATGTTTTGTATGAACTTGAAGAATATTTAGCTAAATATGGAAATTTAAAAAAAGATGGGAGACCAAAAATATATTTATCCGCTGAAAATTTTATATTGGACTTAAAAAATATTGATTTTTTTATAGAAATTATACCTGCTCATATATTTACTCCCTTTTATGGAGTATTAGGCTCAATGTCCAATTTTAGATCCTTACACGATGCTGTTGGAAATGGAATTCATTATATAAATGCTGTTGAATCTGGCTTAAGTGCCGATCCAAAGATGATTCGATATATTTCCGAATTAAATAATATGTCAGTTATTTCAAATTCAGATGCCCATTCTATTAGTTTTCATAGAATTGGACGTGAAGCAACAGTTTTCGAATTAAATACACTTGAGTTTAAAGATTTAATTAATGCTATTCATGGAAATAATATCATAATGACCTATGAATTTAAGCCTAGTGAAGGAAAGTATTTCTGGGATGGCCACAGAGCACAAAGGCATTCAAATAAAAAAGAATTTTCATGTCATCCAAAAGAAAATGTAAAATTTTGCCCTATATGCAGAAATAATATTACTAAAGGAGTATTGTCAAGATTATATCAATTAAAGGACCAAAATCCTATTTTAATTGACAAAGCGCAATATATTGTTCCATTATTACATTTAATTTCAAAAGTATGTGGTGGTACTGAATATGATAAAGATAATATAGCGATTTATCAAAAAATTGTACGATCTAATAATGGTGAATTTAACGTTTGGAATGGAAATGGAATTTTAAAAGATATTCCCGTTAAAATCCTCCAAGTAATTGATAAAATTAAGAAGAACAGATATTCTATCATTCCTGGATATGACGGAGTATATGGAAAATTAGAACTTGATAATTATAGAGAATTAAAAAATTTCTAAGTCTTTAATATTCAATTTTAGTTTTAATTGTAAAGCCAATTCAGCAAATTTAGTGAATTTTTCTTGTTTCACGTTTAATGTATTTTCTATATTAACGATATTTGAAAACTTTCCACCATAATATGTCTTAACTATTTCGGAAAAATCATATCTGACGTCTTTATTATGTCTTGATCGTAAAATTTTGGTAGATTCAAATTCATCCTTTCGAATTTTAAGAATTTCATTAGAATATTTAAAGAATTGAGTATTCCGTAGTTGCTTCAAATCAAATATTTTAGTACTGCCAATTTTTCTTTCATTTAGGATTTCTTTTATATTATTATGTAATTCAGTCAAAAACTTTGATTTAAAAACTTTTAGATTTACTTTTTGATCTAATAATTTTTCTAATATCTCAGAGTATGCTAGTTCTAATCCAACAGTTTCATTTTGTAAATTAAGTAACGTTAAAATTTGATTTATTTTATTTTTGGGTTCAGATTTTAATTCTTCAAATATATAATTTCTTTCTTTTTTGATAAAATTAAAGAGAAATTCTCTAAAATTTTTAATAAATTGTTTATAATTTGGAATAAAAGTCTTATTTGGATTATTAACCGCGATTTCATTTGCTTTAAATGGGCTTATTTCCTTATTTAATACGGCCTTTACAAGAGATAAGGGATAGTATCCCTCAATAAAACTCATACCTTTTGAAACACTATTTATTGCATCTTTAAAAGAACATTTTGTAATCACATTGACTGTTTTTATTATGTTCCCTTCAATTTTCACTGGAGATTTCTGACAGTAACATAAATCAAATGGTTTTAAATCGTGAAATAATGGATTATTTTGATCTGGAATAGAAATTTGAGAACCATAAGCATTCACAATACTCCCTTGTCTTGGTTTATTTGCTAAATCCCATTCTATGATAATAACGTCATTTATATTTGAATAATGTTGATCAATATCATAATTGTAATCTATATTCTCTCTTAAAAGAGAGAATCCATCAATTGGATTAATCTCATAATCTTCAAGGTCGCCCCAAAATTGCTTTTTGTAGTAAAATATATCTGGATGTGAACTAAGATCATCAGAAAATAATTTTTTAATAATAAAGTAATTTATACCAATATCTGTGGATTTTATAGTCGATTCATTTATTCCATAAAATCCAATTGATTTAATGATATATGAATAAACAGCATTATGAAGATTCTCGTCCTCATGTCTTACGATATATGTATTTCTCTTTTTCCTAAACTCTCCTCTGGATGTAATTATATTATATTTTTCCATTAAAAGTTTTAGAAAGGAAAATTTTTTTAAATATACTTTTTTCTCTAATTCTTTAATTTCTTCTTTGTACCTTTTGTATTCGTTATAATATTTTTCTTTAGGTATAGTTATGGTTTCAAACTGTTTTTTCATTAGTTTTAATTTATCAATTACAGCTAAATTTTCAATTTCATCAAGAAAATATTGTAAAAATTCATTTTTAGCAGATTCGAGATATTCGGGTTTGATCAACTCTTTAAATAATGGATTTAATTCAGAGAATTTTTCCATATTCCTTTTAACAAAATAAATAGAAAAATATTTTTCATTTAGATGTGAACTATTTATTAATTTTTTAAATTTGTTAAAGAAATTATCAATAAAAGTGAAATTAAAATATTCAGAAATAAAATCTAAAGCCTCTATAACACTTAATATGTTAAAAAATGAATAATGTTGAATTGTATTTAGAAAGTTTTTGAAACCTTTCTCGATATAATAATCAAATTGTAAAATATAATCATTTAAATCATTTTCAAATCCGGATTTTAGAAATTCGAAAAATTCAAGATAGAGATTATTTTCTATAGCCCTATTTAAATAATTTTCAATTATATTTTCACATTCATATTGATTTATGATTGCTTTATTAAGATAACTTAAGCCCTCAACGCAGTTATTAGTCTCAAAACAATTATTTGCTAACAATAAAAAATTTTTACTTTTCTTTTTAGAACCGAAATCTTCAGAAGTTAGTGAATAATTTTCAAAATCTTTTGCTATTTCTAAAGCTAAATGATTTTTAATTAAGAGTAAGAGCTTAACGAAATGAATACAAATTTTTTTTTCTCGTTCAGAATGAATTAAGAAATTAGGACAATCGTGGAATATTTCGCCCCTCTTCCCATCTATTATCAGATGGAATTCACGATCATTGTCTAATATAATAGAATTGATCTTAATTGGATTTTCTTTCAGACGAATAATATTTATTTTATTATTTGGAAAATTCTTTGATTTTGAATAGAGTTTTTCGCCAAATTTTTCTATAAGTACATCTGAAAGAGAAATTTTAATCATATTATTTTTAAAATCTTGAATTAATTATATCTGAAATTTATCGAACAAATCAGTTAGAGTTATATTCTGTTATTTAAGAAAATTTTTAATAAATTAAATTTTTTGTTAACAATCCATAAGTTCAGGGATTATTGGCAGAATGGCAATATAATCCAATCTTTATATCAAAAAATTTAGAATGTTAGCTATGAAAAACCAAGGAATCGATTTTAGTTAAAGAAATTAAAACTTTGAATTTATTATTTCGGAGATTAAATCAGGAAATTCTTCCCAGTTTTTTAAAGTTAGAAGCTGTCCACCGGCTATTTTCACAATTTTTTTTGCATCTTCGATATTAAAAGATGTTTCTGGTACAACTAGAACAAAATCAACTCCCATAGAGCGAAATATTCTCAATTCTTCCATTGCTTGTTTAAGATCATAAATTTCAGCATCAGTAAAGAGAACATTTAATTTTTCACGGGCACTTGATTTTTCTTTAAACTGACGTCTTGCCCATTCAAGTGCTTTTTGAACTCTAGTACCACCTCTAGCGGTCACAGATAAGAGCTCATCAGCTAATTCTTCTAAATCTTTATCATCACCTAATTCTTTCAGCACATGTGTGTCCGATTCAAAGAATGTTATGCCAAGTTCATCTTTCTGTAGACCATATGCTAACATTGTCGTCGAGATTGCCATTGAAGCTAGTTTATCTCCTGTCATGCTTCCTGAAATATCGAGCTCAAAGCATGCGCTTCTCTGTCCCTTAGCTGTTTCGAACACGAAAAAATCATCATAATTAATGTGGTCTACTTTCTTTCCTTTTTCCAAGATATTATTTATTGTCTCTTCAAGGTCAACATTTTCAAAATCATCACCTATTGCAAAGGGTCTCACAACATTAATGGGGATTGGTCCTGATACTGTAGTTCCAAGCCTCGCCCGCGAATAATAGATCCCAAGGTCAATGAGCATTTTTTTTGCTAATTCTTTCACTTTTTCCTTCGCAACTGGTGGTAAATTTTTTCTATGTGTAAACCACTGTTTTAGTAAATTTTCACCACTACCCGCCCCTAAGCACTGAATCAATTTATTTTGACCCTCTTCTCCTCCGATGAATTGGGCACTTTTTAAAGCATCTTCCAAATTAAAGTGACCGAGAGCTCCTAAAGCATCTCTATTTTCAGAAGCCAAGGCGCTAGAGATCAATTCTTTCATCCGATCTTTATTGATTTGGTCCCTAATTTGATTCATTAGATTACTTAGTCGTTCAAAATCACCAAGATTTTTATCTATCAATTTTTTTAATAACTGATAGTCTGGTTCTATTAATTCAAAAATTTCCTCATCACTCATTCCTATGTTTTTTCCTATTTGCTTTATATCCTCTGCATCAGGGTTCAAACCAATATTTCTTAAAAATTCTACAGTACTTTTCAATTCATTTGCATTTTCACATGATTCTAAGGATTTTTTAATTATATCGGGAAGATTTTGTTCTAACTTTTGGCTGCAATGCATATTAGCACAAGAATTTGCCAGCTGCTGTAATTGATGAGCTAAAGATTTAAATTCTTCAAATTTTCTTTTTTTGGTCATAGCGTCTTTAATCGCATTTTCAAGTGCCTTATTTATTAAATTATTCCATGATTTATTTGCGAGCGCATTTTTAGTCAAATTTTCGAGTGAAAGGTTCATAGGAGAGCTTTGAGAGAGCTGATCATATTTATCAAGTAATTGAGCTCTTAAATTGGTACCAAAATATTGATCTAATGAATTTGATAGATTAAAATTATGGTCAAATGAAGATTGTTGGAGGGAATTTTTTAATACTTTTTCTGGATCGAATTTTGGGGTTTCTCCTAAATTTTTTGCCGCTTGAAATAATTGATCAAGGTTATTTATTTGATTTTGAAGCTCATCTTTCATTTGCTGCAATTGATCTTTAGAAATTGCATTGGTTTCATTTAAGTACTTTAATGATTGGATTAAATCTTCAAAATTATTTGAGTTCATTAATTCTTTTAAATCTTGTGTTATATCTTGATTATTAAGAGCCTTACTAGTAATTTGTTCCCAGGCACGCTTTGATTGTTCTTGAATTAAATCGTTTAAATTCAAAGCCTCAGCAGCTTTTAGGTCATTAGGATCTAGAGAATTAATTTTTTGTTCTAGTCTTTTTTTAGCTTCATTGAGCAATTCCTCTAAAGATGATATTTTTTCTTTATATAATTCCGCATCATCAGAAAAAAAATTTAAAGCCGAACTAAATGGTTCTTCTTCTCTTTTTTGGTTCAGTTCTTCCATAAATTGCTCAATTTTTTGAAGAAAATCAGTATCTATGGATTTAGACATTTCAATTTCATCTATTAATTCTTGAAATTCATCTAAGGAAGATTTTTCTTCTGGGGTTAAAAAATCATCTTCTACACCATCAGCATTAAAATCTTCTTGAAAAAATGATGAAACTAAATCTTTCTTGTAATTAGGAAATAATATTTCAAAGGCTATTTTTTTGGCAATGTCTTGATTTCCAGGATAAGACGTTACAGTGCTAACTTCGATAAAATCGTTTGGAGTTATTGCTCCTTTTCGATAGTATCGGGCTACAATTAATCTGGGAATCGACATAACTTGTCGTGATGAGGGAATTTGAACAATATCTGGATGATTTCTCATCCTTCTTATAAATTCTACACTATATTCGCACGGATTTTCTGGGAATACCCCCATGATAAGATATTTCCTCCTAAAAGATTATCCTCCTAGCGTTTTATTGATAATATTGTCGATAATATGCTCGACTTTTACACCAGGTTTGGGTTTTATACTTCCTAATAAAACATTTTTAGAGATATCAGATAAATACTCATATACTGTTTTTTTGTCCTTAATCGCTCCCTTTTCTTCAAGAAACCTTTTCCTACCTAAAAGTTTAGCAATTGCAATACCAGCTCTAATTGATGCTGGCACTTCGATATCGATTTTATTTTTTCTTGTTTCATTAATAATTGAATATATTAGTTCAAGTTCAGATTCTTCAACCATAAAATGTTCCGGCAGATTAATACGTATTATATCTAACTCAGTTGACTTTTCTGGATATGTTAATTTAATCCATACCTTGATTCTATCTTTTAATGCTTCAGATAAGCGGTGTGTACCCGATAATTCTTCTGGATTCATAGCACAAATAAAAAAGAACTCTTGATCTGCTTTTATCCTTCCAAGATGAGGTATACCAATAGATGCCTCTTCTAAAGGTTCTAATAATGTGTTTTGAGAATATTCCGTTGCCCTATTAATCTCGTTAGCTAGAAATGTGCCACCCTCTAACATTGCTCTCAACAATGGACCGGGGCTAAATGCCTCTAATATGAACCCATACTTGAGTGTCAGTGCAGGATCAAACGAACCCATGAAATTTGCCGGTCTAATTGATTCATCCATAGTCAACCAATAAAAGCTCGCATTTTTATTCTCTTTTGCTCTTAGACTGGCAAAATAACGGCATAAAATTGTCTTTCCTACTCCAGGTGGACCTACGAGAGCAGGAAATAAGCCTGTTGCCTCAGCATCTCTCAATAATTCTAGAGCTTTACCATATTGTCCAGATAAAACAATTTTAATTTCTTCTTCCGTGGCGTCTTTAATCAATTGTTTATTAAATAATTCTCTGAATTTTTGGTCGCTAGAACTTCTACTCGTGATATTTTCCATTTTTCTTAAGTGAGTTTAATATTTACTTTAAGTTTTAAAATTAAATATTATTTAAATTTTTAAACTTAATATTTTAAAGGATAAGATATAAAATATAACTTTTATCCCCTTTTTTTATTTAGAGTTCTCAAATTCTTTTTTAGGAAAATAAAAACTCGCTTCTGAGAATTTGATTTCTTTTAAAAATAATAAAGTGTAACCAAAATTATATTTTAAGGAAGAACTATATTATATTTAAATAAACAGATTTTATAGAGAATATTTTTCATATGGCTGAAGAGACTTTCAATTCCCAGCATCTCAAACCCCATCCTTTTGTAAAATGGGCTGGAGGGAAGAGACAATTAATTCCTCAGATGATAAAGTATTTACCTAAAAATTTTAACATATACATCGAACCTTTTGTCGGTGGAGGAGCTTTATTTTTCTATATATTGCCCGAAAAAGCTATTTTAATTGATAGCAATAAAGAACTTGTAAATTGTTTTACAGTTATAAAAAACAATGTAAAAGAATTGATAAAATTACTAAAAAATCATAAAAATGAAAAAAATTATTATTACCAAATTCGATCGTTAGATCGGAATCCCGAGTGTTATAGTAAATTATCTGATGTTGAAAAAGCTTCCAGAACTATTTATTTAAATAGATGTTGTTATAATGGTTTATACAGAGTTAATAGTAAAGGGCAATTTAATGTCCCATTTGGTAGATATAGAAATCCTAATTTTTGTGATGAAGAAAATCTTGAAGCTGTTAATAACGTTTTAAAGAATGTTGATATTTTACTTGGATCATTTGAATTATGTTTAAATTTTGCAGAAGAAGGTGATTTTATTTATTTTGATCCCCCATACCATCCATTATCTCAAACCTCGTCATTTACAAGTTATACAAAAGAAGATTTTGGAAAGGAATCCCAAAGAAAGTTATTTAATGTGTTTAAACGTTTAGATGAGAGAGGTTGTAAATTACTGTTAAGTAATTCGTATAATAATTTTATTTTAGATTTGTATAATGAGTACCAAATTATTTTGTTAAATGCTAAACGAGCGATAAATAGTAATGCGACGAAAAGAGGTGCTATTAAAGAAGTGTTGGTATTGAATTAACTATTTTAACACTCATAAGAATTTATGTTAACATAAGCAGTGATTTTATAAACTCAATAAAATTTGATTTAAATAGTATAAAAAGTATTGAATATTTATACAATTTTAGTTGGAAAACTTTTAATTAAATTTTCAAATTATAGTTCAATAGAAATTAAAATAAGGATCTATATGCAAATAGAACAATCATCATATCCAAGCTATAAAGAACGTATAGTAAAGATGAAAGAAAAAGTGGTTAATCAACCACATGAAATATGCATCGAAAGAGCAAAGTTATTCACTGAATCCTATAAAAAGTCAAATGGAGAATCTCCCATTATTCGTTTTGCTAAGGCGATGGAATATTTGTTAAGAAATATGACAATTAAAATTTGGGATGACGAATTTATTGTTGGTAATCGAACCACAAAGTTAGTCGGGACGCCATTATATCCTGAAGTACGTATCGATACGATTGAGCAAGATTATAACACATATGATAGTCGTCTTGTTCAAAGACTTTCATTGTCATATGAAGATAAAACATACATTGCAGAAGAACTCATCCCCTACTGGAAATTTGAAGAAGATACTGTTCAAGAGAGTTTTCAGAAAAAATTAAGTTCAGATTTAAGGAATCTTATGGAAAAAGTGGTTTTTCTTGTAGATACAGAACTAACTAATGGAATTGGTCATTTTCTTCCGGGACATACGCCTCTTTTAAAGTATGGAATAAATGGTTTAATAAAAAAAGCAGAAAAGAAAAAAATTGATTTTTCTAATGATATTTCGAAAATTACTTTTTTACAATCTGTTATTATTGTTTGTAATGCTGTAAAAGAATTTATTCAAAGATTTGCAAGATTAGCTAAGAATAAGGCACAAATCGAATCAAATTCTAAACGAAAATTGGAACTTAATGAAATTGCTGAAATTTGTAAAAATATATCTGAAAATCCACCAAATTCATTTAAAGAGGCATTACAACTGATTTATTTTAACCAATTAATATGTGGTCTGGAAGATGGCGGTTTTGCCGTAAGTGTTGGACGTTTGGATCAAGATTTATATCCATTTTTCTTAAATGATAGAAATGAGGGTAAAATTTCAGAAGAAGAAGCTCAATTCCTTATCGAATGTTTTTATATAAAACTCACAACATTATGGAATTATGTTTTAAGTAAAGGTATTGTTGCCGCTGAGGGACCCCCTATTACGGAGAATTTAACTATAGGTGGTGTAGATCGAGAAGGAAAAGATGCAACAAATGAATTATCATATGTTATGTTGAATGCGTATACTCACTTGAAGACCGTCCAACCGACTTTTTCTATTCGGATACATAACATGACTCCAGATGATTTTTTATATAAAGTTGGTGAATCTATAAAAGCGGGAGCCAGTGTTGCTTTATTTAATGATGATGTAATGATTAATAGTTTGGTAAAACTTGGATTTA
>Ga0209427_10010379_pt1 | contig 10322 bp, 9 predicted proteins | sample DeeMarSWOR136_30_FD_187465 | JGI IMG/M metagenome (GOLD analysis project Ga0209427, IMG submission 187465) | Marine sediment microbial communities from White Oak River estuary, North Carolina - WOR-1-36_30 (SPAdes) (version 2) | ecosystem: Environmental > Aquatic > Marine > Intertidal zone >...
AGGTAATTCATCCAGATGTTGTTGAAGTTCTCGATAAATTTTTGTATCGCCTTCATTCAATACTAAACTTTCTTCCATATTTACTTACCCTTCGTTAAAATTTATAGGAAATCTATAGAATAAATTTAAGATACTAAAAATTTTAAATATTTCAAAAAATTAGGAAAAAAAAATTATTTCTTTTTAAGTTACTTATCATTAAAAAAAGGGCAATCTTCAACCAGCAGTACTTGCTGGAATTAATAGGATATCATCACCATTATTTACTCCATAATCTTTTAAAGTACTATTTTCATCCATGGTAACTCCACCGGTAGATAAGTGGAAGTCATTAGGATCAAGTCCATAAAGATTTCCTAATGTATTTTTTATATCTTCGACATAGTTTCCATCGTTTACTGTCAATTTTTCCTTCTTTTCCCCTGGACCTATAGTTGACATGAAATAAAGAGTTAGCTTCTTTCCTGCAGAAGGTGTCTTAGATGCTGGAGTTTTCGATTTTACAGGTTTATCCTCACTTAAATCCTCATCAAATTCATCAAAACTCATCTTATATTACATCCTTTCTTTATTATTTTCCTAATATATTTGAATTAAGAGAATAGCATTAGTAAGATATAATAAATCCCATTGGTATGATTTTGAAGTTTTTTAAGATTTATATTAATTATATAATTCCCTGATGTTGAAGGCTATAAAAGGATGTTTTCGATATCTCTATTATTATATCCTAAAATGTAATACTTCTAAGAGTGTGTTTTCACGTAAAACTTTTTTAAATTAACTTTTGATAAAAATAACTTATTATTTGATTTAATAATTAATGGATTAATTGATTAGAAAATTCAAAAAATATTCATAAACAACATCAAGGCTCGTGAATAATGTCAGACAAAAGTCTTTCTGGAATTGATAGTCGTAGAACAGAGTATTACGAGGGATTAGAAATTGGAGCTGTTTCGGTAAAATGGGTTCGTAGATCTAAAAATGGTGAAATATTAAGTGAAGTTGTACGTCACGAGGGTTCTCCAAGAAAAAAGATACAAGAAATATTTAGGCGCTATAATATAGACAAAAGTTCGAAAATTGTCATAACTGGTCAAGCAACAAGTACTTTTCTTAATTTACCATACATTTCAGAGGTAGAATGCTTAGAAAAAGCATTAGCTTTCCATAATCTAAAACCAGACATTCTACTCTCACTTGGCGGTGAAACTTTTAGTGTGTATCCCATGAAAAATGGGATAATAAAAAATATTATCTCAACTTCGAAATGTGCTGCGGGTACAGGTGAATTTATTGTTCAACAGCTTCAGAGGATGGGATTAACTATTGAGGAAGGGATACAAGCTAGTGTAAATGGAGATTTTACACAATTGGCAACCCGATGTTCTGTCCATTGTAAGTCCGATGCCACACATAAACTCAATAAGGGAGAATGCAGACGAGAGGATATAGTTAAGACTTTAATTCATGATCTTGCAAGAAAGGTTAGTGAAATGATTGAAGCTGCTCAATGGCCTACTCGGTTAATTGTTCTTTCAGGCGGAGTTGCTTTAAATAAGATTTTTATTGAAAATTTATCTCATTTTCTTGTAGATTCAGAGATTAAAGTATTACCAGAAAGTCCTTATCTTGAAGTTTTTGGAGCATCATTATTTGCCTCGGAATTACAAGATCCTTTTATTCAAGAAGATGATTGGTTTAAGTCATCGAAAGTAGAGTTTCAATCTCATGAACCTCTTAAAACCGCAGAATTTCTTCTCGATTACCGCGTTGACATCGAAAGTAAAGAAGGGATTAAAGCCGGAGAAAAATATATTCTTGGGATAGATGCAGGCTCAACTACCACTAAAGCTATATTATTTAACGTTTTAGATGACTCGGTTGGAGGAAATGTGTATTTAAGGACATTAGGAAATCCAATTTTAGCGACGAAACAATGTATAAATAAGCTCATGGAACAAGTGGGTAATAGCTCTATTAAAATAATTCAATGTGGTGTAACTGGTTCAGCTAGAGAGATGGTGTCAGTTTATTTAGATAATTGTCGAAGTTTTAATGAGATATTAGCACATGCCAGATCCGCAATTGAAGAAGTTCCTAATGTTGATACTGTATTTGAAATAGGTGGTCAGGATTCGAAATTCATTTCATTCTTAAAAGGAATACCAATTGATTATGCAATGAATGAAGGATGCTCAGCTGGCACGGGAAGTTTTCTTGAGGAATCTGCTTCAGTTGATATGGGAATAGCAGTAGAAAATATAACTAAAGTCGCGATGAAAAGTTCTCACCCAATAGCTTTTGGAGAACGATGTGCTGCTTTTATCAATACAGATTTAAGAAATGCTCTTCAACAAGGAGCTAGTCCCGAAGATGTTATTGCTGGTTTAGTCTATTCCATTGCTGATAATTATATTTCACGTATTGTTGGCCCCCGCCAAATAGGTAAAAATCTTCTCTTCCTTGGAGGAGTTGCTCTTAATAGATCTGTTGCCTTAGCTATTGCTGCCCGTTCACAACAAAAAGTAGTAGTTCCAGCTCATCCTGAACTCATGGGTGCAGTAGGTACAGCTCTCATGACAAGAGACCTTTTAGAAAATAAAATTATATCTGAAGAAAATTATACACTCAAGAATCTTGTTAAAGGAGAAATAGAGATAAAAAACATCTTTAGATGTAAAGCATGTGAAAATAATTGTGAAATTCAAAACATTTCAATAAGAGGAAAGGTATACCCGTTTGGAGGATTATGCTCAAAATATAGATTAATACGTCAAAAAGATACTAAAGTGAAAGAAGGTCAAGATCTCATAGAAATGAGAAATCATATGATGATTAATGATTTTGGAGCTCTTAGTTTAAACAATCCTCTTGGGACAATAGGCATTCCGATGGGATTAACGTCTCATATTCTTTATCCGTTATATGCTAAATTCATAAATGAACTTGGATATAATGTAGTATTATCAAATCCTTCAAAAATAGGTAACACTAAAACTAAAGCACCAATATGTTATCCCTGTGAGCTTGTTCATGGAGCAGTGAATGATCTTCTAGATCGTAAAGTTGATTACATTTTCTTACCTCATGTAATTGAAATGGAAATTCCAAACGGCTATATACACGGATATACATGTCCATCAACAACTACGATTCCAGACATTATTCGTGCAGCCTTTGAAAATGCAAGGGAAAAAATATTATCACCCCACATTGGTCTTTCAGAAGACCTTATTGAAACGACAATAAAGGAATTTGGAAGAACTGCTTGCCAATTAGGATTAGATTATAAAATAGGTATCAATGCAGGTATTGTTGCTTTATCTCACTATAAAATGTTCAGAGAAATATATTACGAGTTTGGTAGGAAAAAATTGAAAGATTTATTAAAAAAACCATCTGTAATCATAGCGGGGAGACCTTATGTTGTTTATCCTCCAGATGTAAATATAGCTCTTCCTCGAAAGATTATTAGTAGAGGATATAATGCTATTCCCTCTGATCTTTTACCATTTCTAAATAATAGCACCACTCATCCAAGAAATGCATGGAGATTTACTCAAGAAATCAATAACGCAGTTGAATATGTGAAAAGATATCCCAACTTATATATTTGCTTTGTTTCTTGCTTTTCCTGTGGTCCAGACGGTACAATGTACCATCAATTTCGGCAAAAACTTGAGGGCCATACATTTTGTTATTTAGAGATCGATTCTCATACAGCACATGCTGGTTTTGAGACAAGAGTAGGTGCTTTTCTTGATATTATTGAAGAACGTCATCGAAAGAAAAGTAAGGATAATAAAAATATAATAAATCAAAGTATAACGGTGTAAAAAATGACTGAAATAGAACAACTTAAGGATTTAATAGGCTTAAAAATAAATAAAGTTCCACAAGCTCGATTTTCTGAAGATCATAAATATATTATTGATAGTGATGGGAATAGAATTGAATTTGAGAATCCCAGATTAGTATATGTCAACCCTGAACCTCGGAATTCTTATGGAAGCCGTCTAGTTATAGATCTATTTGAAAAATATAACCGTAAGATTAGAATTAGTCAAGAAACGGATGCTTCTATATTACAATATGCTAAAAATATATGTTCTGGAAGAGAATGCCTAGCAAGTGTTGCTATAGCTGGGGCGGTTTTAAAAGATATAAATGAATACAGAGATGAAAATGAAATCACCATTTATCGAACACCCATAGATAACCATGGTCCTTGTCAGAATGGAGCATGGCCAGCTCTATGGGACACGTTTGCGCAAAGGCTGAATATGAAAAATACGATGTTCTGTGCTTTCCCCAAATATACTAATAACTATTTAGGGTTAAATCGTGATTTACTAGCATGGGAGAATATTAATTTTATAATCGGTCAATATATTATTGAGGCAAGAAACGCCTTACAATGTGTTGCTGAACAAAAAGACATAGCTGTACAAAAATTTGAAGATATAACAAGCGATTTTATTAACAATGTTAAAGAAGAAAAGAAAACGTTGAATACAGGTCTTATTAAATGGGCAAGAGATGTTTCGAAGATTCCACTTAGGGGAAAAATAGAAGAAACTCCAAAAGTACTAATTTTTGGTGGATTAAATTTAATGTTTGATCATTATCCTGTCGAAGATTTTTTTCTTGAAAAGGGTATTATTACAAAAGTTGTAGATATTGTTGAAACTATGAGTCTAATCTTAGCTGAAAGCTCAATAAGATTTGGATTTAAAAAGGGATACATTACTCCAAAAGAACAAGTTAATGAAAAGTTACTTGATACTACTGGGTTAAGTGAAAATGATACTAAAGAAGTTCTTAGAGTAAAAAGAAATAAAAGCGCATTAAATTTCCTAAATTCGCAATTAAAGCTATTCAGAAGAATTATGAAAAAATCTGGATTATTATTTGATCCATTCGTAGATTTTATTGATCTGTTTGAAGAAGGAAGCAAATATGTTTCTTCAAATAGTCTTAGTGAGACTCCAATCATAACTGGTCGATTTTTATATTCAATTAAGGAAGGAATTTATGACGGTTTGATTAATTTAGGAACTTTTAATTGTCAACCTGCAATGAATTCACAAGCAATCATACGTCCCTTAGCTAATAAGTGTAACATTCCCTATGCAGCAATAGATTGTGAAGGTCCTTGGATTTCAACAAATCAACGTAGACTTCTTGAAACTATTGCCATTCAAGCAAAAAGAGTTCGTAATAAGAAGAATGAGCTATTATATCCTTAATAAATAATGAAAATTCAAAATATTTCTTCAACTTACTCTCTTCTTAATTTTTCCTTTTAACCAACCAATTTTGGTACTTTTAATATTATCATATTGGGAAGCATAAGGTTTTATATCCAAGATTGGTGTTTGATCTAATATATCTACATTTTTCACAGATATAATATTCTGATTTATATCTAAGATCTCTAGGATTGATAATCCAATAGGATTAGGTCGGAAAGGAGTACGAATAGCAAAAACTCCTTTTTTCTCATTAACCAAAAAAGGCTTAGATTGAAGTGGCACAGGTAGTTTTACCATATCAAAAAAAAATATACAATAGATGTGAGAGAAACCTGAAAGGTCTTTTAATCCAGCAACATATTCAGGAAAGATTTCAATAGTTCCCTTTGTAGCTGACATAGATGATTGAATTGGTATTCCTTTAAGTGATTTAAAGGGAGTATAAATGACACCAATTGGTTTAAAGCATATTTCTTCTGGAAATTTGCGTTTATTGATATCTATTATTTCTCGTTTTATTATTTCCATATTATATAAGCTATTTCAGATAATAAAAAGTATTTACTATGTATAAGATATTATTAGAATATAAAGATTAAATGAAAGGGTAGAAATACTTTATAATAAAATCTTTACCCAATACATTTCTTTCTTCATAATCTCTTTTAAGATTAGAAAAATCATAAGATATATTTTTAAAGTTAACGTTTATGCTATTATCACTAATTTCCATTAAACAGAAAGATGTAATTGGTTTCCATGTAATACTTATTGAACCGGGATTTATTATTTTTTTACGTTTCCATGAAATGTAGAGTTGCAGATGAGAATGGCCAACAAGTACGATGTCAACATCTTCAGGATAATCCTTTACAAATTCATCCAGAGTTTTTCCTTGATAGATTAAAAGGTTATCTTGAATTGATCTATTAGGAGTATCATAAAAAGGGGAGTGAAGCATTAATACCTTTTTTCTATTTATATTCAATTCTTTTGATGTAGGTGTTTTTCCTATTTTTTCAAGTAGATCTTTTCCAATAAGATTGGCGACCCATTCATGGTGAGGCATTTTTGGTCTCTGCCATTCATCTCTTCGTTTTCCTAATACAATCATCTCATTATTACCAATTATATTTTCAAAGCGATTATCATTAAAGATCATTTGGGTTACCTCTTTTGGATGAGGTCCAATAGAAGAAAAATCGCCTAAATTTAAAATTTTATCAGCTTGAAAGTATTGTTCATTATATTGAAGAAAACTGTCTAAAGCATATTTATTAGCATGAATGTCAGAGATAATTGCTAGTTTAGTAATATTTCCTATAATTTATTCCAAAATAAAGTTATAGATAGTAAAAAGAAGGTTAATTTTTCAATCTAATTTTTGAAGAATCCGTAACAGAAAATTCCATGTTTTCTCAACAGAACTAACTTGTAGACTTTCGTTAGGAGAATGCATATCTCTTATACTCGCGCCCATCGCTATCGCTTCCATTTCAGGATGAATATTTATCAAGAGTGTGCACTCTAAACCCCCTTGAACCAATATGACCAATGGTTCTTTATTATACAATTCAGAATAACTTTCCTTTGCTAATTTCAGAAGTTTTGAATCAAAATTTGGTTCCCATGGGGGATAATACCCTGTGATTGTTCTGGTCATTTCAAGCCCAGACATTTTTAATAGAGTAATGACCTCTTCACAAGTTTTTTCGTTGTAGTATTCACTAAAACTTCGGTGTAACATACGAATTCTAATATAATCTTTTTCTGTTTTCAGAATACCTAAATTTGTAGATGCAAATGCAAAAATCCTTATTTTTGGATGCAATGATAAAGGACCACAGGGGATTATATATAAAAGATCAAGTATTTTTTTTTGAATTTCTTCAGAGAAAACCGTGGCATTAATTTTGCTCTCTATTCTTTCAATAGATAAATGCATATTTTTCTCAACCTCTTCATAGTTTTTTTTCAATTCTTTAATAAGAATATTGGTGAAGGATTTTATTTCTGCGAAATCCTCTTCCTTTATATATAGTATGGCATTTGATTCTCGTGTTATAGCATTAGCAGCGTTTCCTCCATTGATAGAATTAATATGAATTGAATAATTCTTACCAATTTTCCATAAAATATGACTTAAGAGCTTATTTGCATTTCCTCTCCCCCGAGTTATATCTCCTCCAGAATGCCCCCCAGTTAAACCACTCAGAATAAGTTTAATAGGATTTAAATTATCTTTTAAATTATCAACAGAAATAGGCTTAGTTTTAATATCTGCAATAAAACCAATACCACCAGTACACCCATTTGTAACCATCCCATCTCCTCCAGAATCGAGATTGATTAGCATATTTCCTTTTACCAGGCTTTTGTCGATATTTTTTGCTCCTCCTAAATTATATTCTTCAAGGACGGTGAATATTAGTTCTAAACTTAATGAGTTAAAATTCAATAATCCATCGTTAATTTTTTTCATAATTGTGAGAAGAAAGCATATTCCATTTCCATTATCCGCTCCTAAGGTTGTACCTTCTGCAGTTACCCATTTCTCATTATTTATTTCGATAACCTTCAATTTCAAAGGATCTTTTGAAAAATCATGTAAAACATTATCATTCTTCTCGCAAACCATATCCATATGGCATTGTAAAATTAATTTTTCTTTCTCAGTAGATTTTGCTGGAATACTTATAAATAGATTACCTGCTTTATCAATCGTAGTCTTAAATCCAAATTTCTCACCTTCTTCCTTGATGAAATTTCTAATTCTTTCTTCAAATCTTGAACAGCGGGGAATTTTAGAAATTTGCTCAAAATAATCCCAAAATTCCTCTGGTTTCCCTAATTCTTTAAATTTTGACATTTTTATCACGATAATGTTAATAATTAACCTATTTGATTTATATAAATTGCATACTAATAACACTAGATATAATTAAACTTAAAATTATTGAAAATTAGATAATAAAGAGGTCGATATTTATGGCTGAAAATCTAAAGATAGGTTACCGAGTTGTTGGAACTATAAAAGAAGTTAAGGGTAATTGCAATGCTGGTCATAAAGTTGGTGATAAAATAGAGCTTAGTGGACATAGTGCTGGAGGATTATGTGGATTCTTTTATCATGATATTTTTCCATATATTATTATGCTCCAATTTGGAGGAGGTTTCCCTAAAGAATGGGTAGCAGACCAAGATGTTGTTGAACTTGTATGTATGGATAAATTTAATGAAGTTAAAATTGAACTTAGAAGAATAAAAGAAGATTGAGTGACTATAATAATGGTTTTTTTCACTAATGATGGCGTTAAAATTTACTATGAAGTTGAAGGGGAGGGTGCCCCTGTGTTGCTAATCCATGGTTTTGCATCAAGTATGGATCTAAACTGGAAAAGAAATGGTTGGGTAAAGGTTCTAAAAGATAATTACAAAGTTATTCTTATAGATTGTCGAGGTCATGGAAAAAGTGATAAACCTTATGATGAAACATCTTACGGTCAAAAAGTGGATAATGACATAGTTAAATTATTGGAACACCTTTCTATTAAGAAAGCCAATTTATTTGGATATTCTATGGGAGCACTAATTACATATCGATTGTTACTAAGTAAACCAGAGATTTTTATTTCAGCAATTCTCGGTGGATTTGTTTTAAACTTTAGGGAAAATGAAAAAGAAAGAAGTGCTTTTAGGGAAGGAATAAAAAGAAGGATACAGGCGTTTAAAGAGGAAAATATTGATCAAGTTAAAGATCCTATAGCACGACGATTTCTTGAATATGCAGAAATCAGAGGTAATGATTTAATTGCTTTAGCTGCCCATGAAGGTGGATTTCTAAAACAGCAAACAGAAACAACAACTTCTCCTGATCAAATAAAAGATTATCTTAAAAAATTAGACGTTCCTGTACTCACTGTTGTAGGGTCCAATGAGACTATACCAGGAGACAAATCTTTAGTTGCTCAAATAGTTCCTGATGCGTGTCATTTTCAAATTGAGGGGAAAGATCACTTGACAGTTGTTTCTGACCCGAAATTTCACATGGTTGTTAAGGCTTTCTTAAATTATGTCAACTAAATTTAAATTCCTATTTTTTTGTACTATAATTTGCCAAAAACCATTGCGATTACAAATAAGGAACCTAAAATAGCCAAAGATAATATGTTCACAATTCTTGCAGTGTGTGGTGTTGGATAAAAAATAAATATAAGATTTAGGATTGTACCAACTATAATAATACTAATCATACAAATTAAATATTCAATTCCTAATAAGCCTAAAATATATATTAAAATCGAGATAATATAAGCAATTATTTCATTAATTAGAAGAAAATATTTCGTCCATCGAATTCCATATTTTTTCGGAATTGTAGACGTATCGGTTTTTTGATCATAAGGAAGATCTCTTGTATCTCCTAACACTCGTGCTCCTGTCATAGCAAAAAACAAATATAAGGCCAATAATACAACACTTAACTCAAACTTGTTGACAAAAAGCGCACCGATCAAAACATAAAATCCTTGAAGTGCTCCTAAACTAAATGAACGTAAAAGAGCGGTATCAAGTATTCCTTGAACAAGGCCACTAACAACGCCTATCAAACAAAATATAGGAATTAGAGCCCAGATATTAACCATAATGGAAATAACAATACTTATTATAAAACAGGTAATTATTATTAAAAATCCACCGCGCGGAGATAATGTACCATTTGCAATGGGATTCTTCAAGTTGCCTGTTTCACGATCTTTTTTATAATCTCCTAAATAATCAAAGAAAAAACCTCCTGCTGATAAGGTTGCTCCAACTAAGCCTGCGAATATTACAATTATTGAAGATCCTCCAAGTCCATATGAAACCGAACTCGTAATTAATATAAACATAATAATTCTGCCTAAACGCCAATTCCCGAAGACTACTTGCATTTTAGACGTCATAATATTCTTTATATGAGATATAATCTAAGATTATTAAGCAATAATTAGACATAGTTTTTAAAACCTTTATACAATTTTTATTAGTTATGGCTAAGTTTTTTGACAATATTAGGGA
>Ga0209427_10010382_pt1 | contig 10320 bp, 7 predicted proteins | sample DeeMarSWOR136_30_FD_187465 | JGI IMG/M metagenome (GOLD analysis project Ga0209427, IMG submission 187465) | Marine sediment microbial communities from White Oak River estuary, North Carolina - WOR-1-36_30 (SPAdes) (version 2) | ecosystem: Environmental > Aquatic > Marine > Intertidal zone >...
TGGACGAGCCGAGCACAAAATTTTAATGGGCATGCCAAAAGAGCTGGATATCTTTCAAGCAGTGAACCAGGTTTGCCATTGTGTTGATGTGTCAATGACCTCAGGCGGTTGCTCCTGGCTTCATGCCATCATTCAAATCAAGAAAGAAAAAGGCGATGATGGAAAGAAGGCTCTCGAAGCTGCTTTTCAAGCCCATCGCTCGCTCAAACATTGTATTGTTGTGGATGATGATATTGATATTCATGATATTCAAGATGTTGAATGGGCAATTGCGACAAGGTTTCAATCGGATAAAGATTTGATTGTTATGACAGATCAGGCTTCCAGTTCGCTTGATCCGTCTGCTCTGCATGTCGAAGGAAAGAAAAGCCGTGGCGCGAAAATGGGATTGGATGCAACGATTAAAAAGTCTGGTCAAAAACGGAAGATGTTTGAGAAAGTAAAACTTTAAAATATAATTCTCCCACAAATTAAAAAAATACAAGCTTAAAATCTGTTGGGTTCAGCTATCCGTTGGGAACATAATATATAAATCCGACATATTTTCTCTTTTATATTATTTTGTAGTTATTCTTGATTCTTTCCAATCCCTCGTCACAATTCAATAATTTCACCTTTAAAACTTGTTTGGCTAAATCATTAACCAGAGAAATATCCCTGGGACGAAATGCGGTTGCGGCAAAGTCAAACATGGATCCTTTGGAAATATTCTGACACGGCAATTGCAACATTTCACAAGCTTTTACTCCAAACTGCCAACGGCTGATCCGTTCACTTCCGCCTAAATGGATGATGCCGACAAAATCATTTTCTGTCAATTCAAGCAACGCCTCAACCAGGTTATCCACTAAAATTGGACTGCGATACTGGTCATAAAACAGTGTAATTGCCTCCGCTTTTTTTAGTTTTTCAATCATCTTCTCAAAGAAACTGTTATGGCTGGTGATCCCGATGCCATAGACCAGGGCGACCCGAGCAATGACATAATTCGAATTATTATTTGCAATAAACTCTTCTGCTGTTACTTTTGTGTTTGAATAAAAACTGATCGGATTTGGAGGATCGCTCTCTTTATAATTCCCTCTCGCTCCATCAAATACCATATCAGTCGAAGTGAAGATGAAACGAGTTCCATTGTTTTCTGCCCATTTTGCCAATCCCTCAGTGGCTTTTATATTTAGCTGTATTGCAGCATCGGGATCATCTTCGCACCAATCAGGATTGGCAACCGCGGCGGTGTGAATGATGACATCGGGACAAATATGGTTCAGCAAACCATCAATTTGAGAAGTGCGATAAAGATCGAATTGATGCGTATAAATATTTTTAATCTGAATCGGATTGTTGTTAAAGAGGGCATGAACTTCATAGTTGTTATTAGCCTGTTCAGCCAGATGACCGCCGACAAAGCCACTCCCACCAGTAATTAGAATTTTTTTCATCACTTTTCTGTTTTTAACAATTTAGTGTCTATCCGAAACCGTAACACAAGCTTCCAGCTTGTGAATTTAACGTGAGCTAACTTCATGTTTTACATTGCAAGCAGGATGCTTGCGTTACGGGAACGCCGACTTTTCGGACAGACTCAATTTAACGCCTGTCAGAAAATTCCTGATATACGCTAACGCAAGTCATGCTTCGGCTGGTCAATTTAAATAAGATCTGCCGTAGGTGGACATCTTGCTTGAAAGGGAGTTATTTAAGATGACCACTATCCCATTCACAAACTGGAAGGTTGTGTTCGACTGGGAAATGGAGCACAAACTGGAAGTTTGTGTTACGGTGACATTATTCAGTCACTGTGAAAGTTTGCTGTCTTTCAGCTATCGCGCCGGTTAGCAAATCGGTTGCCTTGAGACGGATGGCAATTTTCCCGGTCAGATTGGGATCGAGCACAATGTTCTGATATTGCAATTCCGAAGAAGCATTGCCAATATATTCATATCCAGCGGTCACCTCTCCGCTTTTCTTCATTATGCCAATATTTGCCAATAGCTTCTTTATTAGCGATTCAGACTGAAAATCTTTGCTAATCCGATATTCTATTTTAAAATGTGTTTCTCCAGCGTGATCTCGAATTAGATTGTAAATTTCATAATAAATCACAATGGGTTGTCCAATTTGATAAACTCGAAGTGGATTCGGATTAAATTTAAAATCTGAACGAGCCGGGAGCACGTTTAGATTCGGCGGTTGTAAATCGTTGGCAAATAAAATATCACTGATCTGAAATTGGTTATAAAAAAATGTATCGACCTGAATTTCTCGAAAAATCCTTGATCTTTTCCCGGAATTTTCATCCTGAACTTCTAATGCAAACTGATATTTACCGGGTAAAACTTCAATTGGTTCATGATGACAATAGAAAGAATCCGAACTTAAGGCTGTCAGATCCAGCGAACTGAAAGATATTTCTTTTGTTTTTTTAACAACAGCATTCCAGAATTCATCAAACAAAAATATTCCCTGTAATAATTTATAGTTTTGATTGTCAGAACGATTGGGATTTATCACCGAAACAGGAATACTATAACAAAATTCTAATTCAGTATTGCTATTTTGTCCCTGAAAAGCAACAATATCATACGGAACAACGAATGACTGTGAATCAGCAATCAGTCGATAGTAATCAGGAAAATCTTTAATCATTCTATTGTATATGTCCCTATAATCATTTTCGGGTCTGTCACCCCAGGCGAAAGTATAATTACCTGATAAATACTGATCCTCGAAAATGAAATGGAAATCAGGATAAACCCAGATTTCTCTGGAATGGTGAAGTGGATTTCTGCCAGTTCCAATATAAGAGCCAATATAAGGCCTGGTACGGTATTTATACAGTGGCTTTCCGTAACGGATTAAAACCTTGCCCTGATCGGTTTCATAGCCCGGCATATTTTTCTCTGTCCAGGAAAAGCGTAAATTGGAATAAGCAATTCGACTGAAATGTTCTAATTCCCGCTCATTAACATCGGTTAAATAGCATGGATCTTTACTCGTCCAAAAGTATTTATACAATAAATGTTTTTCAGAATCTGTGATCAGCTCGTATTCATTTTGTTGCTCCGGAGTTAAAATCATATCTATCGATTCCAAAGCCTTTGTTTCTGAAGCACTCATCAACTGCTTTGCCAGTTGATATTCCATCGCAGCCTGATTAAATTTCCCCACATTTTGATAGGCAAATCCCAAAAACAGATGACAATTTTTATCATCAGCAATAATCTTTACCGCGCTCTCCAGCAATTGAATCATTTCATCATAATTATCAAATTCATAATAAATCAGAGCCAGTCGATAGTAAGCATCGCTGAATTTAGGATTTACTGCAATCGCTTTTTTATAATAATCGGCAGCTTTGTCATGCAATTTCCTGGCAAAGGAATCCATGAAGATGATGCCATCGCTGCCGGGCTCCACACTGATCATATCCTGGTAATGAAGCATCTCTTCTTCTTTTAAAAAGGCTAAATGATAATAAGCCCAATAATTGTTTGGGTCTAATTCCACGATCTTTTTAAATTGCCTTTCGGCAGTGTATGTAAAGCCTTTTTTTAAATTTAGCATGGCATCATTATACAGAAACTCGACATTGTTCGGTTCTAATTTTAAAGCTTTTTCCAATTCAATCGTTGCTTTAAATCGACTATATACTGTTCCTTCATCCATGTATATTAACGCCAACTGATTGTATGCTTTGGCTAATTTATTGTTTAGCTTCAAAGCCGTTTTCAAATGTTTGACAGCTAACTCATTTTCATCTTTCTCATAATAAGCTAATGCTTTTTGATAATAATCTTCTGCTTTGATTTTTTTATTGTTATCTATTGCAAACAATTGTAGATTAACAATAAAAAATAGGGAAGCTATTATTGCAAGATAGTGAACTAAAATCAATCTTTTCATTGTGTCGATATTTGCTTGAGGTTAAAAAAAATCTCTGTCATGTAAAATGGAAACATAACAGAGATTTCAAGTTTTGAGATTATGAAAGCAAAAGTTAGAAACGAATAGATATAGTAGCAAAATATTTATCAATATTGATCTTTTCATCAACGGAAGGTAAATCCTCGGAGAAATAGGAACTTTCCCTTTCCCACCAACCGTGGACCCAGGCAACATCTATTTTCACCTGTTTATCCAGAAGAATGCCACCGCCAAAAGTTATATAATTGCGGTCAGCTTTGGATGAAGCAAGTTTAAGTGGCGAAGGTTGTTGAATTAATCCAGCCCTCAATTGAGTATTGAGTAATGGAACCGTAAATTCCCCACCCAGACGGTAAGTTGCTGTAGCCTGGAAATCCTGTTTAAAATTGATATTCTTTTTAAATTCGTCTCCTACTGAAGGTTCTGATGTGTATCGAGTCTGCGACCAGTCTGTATACTCAACATCAGCGGAAAGCACAATATTTGGTAACAATGTGAAAGCAGCCCCAGCAGAGAAAACAAAAGGATATTTTATTCCATAGTCCCAGGAACCACTGTCTGTAATTTCGTAATCATCATCAGGACTATCTGGATCTTCTATTCCGATTTCGCTTTCTTTCCAATCTTCTTTTGCATCTAATGACACTGGCGTAGCAATCGTGGCGGCAAATCTGATAAATCGTGTGAACTTATACAATGCACCTAATTTAAAATTCACCGCTTGATACTTTGTATTTATTTGCTGATCATAAGTCCAATTATCGTAATACCATAAATTCTGAATATCCTGATCATATAAATTAAAATGATAATCATCATTTCCACGCCACAAATTTAATGCTGCTCCAACCGAAAGATTTTTGGTTACCTCTAAAGCACCTGCGAATACCCAATTATTTAGTCCACCTTCTTCGATTTCTAGATAATCTTGTTGAACCCCTGAAGTATCAATAAATTGGGAAAGAGAAAATCCCGTATCAAAATTTCTAACTTTGTTATAACCTACTGCAAGCACAAGACTTCCTCTATAAGTCGGAATTGGAAATGCAAATCCGACAGAATTAAGTTTTGTCTTTGTTGTTTTATCAGTGTTGGCAATATTAAGATAACTAGCCTCATTGGTATACTGCAAATGCGATAATGAAGTGAATAATTCCATTCTTCTAAGTTGTGTTAAACCTGCTGGATTCCACAATGTTGCTGAATAGTCATCTGAAATTGCCAAATAAGCACTACCCATTGAAAGTGCTCGACCGCCAACGCCTGATGCATATCCAAGAAAAAAAGCTTCGCTTTGTGCAAAACCTTTCGGAGATATCATCAGACATATCAGGAATAGATTTATTATAATCCACTTTTTCATTTGATTCTCCACTATAAAGTCAATATTTACCGTTTACCTGACTTACCCGACGACTTTGATGATCCAGAACTTTTTGAACCGCTACTTCGACTCGAACTTGAACGTGATGATGAAGAACTCGTACCGCTACTACGAGATGTGGAAGATTGTGTTGATGGTTTGCTTATTCGAGTCCCGCTTGAACGAGATCCTGAACTATAATTCTGATTTGAGCGTCGAGAAGATGAATAACTTTTCTTTGAAGTGCCTGGTTTATATTTTGAAGGAGCCCGTTTAATTATGTTTGGCTTTTTGTAAGATTTTGACGATCGTGGCGGACTTTTAATAGTTTTAGTTCCAGGCGACTTACTCACAACCGGTCGTTTCTTGGTTAGAGTCCTTGACAATCCATCATCTACCATTTTCTTCGGAGCTCTTGGTTTTGATTTTAACCGATTGTTTACCATTTCCTTTACTGACCGTTGTTTCCGATCAGGTGATAATGATTTATCCTTCATTGGAGTAGCCAGGGTTGTGCTGGGATGTCCCGGTCGTTCAACTCGCGTTGGACCTATTGGCTTGGACAATGAACTCTCAGAATCAATCCTTTTCTCACGTTCCACCGTTCTAACCGATCGCCGTGTAAAGGGTCGTTTTCCATAAGTTCTTTTTGAACCATTGTAATAATATCCATATCGATTATAAGAATTATAGTAGCGTGGATAACCTCCCCACCAATAGTCATAATAACTATATCCTACATACCAACTAGGTGCCCACCAATGTCCGTAAGGATCCCACCAATGATAAGGGTATGGACCAATATATCTCCACTGGTAAGGGGAATAATACCAATAATCATAATAATCCGTCCAGTATGAAGGATAATAATTGTAGATATAGACATCTCTTGAATCTTCATCAACCAGAGCTCCTTCATCCTGATAATATTCTTCAACCTCTTCATTTTGAGATTCTTCGTAATATTCATCTTCAATATCTACGCGAGGACGAGAGAGTTGTGTATAACATCCTGGCAGCATAAAGCTAATGACTAAAATCATTACAGTTGCCAGTAATATTGATTTTATCATCAGGATCACCTCTTTCTATTATTAATATGAAAATTTTTTGTGAATTAAATAAGGTTAATCGCTGAATTAAGGTTATCTTTATTAGCTATTATTTTAGACGTATGAATTTTTAAAAAGTTCAACTGAATTTGGTAGGTAATAAACATTTATTTATTTGTTGGATAAAAAATAGAAGGTGTTGCCATTACTTATTTTGTAACTCTCTTATTTGATGATAAATTTGCTTCGTTTCTTTTAAATATTGGGGTCCCAATTTTCTTAAAGCAATTAATTTAATTTCCAGGGCAGCTAATTTTTCAGTATCTGTTAAACTCGTTTGATCGTGTAACACCTTTTCTATAATTTCAAGCGAAGTTTTTGGATCATGTCTGGTCAACTTTGCCAGTTCTAATTGACATTTATATTTACCATACCAGTTAAGCTTTGCACCTTGCGCCATATATTTTTGAGCTTTTTTATATTCTGCTTGTTGGATATAATCCATACCAAGATGATAATGCATTATCCCGCAATCAGATACATACTTTTCATAACTAGTAATTAGTTGGGGAGTGTAATAAGAGACAATTTTATTCTTTTTAATAATGGTTAATAATCTATTACAAGCATCCTGTTTCTTGTCTAAATAATTAAACTCTAAGCCAGCGATACGCCATTCAATCTCATCGATTGCGAATTGATCTAATACCTGATTTTTTAATTTCTCAAGCCTTATTACCGACTCTGCATATCTCTTTTTTTTTATAAGACTTAATATGTAATTTTTTTCCTCTGCTGCATGGATATTACCATTATCCCAATTTAGCCAATCTTCAAATCTTTCAGCAATATTTTTTCTTTCAGTTGAAGGGGCTGCCTCTTTTGCCTTTTTTATAACCACTAGCGCTTCTTTCGCTCTATACATACGAGCTAAGCATACAGATTGAGAGTATAAATAATTAAAATGAAAGTGCTTTTTAACAGAATCATTTGCTGGAGTTTCTAATAAAACACTATCTGCATAAAATGTAGTAGCTAGCAAAATTCTCTCAGCCTGTTGATAATTCAATAATGCTTTATCCCATTTTTTTAAATGAAAATAACATTCACCCAATTTAAAAAATAATAGATGCTCTCCCCGTTCATAATTTATTATATCTTTAAATATAGACAAAGCCTGTTCATAATAGAATTCTACTTTTTCAATATTTGCCCACAACATATAAGTCTGAGCTAATCCATCTTTTATATTCAGCGAAAAAGGATCCAATTTAATTGCCTGTAAAAAATTCTTTTCTGCAATCTCTAAATTGTCTTTTAGCTTATTTTGTAATGCAGTTGACTCCGCTGAAACCATTAAGTTGCTGTCTGAATTAGTATCGGAAATTATTTCGGTACTGTCTACCCTTATCTCTTTCAATTTTTGCCAGAGTGAATCAGCTTCAATATAAGCATTTCGTGCTTTTATTACCAACCTCTCAGCTTTTTGTTTACTCGTGAAATCGACAAATAAAAATTTAATAATTGAATCTGATTTTGTAACAATAAGGCTGTCAACACCTTCTGGATAGTAAGCATTTTTATTAAATACAGGAAGGTTGTATCTAGTTGTATTACAGGAGATTATGATAAATAAAACAAAAAATATTATGGTTATAGTTATTTTGTTTTGCAATTCTTTCATTTTTGTTTAATTTTTAATAATATTTTTATTATTTACTAAATTTTGAAAATACATGTTTGCCATATCAAACTCCCCCTTCCGTTTATAAGAAACTGCTAACATTTCATAAATATCTTCTTTCAAATTTTCTGATAATTGATCCGAACATTTTAACGCTTTGTTGCAATTGCTAATTGTCTCTGCAGGATTTTCACTGGATAACACTGCCAATTGATAAAAACAATCACCTTTATGTTTCCAATCAATTTGTGAGGCTTGATTCATATAAATATATGCTAATCGAAATCTATTCTCATTGAAATGTTCCATTCCCACTGAGTAACACATCGCGGCATAATCCTTTAAATAAACTGTATGTAAAGGATTATTTTGTTTGCTTTTCCTGATTTGTTGGATAACCGGGAATAAACGTTTAAGTGCTTGTTTTTTTCTACCTAAGTAATTATACTCAATTGAAGCAATTTTCCAATTTATCTCGTTTTTCGCCTTTTTCGTTTCTAATTTTTTTAGTAGTTCTAAATATTCTCCCCGGGCTTTTTTATAATCACTGTTATTTTCCATCATCAAAATTTCATCTTTGGTTTCTGAAGCATGAATATTGCCACCATCCCAATTAATCCAATTTAAAATATTTTGAAGTTCTTGCCTGGTATTTTCAGAATTTGAAAGTTCCTTAGCTTTAGCAAAATAGTGAATCGCATCCTCAGCATCATATAATTTCGCCTTAGCATCCCCCTGTTTGCGAAGATAGTATACCAAACGTGTTGTATCCGGGGGAGTATCCTTTTTTTGGTTTGTTTCACATTTAAATTTGGAAACTATTTTCAGAATTTGCTCTGCTTTATGAAAAAATTTATAACAATTCTCCCAGTCTTGTAGAACGTAATAACACTCTGCTAATTTTTCATAAATATATGGATTGCTTTTATCAACTAATAAAAAATTATTTAATTCTTCGATTGCACGTGTATAATAAATTGTATCATTGCTTATCTCACCTCGTTTCAAATAAATTTTTATCAAAAGGCTACGAATATTAAGATCATAAGGATTTAAAGATTTTGCGTGGTAAGCCGCTGTATACGCTGAGTCTAAAATTGTCAAACAAACTTGATCGAGTTTATATGATTTGATTTCATCTAAGATTTTGGAATTACAGTCAGTTGTATTATATTTTTGTCTCCAACTAATATACAAATTTATAACAATCGAGTCTTTTTTTTGTTCATGGTGGTAAAGATTAAAAAATGAATCAGCAACTTGAAAAGAATTCTTTCCTCTATTATACCAAAAGTTAGCCTGTTTACGCCTGTTAAAATCAACAATAATCCGATCTGAAAATTGGTTGGCATCCCTCGCTACGGAGCTATCTACTCCCGGAAGATAAAAATTATCTGTTGAACTAAAATTAGAAACTTGTGGTATTTTGACAGATTTATTAATTGCACAAGAAAAAATAATCAAAATGTTTATGACTAGAAAATATACTTTCAAATGCATCCCTATCTATCCCATTGTATTGTTAGCTACCTTTTGAAACCATTTTGTTGCATCATCAAACATGCCCATTTTTTTATAAGTAAGATAAATCAGATAATATAAACTATTTCGTTCCTCTTTTGATAAATGATTTTCATACGTTAAAGCTTGTTGTGCAAATTTTAATGCGGAATGATTATCTAACGTTGAAAGGTTTGCCAATTGGAGATAACTCTTTCCAATTTGATTCCACTGGTACTCAATTGATTGAAAAAAATAGACAAACGCTTTTCTATTGTGATTTTGTTTTAGATATTCCATTCCCAAGATATAGCACATAGAGCCGAAATCGTTAAAATATTTTTGACATTTTTCAGTTTTAGCCTGTTTTGAAGAATCTAAATCAACCTGTTTAACAATGTTCAACATCCGCGCGACCGCTTTTTCTCTTTCATTTAAAAATTTAAATTCAAGTTGAGCGACTCGCCAATTAATGTCTTGTTTTGCACCGGCAGTTTTGACTTGACTTACTAACTCTATATACTCCTGTTTGATAGTTGAATAATCTCTAGTTACTCTACTCAATCTAACATCAAGTGAATCCCACTTTCTTGATGCGTCTATGTTACCATCATCCCAATTAATCCAATCAATTTTTTGCTGAATTTGATTTGCTTCCTTTTCACCTGGTGCAATTAATTTTGCATAGTTAAGAGATAATAATGCTTCAGGTATCATATTCAGTTGGATTTCTGTATTAGCTTTTAAATAATAATGCCAGAATAATTCTTTGGTATCGATTTTGTTCCAATCAT
>Ga0209427_10010385_pt1 | contig 10318 bp, 5 predicted proteins | sample DeeMarSWOR136_30_FD_187465 | JGI IMG/M metagenome (GOLD analysis project Ga0209427, IMG submission 187465) | Marine sediment microbial communities from White Oak River estuary, North Carolina - WOR-1-36_30 (SPAdes) (version 2) | ecosystem: Environmental > Aquatic > Marine > Intertidal zone >...
GATGAAGCAGGAGGCTGAAGAAAAAGAAGAAATTCGGACAAAAGCGAGGATTCGGGAAAAAGAGAAAATTCGAGCGGAAAAAGAACCTGAAAAGGAAGAGATTAAAATCGAGAAGGAAGAACCCGCAGAGCCGCCAGCCCCAGCTGTTGAAGAGGCCCGGGTTGAACCTGAACCTCCAGTGAAGGAGGTTCAGGTAGAGAAAGATATGGAGCCAGAAAAGAAAGTGGAGAAGGTTGAAAAAGTAGAGATAGAAGTGGAGAGAATGCCAGAAGAAGAGAAGGTAGCGGTTGAGAAACCACCAAAAAAAGATGCAGAAGCCAAGCTTACCAGCGAGCAGACTTACCTCCTGTCCGCCATCGGAGATGAGCCGGACAAGACCCTTCAGGAAGATGCGTTGTTTAAGATCTACCAGCTGGCCTATCCCGACCTTAAGAAAGAGGACTTTGATCATCAGATAAAGAAGCTTGAAAAACTCGGCTTTGTCAAATTAGAGAAACCTTCTGGCTACAGAGTCTGGATCAAGATCACCGATGAGGGCCTAGAGCATTACCGAGGTGGCGCAGAAGAATAGCCCCTCGGTCGAATAATCCCCCCTAAATTAGATCAAGCTGTGTAAGCATCTTTTTTTTCGTAATAATTAATTATGAAGGTGGAATCTGTTACAGCGCCGGTTCCCCTCCACCATGGGCTTCGGATGGAGAGGAACCGTCGCCACGCTTATCAACTCATATTAAGGCAATAATTCGTGTGACATCCTCTATTGAGCGGACCTGGATGCTGTCCAGAGATTGTAGGCTAAATTACTGCGCTACCATGAGATCAGATGTTACCGCCATCATGGAATTAGAAATGCTTCTTCAAGCTGTAAGGTATTTTTTGAGATAGCGGGCGGTGTGGGATTCTTTGGATTGGATGATTTTTTCAGGAGGGCCCTGAGCGACTATCCAGCCTCCCTTGTCTCCACCTTCTGGGCCCAAATCAATGATATGGTCCGCACATTTGATCATGTCCAGGTTGTGCTCGATGACCACGACTGTATGCCCCTCTTGCACCAGCTTTTGGAAGGATTGGAGGAGCAGAGAGACATCATCGGGATGGAGTCCTATGGTGGGCTCGTCGAAGAGGTAGAGGATCCTTTTGCTTCTCTCCTGGATGAGGTGATGGGCAAGCTTGATTCTTTGAAGTTCTCCTCCGGAGAGAGTTGTGGTGGGCTGGCCCAGCTTGAGATAACCTAGACCCACCTCGATGAGCGGGGCCATTTTTTTTCTGATCTTGGGGTGTTCGAAGAAGAATCCATAAGCATCGGATACGGTCATTTGCAGGACCTGGGCGATGTTTTTTCCTTTGAATTTGACCTCGAGAATCTCGCTCTTGAATCTTTTCCCCTTGCAGGCCTCGCAGGTCAGGATCACGTCGGAGAGGAACTGCATCTCGATGATAAGCTGGCCCGCTCCCTTGCATTCCTCACAGCGACCCCCAGGAGTGTTGAAGGAGAAGAAACCGGGTTTGAATCCCAGAGACTTTGCCTCTCGAGTCTGGCTGAATACATCCCTGATATCATCCATGGCCTTGGTGTAGGTGGCTGGAATGGACCGGGGCGAGGTGCTGAGAGGCGACTGGTCGACCATGACGATTTTATCGATCCGGTCTTTGCTGCTTATGGCTTTGAATCCGTCCTTTGTTTCTCCCTGCCAGCCCCGGTAAAGAACATCGTGGAGCAGCGTGCTTTTTCCTGAACCCGAGACTCCTGTGGTGCAGGTAAAGACATTCAGGGGGATCCTGACGTCCAGGTGTTTGAGGTTGTGCTTGTGCGCATCTCTTATTTCGATGAATTTACCGGAGATCCTCCGTCTTTGGGGAATCTCTATTCTTTTTTCATGTCTCAGATACTGGGCGGTAAGGGAATCGGGATTCTTGAGGAATTTCTGGAACGGCCCATCAAAGATGACTCTTCCCCCGTCCTCGCCTGCCCGGGGCCCCAGGTCGATCAAGTGTTCGGCGGACCTTATGATCTCCGGGTCATGCTCGACAACCATGACTGTATTCCCGATTTCCTTCAGGGATTTGAGAATTTCTACCAGGCGGCCGTTGTCCCTGGCATGGAGTCCGATGCTGGGTTCGTCGAGGACAAAGAGAGTGCCGACCAAAGACGCGCTCAAGGCCGCAGCCAGGTTGATCCTCTGCGCCTCGCCTCCGCTCAAGGTGAATGTCATCCTATCCAGAGTGATGTAATCCAGGCCAACCTCAAGCAGGAATTTCAGCCTGTCCTGGATTTCGTCGATAAGCTTTTCAGCGACCTGCTTTTGGAAGGGAGGCAACCTGAGTTTTTTAAAAAAATCATGGGTCTGCTGAACAGTCATCCGGACGACCTGGCCGATCGAAAGGCCCTTGACCTTCACGCTCAATGCTTGAGGATTAAGACGCATTTGCTGGCAGGCGGAGCAGGGAACATATTTCCGGTAACGGCTGAGGAAGACCCGCACCTGGACCTTATATTTTTTTCGCTGGAGTCTTTCGAAAAATCCTTTGACTCCTCTGAATCGTCCTTCACCCTCAAAAACAAACCTCTTCCATTCTTCCTTTAAATCTTTGAAGGGAACATCGGTGGGGATTCCCCGTCCCTGTCCCTCAAGGATCAACTTCCGCATCAGCCTCCGGGAAACGGGCTTTGTCCAGGGCTCGATGGCTCCTTCTTCGAGTGACTTATTCTTGTCAGGGATTATTTTATCCTCGTCAAGAACAGCGAGGTCGCCAAAGCCATGGCATTCAGGACAGGCGCCTTGAGGGCTGTTAAAAGAAAACAAATTGGGGAAGGGCTCCTCGTAGAGGATGCTGCACTTCTTGCACTCGAGGCTGTCAGAAAAAATGAACTCCCGGTTCGTTTCTGTCCGGACCATGACTCTTCCTTTTCCTTCCCTTAAGCCAGTCTCAAGGGAGTCAACCAGCCTCTCCCTCTCCTCTCTGGTTAAGGTCAGTCTGTCAACAAGCACATCGATCTTCTCCTCTTTTCCCAGTTCAGCGTTGTCGATGTTCACGATTCTGTTTTTTCGAAGGATGCGGAAAAAGCCTCCTTTTTTGAGAGAGGCCAAACCTTTTTTCAACGGCCAGGAAAAACTGATCCAGATTTTGGTCTGGGGAGGAAGAGTGAAAAGGGTTTCGACGATCGAGTCGATGGTATCTTTCCTGACCGGCTGTCCGCACTTGAGGCAGTGAATGGTTCCGATTCGGGCGAAGAGAACCCTTAAGAAATCATATATCTCGGTGACCGTGGCCACTGTAGACCTTGGGTTTTTAGTAACGGCCTTTTGCTGGATGGCGATTGCGGGTGTGATCCCTTCGATCAGCTCCGCATCAGGCTTATCCATCCTCTCCAGGAATTGGCGGGCGTAGGATGAGAGAGATTCGATGTAGCGGCGCTGTCCCTCAGCGTAGAGAGTATCGAAGGCCAGGGAAGATTTCCCTGAGCCACTGACACCGGTGATGATGATCAGCTTATTCAGGGGAATATCGAGGTCGATATTCTTCAGGTTGTGAACCCTGACACCTCTGAGAACGATCGCATTATCCATAAAGTCTGGGCTTCCTTCAGTTTCAATGTCTTTAGGCTATCGTTTCCTTAACGATATCGGGATTATTATTATAAGCCGAACGACCAGAGGATAAAAGTGGAAAAAGAGCAGGTTTTTTTCTATCCCCTTTTTTTTCCTTTTGATATAATGGGCGCGCTCTCAAAAAGGAGGTTTTCATGGGCAAAGGGACCAAGCTGGCTTTGATTCTCGGGGCGATTCCGTTCGTCACTCTTGTTTTCGCTCTTCCTCTGGTGAACCGGATTGAGCCTGTGATCCTGGGTCTTCCTTTTCTCTTGTTCTGGATCATCTCCTGGGTCATTCTGACTCCTCTCATTCTTTTTCTGGCCTATCGCCTGGAAAAAAAGTTCAATCCCCCTGAAGAGGAGGATGAGAGTTGAACGCCGCCCTGATCATCATTTTTGCGACGATCATTCTATCCGCTTTCCTGGGTATCTATGCTGGAAGACGGGTTAAGATGAACCTGGAAAACTGGACAGTCGGGGGCCGCAAGTTTGGGATTATCATAATCTGGCTGCTCATGGCCGGCGAGATCTACACGACGTTCACCTTCCTGGGTGCCAGCGGCTGGGCCTATTCCAAGGGAGCCCCGACTTTTTACATTCTGATATACGGCGCTCTTGCCTATACGGTTTCCTTCTTTGTTCTTCCGGCCTTATGGAAAGTGGGCAAACGCTACGGCCTCCACACTCAGCCTGATTTTTTCATAAAACGCTATGACAGCCGCCATTTGGGCGTTCTGGTGGCCTTGATCGGTGTCATCTGCATAATCCCCTATCTTCAGCTCCAACTCAAAGGCCTGGGTTTGATTGTTCAAGTGGCCAGCAACGGAGCCGTACATCCTCGAATCGCCATCGGGATTTCTTTTGTTCTGACCTGCGCTTTTGTCTACACCAGCGGGATCAAGGGAACGGCCTGGGTGGCTGTCGTCAAGGATATCCTGATGATACTCGCGGTCTTTATCGTGGGCATCGGAGTCCCCTCTATCTATTTCGGGGGTTTCGGGAAGATGTTCAAGACATTGATCGAGCAGAAACCTGATTATCTTGTTTTTCCTGGGGCTGTTCCGGAGATGAATGTGCTCTGGATCATGTCGACATTGCTCGTCATGGGAGTGGGTTTTTACATGTGGCCCCATGTTTTCGGTTCGGCTTTTTCAGCCAAGAGTGCCCGGATCATCAAAAGAAATGCCGTCATCATGCCTTTTTATCAGATCCCGATTCTACTCATCTTCATGGTTGGGTTCACCGCCCTTCTGGTCATTCCTGGCTTGGAAGACGGGGATATGGCCTTCCTGGCTCTGGTCAACCAGACTTATCCTTCCTGGTTCATGGGTTTTGTCGGAGCCGCCGGAGCGGTGACCGCTATGGTCCCCTCCGCAATCCTTGTTCTTTTTGCCTCCACCCTTTTGGCGAAAAATGTCTACCTGGCCGGGTTCAGGCCACGGATGAGCGAAGATAAGGTCATGATCCTCTCCCGGTTCATGGTTCTGGTGATCATGATTTTTGCGCTTGTCTTTGCCATCTTTTTCCCCAACGAGCTGGTCCCTCTCCTGATATTCGGCTACAACGGAGTCAGCCAGTTTTTCCCTGGAGTCGTGTTGGGATTGTTCTGGAAACGTGTCACAAGGACAGGGGTCTTGTGCGGCTTGATCGCGGGAGTGACCGTAGTCCTCATCCTCATTCTGAGCAAAAATGATCCTTTCCTGGGGATGAACGCAGGCTTTGTCGGCCTTGCCCTGAATTCAGTCATCACGGTTCTGGTCAGCCTCAAGACCAAGCCCTCAAAAGGAGGATTCAAATGATCGGCGGATTGGAAAAAGATGCAGAAGAATTGACCGGAAAAATAATCGAATGGCGTCGCGATTTTCACCGGAATCCGGAGGTCGCTTATCAGGAGAAACGGACATCTTCGGTCATCCACCGATTCCTGGAGAGCCTGGATATTCCTGTCACTCCCTGCGCCAAAACGGGGCTGCGGGGAATCCTGGAAGGTATGCCCGGAGGAAAAACCGTGGCCTTGCGGGCGGATATCGATGCGCTTCCGCTGAAAGAGGAAGGAGACAAGGAGTACATCTCGGAGAATCCGGAGGCTGCCCATGCCTGCGGCCATGACGGGCATATGGCCATTCTGATGGGAGCGGCAGAGCTTCTTTCCAGAAGAAAGGATCGATTCAAAGGAAATGTCGTCTTCCTTTTTCAGCCTTCAGAAGAGAGAATTCCGGGAGGAGCCAAAAAGATGATCGAAGAGGGAGCCTTGGATGGGGTGGACGCTATCTTCGGGCTCCATCTTTGGCAGCCTCTACCGACCGGCTTAGTCGGGATCGTGAAGGGCGCGATGATGGCCCAGCCAGATGACTTTTCGATCACGGTGAAGGGAAAAGGCGGCCACGGCTCCATGCCTCATACGACGGTGGACCCCATCCTCGTCGCTTCCCACCTGGTTGTCAACGCCCAGAGTATTGTCAGCCGAAACGTGGACCCTCTTAAACCTGTAGTGGTCTCCTTCGGGACCGTAAAAGGCGGGACCATATATAACATCATTCCCGGCGAAGTGTCTTTGACCGGAACCGTCAGGACCTTTGACTCATCCCTTCAATCCCTGGCGGAGAAACGCTTGAAGGAAATCACGGAAGAGACCTGCAGAGCCTTTGGCGCCAGAGCTGAGTTTGAGTATGTAAAGGGCTATCCTCCTCTTATCAACCATGAGGCCATGGTTGATTTTGTGCTTGAAGTGACAGGGAAAACTCTGGGAGAAGACAGGATTCAAGCGATCGATCCGGTCATGGGAGGCGAGGATTTCGCCTATTTTCTCCAGAAAATCCCCGGGGCTTTTCTGTTCTTCGGGATGGGAGACGGGATGGAATTTCCCCATCATCATCCTGCCTTTGACCTGGATGAGAAAGCCTTGCCCCAGGCCGTGCTCCTGATGACCAGTCTGGCTCTGGAATACTTGGCGACGAAGGAATGAGAAGTTAGAGAGCCTTATCCTTTGAACTAAAGTGATGTGAGCATGGGTAATAAAAGAATAATCTTTGTTGGAGACATGGAATATTCTGGAAGGAACTAGATAGACATGAATTTTTTCCTCGTGCTGGCCGTGGCGTTTGCGCTGGCTATGGATGCCTTTGCTGTCTCTGTGGGGATAAGTCTGCGTCCTGAAGGACTCACCACAAGGCAAGCTTTCAGGATGGCTTTTCATTTTGGCTTTTTTCAGTTCATGATGCCTCTTCTTGGCTGGCAGGCCACGCAAAGCATCCTTCTGGACTTAATAGAGCCCTTTGACCATTGGGTGGCCTTTGGCCTTCTTTTCATAATCGCATCAAAAATGATTTTTGAGTGCTTTAGACTGAAAAAAGACTCTCAGAAAGACCGGACAGACCCGACAAAAGGCTTTTCTATTCTGATGCTGTCAATAGCGACGAGCATCGATGCGCTTGCCGTAGGAATGAGTCTCGCTGCTCTTCAGGTGACCATTCTCTATCCTGCCGTTATCATCGGAATCATTGCTTTTCTGATGACAGTTCTCGGGACAAAAATCGGACCGCCTCTCGGCCGTCTTGTTGGCAGAGGAGCGGAATTATTGGGAGGATTGATCCTTATCCTGATCGGAATCAAAATTATTTGCGAGCATCTGTAGGCATCAGGATTTGTTTGATTTTAAATAGAGAATTCTCGAGTTTTTTATCCAGACCTCTCTCCAGCTGGACCAGCTATTCGTTTTTGTTGGGTCTTTTTTTTGCTGTGAGCTCAAAGATAAGGCATAAAACAATAAACGTGAAGAATAGTAATCCAGTCAGTTCATGCCTCCTTTTTTGGGTATCTGAGAATCGGCATCTTTCCTTGCATCTACACATCCAGTCTAATGGAATGGCATTATGCCTTCTCGAGCCATCTTTCTTTACCAAGCTTGGACAGGGCTTCATACAGAACAGGCACGATGATCAACCTGAGCAGAATGGCGAAGAAGAAGCCGCCGATATAGACCACGGCCAGCGGCCGATGGAGTTCCGCTCCGGTGGTGATAATCAGAGCCAGGGGGAGAACACCGACAATCATCACCATGTCTGTCATCAGGATCGGCCTGAATTTCGTTAAAGCCCCTTCAAGCACGGCCTGACGCAGGGAGAGACCCTGGCGTCTGAAGTCGTTGATCTTGGCCACGAGGATGATGTCGTTCTGCACGCAGATACCGAAGAGAGCGATCAGCCCTATCGTGGAAGAGACGTTGATCGTTTGACCGGCGATCAAAAGGCCCAGGATCCCGCCGATCAGAGTCGAGGGGATGTTGAGGATGATGAGCAGCGCCTGGCGTATCGAGCCGAAGGAAGAAAAGAGGACGACAAATATGATCAGAATGACGACCATCATCAGCACGGTAAGATGTCTCAGGGCTCTTTGCTGGCTCTCGAACTGACCTCCGAAAGTGACAAAATATCCAGGGGGGAGCGAGATATTTTGGTCGATATGCGCGCGAGATTCCTTGACGAAACTGCCGACATCTCGATCAACCACGTTGCAGAGGATGATCTTTCTCCGCATCAGGTTTTCGCGGAAAATCGTTTGAGGGCCTTCGCTTTTGCTGATCTCGGCCAACTGAGAGAGAGGAATTCTCTCTCCGTTGGGCGCATCCACGAGCAGATTCTTGATGGCCTCCTCATCATTCCGGTATTTTTCGGGAAGACGGATCAGGACGGAGGTGATCCTGTCCGGCTCATAGACATCGGTCGCTTCTATTCCGTTAAGAGCGGTTTCGATGACATCCGCCACATCACTTACGGGAATGCCGTAGCGGGCCAGCCTTTCCCTGTCAAGCCTGATCACGAGTTGGGGGATGCCGGTCGTCTGTTCGATCTGCAAATCAGCGACACCTTTTATCTCAGCCATGACGTTCCGGATCTCTTCGATTTTGTCGTTGAGGATATCCAAGTCCTGACCGAAAAGTTTGACGGACAACTGCCCCTCGGTCCCGGTGAGCATCTCTGCCAGTTTATTGGCAATCGGCTGTTCAAAGATGTAGGCCACTCCAGGCAGTTTATCCAGTTCTTCCCTCATTCCCCCTGTTATCTCTTCGAATCCTCTCTTGCGTTTTTCTCTGGACAGGAGTTCGATGCAGTAATGACTGTGGTTAACAGGGTGGAGGTGCTCCGATGCTTCTGCGGTGCCGGTCGTCCTGGAGACGGATATCACTTCGGGGAAAGATAGGAATATCTTTTCGATCTTGGTGCCCATCTTAACGGATTCTTCCAGTGATGTCTCGGGAAGCATGACTGTGGAGGCCATGATAGCCCCTTCATCGAGAGGCGGAACGAATTCCTTTCCCAGGAAGGTGTGAGCGACTGCTGCGCCGAGGATGAGAATCACAAAAACGATTATGATCAGCTTTTTATGGTCGAGGGACCGGGCTAGGATGGTGCGGTATTTTTGGGTGAGGAATTCAGTCGCCGGGTTCTTTCGCTCTTTAAGATGCTTTTCGGTCAGAAAGACAGAGGCCAGGACAGGCTTGAGTGTCAGGTTCAGGATCAGCGAGCCGAAAAGTGCAGCCGCCACGGCGAAGGCCGTGGGTCGGAACATGGCGCCTTCGATTCCGGTCAGGGTGAGCAGGGGCAGAAAGACCAGGATGATAATTAAATTGGCGGAGAACAGATACTTGCCCACATCCTTGGCGGCTTCTGAGGTGAGCTCCAGAGTGGACGCCTGACCCCTTTTTTCCTTGAGCACCCGGAATATGTTCTCGACCATGATGATCGAGCCGTTGGCCACTTTTCCGATGCCGATGGCCAATCCCCCGATGGACATCACGGTCAGGTCGATCTTGAAAATGTCCATGAAGACGAGTGCGATCAGGATGGAGAAGGGGATGGTCAAGGAGGCGATGAGTGAACTTCGCAGGTTCCACATGAAAAAGATCATGACCAGGATGATGAGGATGGCTCCTTCCAGAATGGAGACCTCGACATGGCTAATGGATTTAAGGATGAGCTTCGACTGGTCGTAGAACGGCTTGATGTGGATGTTTAAGGGGATGTCCCTGGCAATCTGGGCCAGGGCGTTTTTAATGTTGCGAATGGCCGTGAGAGTGTCTCCTCCGTATTGTTTTTCGACGGTGACATAAACGGCTTCCTCGGCATTATGGCTGCCCGCGTCTCTTCTGAACTTTCCGCCGACCTTCACCTCTGCGATGTCTTTCACGTAGACAGGGACATTTTCGCGGGAGGTAATAACGATGTTCTTGATGTGATCCAGGGTTTCGATCCGTCCCAGTCCTTTTATCAGTGTTTCCTGAGCGCCCTTGATGATGATGCCTCCGGAGAAATTCCGGTTGCTGTTCTCAATGGCTTCTTTGACTTCGTTGATGGTGATGTCATAGTGGCGGAGCATCTCCGGTTTGAGATAGACCTGGAACTGTTTGATAAACCCGCCCAGGTTGATGACGAATGAAACCCCCGATACTCCTTGAAGCCTGTAGCGAATCGTCCAGTCGGCTATCGACCGCAGTTCCATGGGGTCTGTTTCCTCACCGGTGACCGCGAACTCGAAAATCTCTCCCATCCTGGAGGACACCGGTCCCAGGATGGGCCGGGATGTTCCAATGGGAAGTCGCCCGGCGATAAGCTCGAGCTTAGAGGAAACGATCTGGCGGGCCAGATAGATGTCTGTTCCCCAATCGAATTCTGCGGTGACCACAGAGTCCCCGGTGGCAGACTCAGACCTGACCCGGGTGACAAGGGG
>Ga0209427_10010387_pt1 | contig 10317 bp, 6 predicted proteins | sample DeeMarSWOR136_30_FD_187465 | JGI IMG/M metagenome (GOLD analysis project Ga0209427, IMG submission 187465) | Marine sediment microbial communities from White Oak River estuary, North Carolina - WOR-1-36_30 (SPAdes) (version 2) | ecosystem: Environmental > Aquatic > Marine > Intertidal zone >...
CGGGGTAGAGTCCACTGAACAGAGCGTTTCTGGCATAGGGTGTGGCCGTGGGCAAGATGGAATAATAGTAGTGCTTGGTGATGTTATAATAGCTGGTCAAAATGGGCTCGATGGCCAGCCACTGGTCAAGACGCATGCAATCGATGACCACAAAAAAAACTTGACTCTTGGCCGATAATAAGGGGTAGAGGTGCTCGGCGACGACATCAACCGAGAGCACCGGTGGATCCTTGTCTGCCAGCCAGCCTGGATAGTTCTCCTCAATGTACTTGCTGAAAGCGAGATTACACTCTTTCTTTTGATCCTCATGAGTCTGCTTCAGGCCCACGTCGGGAAACCGATCCATGAGCAGATCCCAGCGAGATAGGTTTTTGTGCACCTCGATCCAATCCCGCCAGGTCAGCTGACCGGTCGTCAATTGGCCTTTCAGCCGGTTGAACTCCGAGACATAATCCTTGGCCAGCTGCTGCCCCTGAATCTTTCGGGCGTCTAAAATCCGCTTGCAGGCTGACAAAATCTGGCTGGGATTAACCGGTTTGGTTAGGTAATCGTCGATGCGGCGACCGATGGCCTCGTCCATCAATCTCTCCTCCTCGCTCTTGGTGACCATGACCACCGGAATGTTTGGATCCAACTCTTTCATCTCCTCCAAAGTGGACAGGCCATCCCTACCGGGCATCATCTCGTCCAACAAGACGATATCGAATCGACTCTTCCGTATGAGCGAGATGGCGTCATCCCCGTTGGAAACGGGCACCACATCATAGCCGCGATCCTCTAAAAAGATGATATGGGATCTCAACTGATCGATCTCATCGTCGACCCAAAGAAGCTTTTTTTTCTCCTCCATAACAGGACTGCTCCTTGTTCAGGCCACAGGCAGCGAGATAACGAATTCAGCGCCCTGTTTGGGCTTGCTCTCGGCCAGATACAGTTTTCCCTGATGGTATTCCTCCACAATCCTCTTGGCCAAGGTAAGCCCCAATCCCCAACCCCTTTTTTTTGAAGTGTACCCAGGGAGAAAGATCTTCCTTTGTTCCTTAGGGCTGATGCCCCTGCCATCGTCCTTGATCACGATGTTCACGTACTTGCCCGTCCGGTCTGTATGGGTCGAAACCTCGATGACCCCGCAGCGGTCGGTGATGGCATCCAGTGAGTTCTTGATCAAATTCTCCACCACCCAGGCCAAAAGATCTTGGTTAACGGCCGCGGAGGGCACCTTCTGATAGTCTTCGAGGATTTTAATCTCCTTCTCCACCCGGGGAAGGCGTCGGCGAATATACGCGATGGTGCTGGTCAAGATGGGGAGAATATCTGTCTTTTTAAGCTCTGGTATGGATCCGATTTGACCAAAACGAGAGGCAATTTTGCTCAGTCGTTCCCCCTCACCCCTCATCTCGGTCACCATGGAGTCGAATTTCCTATGATCCTCGGGGTCTAACTTCCCGCAATTCTTGTCGACCTGGCCCTTCACCAATTCCAGCCAACCCATCAGAGAGGACAAGGGGGTGCCAAATTGGTGAGCCGTCTCCTTGGCCATGCCCACCCAGATATACCGTTGCTCGCTCTTCTTGATGTTCTGGAAGCCATAAATACCGATAAGCACAAAGCAAATGGCCACCGCCACCTCCACATAGGGCAACCACCCCAGTTGCCTGACCAACTTGGATTCCCCATAGTGCAGAAATCCGAGAATCTGCCCTTCGGGCTCGGCCAGCAGGGGAATGGGAGAGTTCTTCTGGTCCATTCTGTGGACGAGTTTCAGAAGTCTGGCTCGCGCCCCCGGGCTCTCGTCATCCCAAGAAATAGGCACCTCCTTCCACACCCTCGGATTTCCCTCCACATCCGTTAAGATAATGGGAAAATCCGTCTTGCGGATAACCTCCTCGAAGATGACGTTGAGCTCCGGGCCGACGGTGGTCGCATAAGTGGCCACGGCCAGAAGCTTGGCATAGGCATTGGACACGTTGGTGGCGTTCTCCCTGAGCTTGGTCATCAAACTCTGAGTGTATAACAGAAAGAGGAAGATGATGCCCATGCCCCCTAAAAAGAGAAGGCCTTTGAAGACCCAGGAAAGCCTGTAGGTCCGATAGGGAACGCTTCTTCTGTCTCCGAAATCAGCCATCTCACTCAATCCTCTCCAGACCACCCATATAGGGACGAAGGGCCTTGGGGATGACCACCTGCCCCGTTTGGGTCTGGAAGTTCTCCAGGATGGCGATCACCGTGCGTGGCAGGGCCAGGCCCGAGCCGTTAAGGGTATGGACATATTCAGCCTTGGCCCCAGGCGCCTGGCGAAAACGGATTCCGCTGCGGCGCGCCTGAAAATCCTCGAAATTGCTGCAGGAGGAAACCTCCAGGAACTTCTTCTGACCTGCCGCCCAGACTTCGATATCATAACACTTGGCTGCCGCAAAGCTGAGGTCTCCGGTGCATAAAATCCGCACTCTATACGGCAAGTTCAACAGCTGTAAAACTTTTTCCGCATGGCTGAGGAGCACTTCCAGCTCCTCATAGGATCGCTCGGGATGCACGAATTTGACCAGCTCGACCTTGTCAAACTGGTGAACTCTCGTGATCCCCCTGGTCTCCTTTCCATAGGAGCCCGCCTCTCTTCGGAAACAGGCGGTATAGGCCACGTAATTCCGGGGAAGATCCTCACCCCGGAGAATTTCATCACGATGAAGGTTGGTCAGAGGCACCTCGGCAGTGGGGATGAGGAAGAGATCGTCCTCATCCACCCTGTACATATCCTCGCTGAGTTTGTGAAGCTGACCGGTGCCCTCCATGCTCTTCCGGTTGACCAGAAAAGGCGGCCAGACCTCCTGGTAGCCATGTTCCCGGATATGTACATCCAGCATAAAGGAGATCAACGCTCTTTCCAGCAGAGCTCCCCAGCCTTTGAGGAGAAGAAATCCCGATCCGCTGATTTTGGACGAGGCCTTCAGATCCAAAATGCCCATACGCTCGCCGATCTCCCAGTGTGGCAGCGCCTCAAAATCGAGCTGGGCCAGCTTCCCCCATTTTCTGATCTCCACATTATCTTCCTCATTCTGGCCAATGGGCACTGAGGGGTGAGGGATATTGGGAATGGCCATGGCGAGATGGTTAATTTCCTCCTCCAGGACTTTGCACCGAGCATCCAGATCCTTGATCTGTTGAGAGACCTCCCTCATCTTGGCCAGGGGCTGCTCGGCTTCCACATCTTTGCCTCGCAGGGCCCCGATTTGTTTAGACACGACATTCCGCTCGTGCTTCAGGTGATCAGCTCGCACCAGCAGATCACGATACTCCTGGTCCAGCTCTAAAAAACGGTTCAGGTCGACTTTTTCTCCCTTATTCTCTATGGCCCGCCTGATTAGATCGGGATTTTGACGAACGAATTTCAGATCTAACATAAGCCTCCCTCTCATCTCTTCTCTGGACCACGATAAAATACCAAAGAACTGTCGAAATGTCAAGCGAAGTTGAGAGCAGGGGAATAAAAAAGACCGGCCCGCAAAGGACCGGTCCTCTCCCGTCGAATTCGTTTCTGGACTTTCACTGTGCGGCATCACCTCGAGCTGGCGTTTGACCTGATGAGTCGAAGGAGGACTTCCCCAATTGACAACCGGAGATCAATGGGCGCCCGAGCCGCTGAGAGTCACCAAGATGGTTCGAGCCAGGATCTTTAAGTCCAGGGCCAGAGACATGTTCTCGATGTAATACAGGTCGTATTGAACCTTTTCCCGGACATCATCCAAAGAGGCGTCATAGGTGTGTCTCGTCTGCGCCCACCCGGTGATTCCCGGCTTCACGTTGAGCCTCCGTGAATATAACGGAATTTCCTGGATCAGCTGCTGCACGAAATATGGCCTCTCGGGACGAGGACCCACCAGGCTCATTTCACCCCTCAAGACGTTGATAAACTGGGGGATTTCATCCAGTCTCGTTCGGCGGATAATCCGACCTACTTTGGTCACCCGTTGGTCGTTTTTCTCTGCCCAAACCGGGCCCGTGTGCTTCTCGGCATCCTCAACCATAGAGCGAAACTTGTAAAGAGTGAACTCTTTGCCTCCCTTACCAATCCTTTGCTGCTGGAAGAGAACCGGCCCCCTAGAGGTCAGCTTGATGGCCACAGCCAGAAGAAACCACAAGGGCAGAAAAACTATCAGGATGGTGAACGAGCTGAGAATGTCGAGGGTTCGTTTCAAGAATCGCTGTTGGAGATCCATGGGCTCGGGGAAGAGTTTGATCAAGGGGAAACCGTAAACCTGGCTGGTTTTGTGTCCGCTGACGATATCGTAGAGATCCGGGACGATTTTGAAAACCACCTTGGTGCCCACGCACAGGCCCATGATGCGCAAAATAGCTTGATGAGAGGTGGAGGAGATGGCGATGAGCACCTCATCGATGGTCAGATCCCTTATGAGACTGGGGAGAGCAGCGGTTGTGCCCAATACTTTTTCCCCCAGTATCTGTGTATCTGCCTTTTGAGGATCATCGTCGGCGAAACCCACGATTTCGTACCCCAGGCCACGGTACGCCATGAGGGCCCGCAAGAGAGCCTCACCCCGCCCTGCTGCCCCCACGATGATCGCCCGCCTGCGGCCATATCCGCGCATCCTGAAGTGCTTTTCTACACCCCTCACGCTGAGCCGAAAGCCAATCACCAAGAGGATGAGGGTCACCCAATAGCCGAATACCACCAGACGAGAGCGGGGAAAGGGATCCGAGAGATCCAGGGTGGCCACCGCCAGAACCAGAACCCCCAGAGTGATGGCCTTGAACAGGGTGATGGACTCGTCGATGCGGGAAATGTCCCAGATGGTTTTGTAGAGGCCGCTGAAGGAGAAGATGATCAGCCAGTAGAGGGTAATCCACAGAGCGGGAATCAAATAACTGATGGGCGATAGCTCGACTTCTGCGGGCGCAAGATGGGAGCGAAACCTGAGCCAATAGGCGATGAAAAGGGCCAGGTTCAAGGAGATCACGTCGCTGAGCAGAAGAAGGATTCTTTCTCGAAATGTATGCATGACTTGGTAAAACTCCGGGTTTTACGGCTGAATTTCTACTCGAAGGAATATGGCCTTCCATGCAGATGGGCACTCAGCAGAATTCGCTCAAAGGACTTGGCTCGTCTTTCCCGGGAATAGTGTCTGCAAACATATTCCCGCCCGCACTCTCCAAGTTTCTTACAAAAAGTGGGGCGCTGCTGGAGATCTAGGATGGCCTCTGCTAGTTTCTGCGGATCCTCTGGTGCCACCACCACTCCCGCTCCGGCTCTTTCGATGAGGGCCTTCGCCTCGCCCCTCAAGGTGCCGATGATCGGGCGGGCACAAGACATGTACTCCAACATCTTAGAAGGCAGCGCATGATCAAAGAGACTGAGGTTCTTCAAGGGAACCAGACACACGTCTGACATACTGATATACAGAGGCATCTGCTCCCGCGGTTGTTCGTCGAGGAAGTGTACGTGATTGAGTGTAAGATCCTTTTTTAGACGCATCAAATGAGGTTTTTCCACTCCCTCTCCGAGGAAAAGAAACAGAATCTCCTCTCGGTCTTTGAGCAAGTTTGCCGCTTCTATAACGGTGGAGAGCCCCTGAGCAAGGCCATGGTTGCCTGAGAACAACACTATGAATTTGCCCTGCCAGCCAAATTTCTCGCGGAAAACGTCTCTGGTGGGATGAGGGGTGAATTTTCCCTGATCAACGACATTGGGAATGGGCCAGATTTTGTCTGAGCTCACTGAATTTCGGGCTATTTTTTCTCGAAAACCAGGAACCGCCACCGTGATGCTGTCAGCCTTCCGGTAGAGAAACTGTTCCAAGTTTGTCGATAACTTCTTGAGCGGTTCGTTGCGCAACTCGCCAAGGGCAATGGCAGATTCCGGCCAGAGATCACGTACATCAAAGACGAATTTCACCCCTTTCAGACGAGCGATCAAGAAGCCGGAAAACCCCACGAAGAGCGGCGGCGATGTGGCCACCACCATGTCAATTGCGCCCAGAGAAACCGAGCCCAAGATTGAGGAGATCATAAAAGAGATATAGAATAGCATCCTCTGTAGAAACGATTTCCGACCAGAGGCAAACACAAAGGTTCTGATGACCTTGATGTTCCCCACCCGCTCTTTATGATAAAATTTAAATCGATACTTTCTGTGAATGACTCCGGTTGGATAATTGGGAATTTCGCTCACCACCGTGACGTCGTGCCCAAGTCCCAAAAGTTCCTGGGTGATATCCTGAACTCTTGAGGCGGCCGCCCCCACCTCAGGGGGGAAATATTGAGTGATGAAGAGTATGTTCAAAACAGTGACCTCACTATCCACCAGCTAGGCCAAGGGATCAGGCAACTATCCATTTATTTGGCATTTCAGAATCTGCCAAAGACCAGAGATTCTCAATGGAAGCTGATAAGCCTCGGACTCTTTTTAGAGGCGCGGCCGGAAGTACAGTTCTCACTTATAGCCTCGACCTCTTTTATCCAGCGCATGGAAATACAACCTTTCCATCTCCCCGGCGCCTTCTTCCCATTCGTAACGCTCTTGAACGAATTTTCGAGCCGCCTCACCCATTTTCTTTCGCAATCTCTTATCTTCTATTAACACCGTCAGTTTCTCGGCAAGCGACTCCGCATCTCGTGGCGGCACCAGAAAACCGGTGACTCCGTCGACCACCACTTCAGGCAGCCCTCCAATATTCGCGGCTATCACCGGCAATTCGCACGCAGCGGCTTCCACAGCCGCAACACCAAACGTTTCCGAAGACATGATTGAAGGGACCACAAACACATCCATTTGGTTCAGGTAATCCGGAATTCTGCAATGCTCGACAAAGCCCACAAATCGAACGTTCTGCTCAATATGTAATGACCGGCATAACGACTTCAGCTCTTTCTCTTGGGAGCCATCTCCAACAATCAGAAGCTTCACTTTCTGCTTACGGGGAGCGAGTTTCGCGAACGCCTTGATTAAATATTCAATGCCGTATTTTTTCTCCAACTTTTTCGCAATTCCAACAGTGACATTTTCTTTCGCCCTCTGGACCTCTGGCTTAAACCGATCCAGGTCGACTCCGAACGGTATCATATGTACTTGGGTTCTTCTCGACAAATATTTCTGGGTTTCTGCGGCTAACATCCTGCTTGTCGCCGTGAGATAATCAGCGCTGTTCAGGGTGTACTCGAGTATCTTTCTATGCACATAAGATCTCCGCGGAAAATCAACCACATCGCTTCCCCAGGTGGACAAGATAAAGGGATGGTAGGCAGAATAGGCGCCCATTAATCCATAGGAGGTGGCCCAATGGGCATGAAGAATGTCGGGAGCAATTTGGTGGATCAGGCGCTTATATATTTCCAAATAAAAGAGATACCCTACCTTCCCATATGACCTGGCCACAGGGCTTATCCTGATGGGAACAGAGAGCTTCACGGGGTGAAATATCACCTCCGGTATATCTGCCCTACGAAAAGATATTAAATGAACCTCATGCTTTCGTTTGGTGAAATACGTCATCCACTTTTGCGTATGTATGCTCTTCGCATCCGCCAAATAACAAATTCTCACGACGCTCTGTCCAACCTTTTATTATCTCAGCTTAAGTGGTCCCGCACATCCGGCGGCCCCCTGATGTCACCCAGCCGGGTCAGGCCATCTCTGAAAGCCCCAGTTCCGCTGGCAGGCCTCTCTTGATAGCCTGAAAAAGAGCCACGGATAGCCAGAAGAATATCGTATAAGAACCCGGACCGATGAGTCCTGAGAGCTCAAAAAAAGAGTGAATGAAAAGACCTGGGAGAGTTGCCCAAAAAGCCAACACCAGAGCCCGCTGGAATTCATCTCGAACTCTCCTCAACGTCTCTCTCAGCTCATAGAAATAGATCACGAAAAACGCTAATATGAGCAGGATTCCTGGCACACCCATCTCCGCACCTGTCTGCAGGAAAAGACTATGTGGGCTGCCAGCCGCCGGAGAGAGCAATTTATATAGCGAGAGTGCACCCACCGGGTAGTAGCTCTGAAAAAGGATGGGAATACACCCGAAACCCACACCAAATAGTGGATAGTCCAAGAGAATGCGCCAAGAAATTGACCACAAAATCGGTCGAAGAGCAAAACCTCTGCCCACTCTCAATAGAGCGGCCAGACCTTCGCCCCACAAAGAATGAGATATGGCTATGATCAAGATCACTCCAAGCGCCATCAACGATACAGCGAGGACTCTTCTTTTCGCAATTATGCCAAATGAGACAAAGGCGACATAGGTGGCCAGCCATGAAGCACGTGAGCCTGTCCAAAAAAGGCATAATAAAAACAGAAAGATGGCGATCCCCAATCCAATCCTCTTCAACCTCTTGGCCGGCAGTAAAAATAAACTCAGGGCTACAGGCAGTAACATGAACAGGAAAATTCCCAGATTATTGGGGTTCTCAAAAGTCGCCCAGACTCGCTGACCAATGCCATAGCGTGCTCGAGAGAGATAATATTGGTAAATCCCCAACCCAGCCAGTAAAATCGCCATTCCGATCCACAATCCCACAATTTTCCTGATATCCTCATGGCTGTGTAACACATCTGCGAAGACATAAAACAACCCGAAAATACTGCTCATCCTCAGCAGACCCAGAAAACTCTCCACTGGGTCCAAGGCATTCAGCGAGACAAGAAACCCCCAAGACACAAAACCGATTATGATATAATTCACTGAAGTCCTCGGCAAATGAATCTTTTCGCCTCGTACCGCTTTGCCAAGAAACCAGATGAGAACGACATAGAATACAAAGGCCCACTTGCCAGTCCTGATGGCCCCCAGGGAGACGCCCTGGACAAAAACTACTGGGGAAATCAAGATGAGAGCCCATATGGCCGTTAATCTGCCTGACAAACAAAACAGCAGCGCGGCCACGCCCAGCAGAATCAGCAACACATACTCCACCCCTGCGAGGGCGAAAACCATGAGCAAGGCTATCTCCAGGCTCAAAAACCCCCACATCAAAGCGGGAGGAATGTCTCTGCTCAAACCTCTCGGAAGGCATGTTTCTAGCAATATCGGAGCCTTTCACAAAACAGATCTTATAACTCGCTTCTAGAAGATACTTGAAAAACCCTTCCCCGCAAGAGGACCCCCTTAACCTTCTCCAGTTCCTCAGCTCCAAGAACCAGTAATGTCCCAAGATAAACCAAACCGCCCAAAAGAGCTGTTCCTAGAAGTTGAATGACATCTGTCAAAAACTGGGATGTCAGCGATACTTGGCCGAAAGAGCGAAAAGCAAAAGTGCTGGATATCCCCAATAACAACCAGCCGAGGAGGAGCTTCTCGAAACCCCGCCAGGGACCGAAAACCGTCCCAAGACGGCCTTTTCTCACCAGCAGAACAGCCAAAAGGGTGGTGTTAAAAAAAGCCGCAATTGAAGTCGCCAAAGCGATTCCAGTTGTAGAGAGCACTCTTAGAAAAATGAGACTCAGTATGATTTTGATGCCCAACGATATGATACTAGTGAAAATGGGGGTCACCATGTCCTGCAAGGCAAAATACACCCGCAGGATAAAAATTTGCGCCGCAAATGCACTCAATCCCAAAGCATAGGCAAATAAAGGCCCTGTGGTCAAGTTCGTGGCATTGGCGTCAAAGGAGCCTCGCTGATAAAGAACCCTTATTAAAGGAAAGCGCATGAGACAGAAAAGCACGGTGACCGGGACAATTACGAACAAAAGCAACCTCAGGCCATTTGAGCAAATACGTTCGATTCGCTTATAATCTCTTTGAGCTGCGGATATCGACATCCCGGGCAGCGCCGCTATGCTGATGGCCAGTACAAATACTCCTACCGGGAGCTGGATGAGCCGATCTGCAAAAGCGAGCGCTGAAATACTGCCCTTTTGAAGAGACGAGGCCAGAATTCGATCCAGCACATAGTAAAATCCCCAAATGCCTTGCACAAGTGCAATGAGGATTCCGAGGTGGAAAACTCTCTTTATCTCCGGTTCCGTCAGTTGTAGCTTATCCTGCAAGGAGAAGCGACCGATGCGGAAGATCCTCGCAAGTATGAGAACTTGCAACACGCCGCCGATGAGAATTCCGAGAACGATTCCAAGAGCGCCGAAATGTTTGGCACAGACAATCACGGCCAAAATGACGGAGATGTTCAAGGCCAGCGGGGCAAAGGCTGGGGTAATGAAGTGCTCGAAACCATTGTAAATGCTCTCCAAAACCGAGGCCACGCCAAGAAGAATGACCAGAAAGGAGAGAAACTTCATCAGATGAACGGCCAAAGCGTGTGCTGATCCCGACAAACCAGGTGCAATCAAGCCGACTACATAGGGACTTCCCA
>Ga0209427_10010389_pt1 | contig 10315 bp, 9 predicted proteins | sample DeeMarSWOR136_30_FD_187465 | JGI IMG/M metagenome (GOLD analysis project Ga0209427, IMG submission 187465) | Marine sediment microbial communities from White Oak River estuary, North Carolina - WOR-1-36_30 (SPAdes) (version 2) | ecosystem: Environmental > Aquatic > Marine > Intertidal zone >...
AGATTCATCGTGGCTGAGAGATAAGCGAAGGGGCTGGTCATAGTGAACCACGTTGCAGGGTGCCGGGGGTTATCGGGGTGGTCGAACATAGCGACGGTAACCGGTTTGCCGTTGGCATCTGCGGTGTAGGCGCACCAGGTCGAGGGGACAAGCCGTTCGTCGCCACGGAAGACTGTGCCCGGCTTGCCGGCGGCATTAGTGAACCGGCCGCCTTTATCCATTGATTTGACGAAACGCATACCCAGGCCGTGATAATGTGCGCCGGTCAATGTGGCAGATTTCTTTCCGGCCGGCACTTCAAACTTAGACTGCCAGGTCAAGACGGTGGCGCCCAGGTCCGTTCCCTGGCTGACCTCAATTGTGCGGCGCTCCTTTAGTAATAACTCTTGATTAGCGGGATTAATCCAGTCGATGAGTTCCGTGAATACGGCCTGACGCATCTGGCGGCTTTTGTCATTCTCCACGTCCGTTTTTACATCGGTTCTCGTATCGGTAAAAGACTGGTGTTCCTGCCTTCCGGCAGCTTTAGTCTCCTCCCAGAAGTTCACACCGTCCACTTTGACTGCAAACATCAAAGCGTGATGATGAAGATGGTCAGCCGGTGCGTCGCGCAAGATATTAACGCCGGCCGGTGAGAATAACTGCTGAACGTACGGTTTGAAAGGTACATCCCTGTAACGGTAGAGCAGCAGGGGCTTTTCTCCTGCATAAACGGACACGATTTTTTCCTCGGTTGTAATCCGCATAGTGTTATTCGCAAACGCCGGACTCGCCGCGTCTGAGATAATCAGGCCAGCGGCCAGGAAAAAGATGATTGTGATATTTTTGAACCCTTTCATAATGACCTCACTGCAAGATTACATCAGACTCTTTACGTATTCAATCATACCAGGCAGGCGGTCCAGTGTCAAAAAGAGTATGGACAAAATTGCGATGACCCACATTGCCGCTCTTATTTCCTTTGCCTTGGCCGATACTATTTTTATAAGGGTAAATGAGATAAAGCCAAACGCCAGTCCGGTGCTTATACTGTAACTCAAAGCAATCATTACCATTATAATAAAAGCCGGAAACGCCTCTTCCAAATTCGCAAAATCTATTTTCTTAACTTCCTTCATCATAAACAGCCCGACCATAATAAGCGCCGGCGCCGTTGCATATTCCGGAACTATCCCCACAATCGGCACAAACAATAATGCCAGCAGGAACAAGACGCCCGTAACTATCGAAGTTAGCCCCGTTCGTCCGCCTTGTTCGATACCGGCGGCGGATTCAATATACGCCGTGGTAGTGGATGTCCCCAATACAGCACCTATCATAGTTGCGACAGCGTCGATTCCCAATAACCTGTCCAGCCCCTTTATTCTATTGTTTTCATCGACCATATTTGCCTGGTGACAGCACGCTACCAGCGTTCCGACGCTGTCAAACATATCTATAAACATCAGGGTAAAAATGCTTCCGAAAAAGCCCCATTTCAGCGCACCAAGAATATTCAATTGAAAAGAGATTGCCTGTATATTCAAGTGTAATGAGATGAACTGTTGTGGCATTTCTATTTTTTTGAACGCAGCTGCCAGAGCGGTAGAGGCCAAAATCCCGATAATAAGGCCTCCGGTTATCTTTTTCATCTCAAAGAAAATCATTACCAGCAGACCAAATAGACCTATAAGCACTGTCAGCGTTAGTGGTCCTGCCGAGACAAACGTATTTTCATCTTTGATGACGATGCCGAGATTTTTCAGGCCTATGAAGGTAATAAACAACCCGATGCCGACGGCGATGGCGGAAATAAGAGATGCCGGTATTGCCTGTACAATTCTTTTTCTCAGACCCAGCAGAGTTAATATCAAAAACAACAATCCGGATAGAAACACGACGCCCAGTGCGGTCTGCCAGTCCATTTTTCCGGAGACGACCAGATATGCAAAAAAGGCGTTAAGCCCCATCCCCGGCGCCATCGCTATCGGTGCTTTCGCAAATACGCCTACGATGAGCGTGGCAATGGCGGTGGCTATGCAGGTAACAGCTATCAGGGCCTCTTTGTCCATCCCTGTCGAGCTTAGAATGGTCGGATTGACGAAAATGATATAGGCCATCGTAAGAAATGTCGTTGCTCCCGCCACGAACTCTATTCTGACGCCGGTCTGTTTTTCCCTCAGTTCAAAAAGTGTACCGACCATTTTTAAACCCCTGAATTTTTACCATACTGCCTTGCCATCGTTTGTCCACCACCCCCTATGATATTACTCATGCTTCTGGCTTTTTTCAACAGAAAGGTCCGAGCCTGAAAGCATGACTATCCCGGCAACCAAACTTGCAGAGTTTTTAGCAGCCATTGTGTGGAACATTCCCAAATCTTCCCTCGCTTTCTCATCGGCTTTATCGCTGATACTGCGTATCACCAGACAGGGGATTCTCTGTTGATAGCAAATCTGTGCTACCGCTGCTCCTTCCATCTCTACTGCGTCGGCCTCAAGCTCGTTGCGTAATTCAATACACTTCTCAGGCGACGCAACAAACACGTCCCCTGTAACAACGACGCCCTTTACAATCTCCGGGGCCCTTTCTCCTATACTCGTCTTTAATGTTTCAAGCTCGACTTGCTCGGCTGCACGCTGCGCCAATTTCAAGAGTCGCTCATCTGCGGGGAAGAAGACAGGATTTCTCCAGCCATTGAAGGGATTTCTTGCTCCTCTATACTCAAAACCGTCCGGCCACAGTGTCCCCGAGTCGTGCTGAGCTGTTTTCTCGGCTATCACTATATCTCCGGGCGACAGCCTGGGGTTTACTCCGCCTGCGATACCGGTAAAGATTACTTCATTCGGCCTGAAGTGCTCTATCAGCAGGGTGGTTGACATAGCAGCGTTGACTTTTCCTATACCCGTCCAGGCAACGATGACTCTCTTGCCGTTTAATTTTCCGCCGGCAAATTTCATCCCTTCAATTCGCTGGTCCTGTTTATCCGTCAGTTCATTCTCAAGCATTATGATTTCTCTCTCGAACGCTCCCAGTACCGCGGTAACAGGCCGAGAATTCTCTTCGAGAAGGACTGGACTACACGAACTATATAACAGGGAAAGTAATATGCAGATAACGATTAAAACTGTGTTATATCTCACAATTTTGCCCTTTGAAGTCTTTTGTTAATTTGTATGGACGCTTTCTTTGACCTGCTGCGAGGGTCCGCTCCAGCCCAACCTTTTGAAGCGCCACCACTCACCCCAGCACAAAGCTGCTACGTTTACCGCAAAATGTTCTTCTTTGAAAATCCTGCGCATCATAAGCCATTTACGGTCGAGCAACCATCCTGCCGTTATCTGCTCTTCCGCGCTTAGCCGTCTTTGTTGAGCTAATCTCAGCAACCGATAAATCTTTGCCTGCAATTTGGTAAACTCCAGTCCAACCCGCAAAAACTCAATACGCCGACGGACATCAGGGTCGTCACGAGCTGCTTGGCCCGCGGTTTCGAGGATACCCTCCAGTTCCTCAATTACCTTCGGCGTGTAAGGCTCAGTAACATCTCTCTTGCGTTTTCCGTCAACTTCTTCTGTCCTCCCGGTGGCAGTCTTGTCGGTCAACTGCTCGACGCGTATCAGATACTGTTTGATTTGTTCGGACGCTGCTCCGAATCCCGAACGGCAGTAGTCGTTAATCACCTCATCAACGTCCAGGTCCGGCTTCCAGTGCAGCTTTGCCAGCACATAGCAGTTCAGTCCTTGTGTCGCCCAGTGGTGCATACAGGAGTCGAAATCAGTTCCGATGCATTTATTGTGTGCTATATGCCGAAAGTCTTTCGCCAGTTTATGCACGAAGACGCCTGCTGTGCCCTCGTGTCGGCCCCACAGCAACGAATTAGGGCGCCAGTATATCATGCCCGCCGCCTGGGCCCACGCATCCCAATCAGCCATACCCTGCCGACGAACTTCGTCACTGACGTAGTGCCCCGGACTGTGCACAAATCGAATGACAATTTTTGGATGTAACTTTTGCCTGATCGGCGGCGATGCGTAAATGCTGTAGGCCTGGCCGGTAAACAAAACATCGGGATAGACTTCTGCCACCCGCTTGGCAATTGCGTTGTAAAAGTAAATCATTCGGTCGGTCAGCGAAACATAATCGAATCTGCGAGTCCGCGCCGACTTATGGTCGTACGTCCACACACTTGTCGGCCGACCCTCCGGCGGGTCAAGCGCCTTGCACGCAGGGCACATACAGAAGCCTGCCTTACTGCCCCCATCGTGTGTCATCAGTGAGATGCTCTTTAGGTTTGGACTGCGCTTGAGCTCCTTTATCTTTTCCTGCACAATTGCCTCCACGAGTGCCTTATTGGACTTGCACAGTCTCGGCCGCTCCCAGCTCGGGTCAAAATACCGCGAGCCGTCCAACTGCATGGCGAACCACTCCGGATGTTCTCTAAGGAACGAGTCCCAGGTCTGGCCAGCTAAAATTGTGCCGTCTCCTGTCCTAAGACCCAATGTCCCGCCCATCCGGTGCCAGCCCATCCAGTTGCTGCTTTGTGATTGTGTGTAGGAGGCCCTTTCCCTCGCCCGCAGAAAATCTTCCTTGCTAAATCCGAGCCGTTCCAGTCCCTCCTGAATTCGGCTGCTATGTCGACTCCAGCGAATTCTGCGCTGCTCGAACAACGGCGTATAACGGATATCCAACGGCCTGACCGTGATTGTCCTGCGTTTTGGTATCACTTTCCCGCTCTCTCCGGGCCAAAGATATCGACAGCCCAGCTCCTCTTCGAGAAACGTTGTAACCGCATATCTGCTTCCTAACGGGTCCGACGGCGTTTTGTCATCAGCACCCAGCAGCACAAGAGCATTGCCGACAGTTCGAATCATGATACCCCCCGGCCCTAATCCTTTGCTGCTTGCGCCAAGCTTGTTCGTAAGCTCACCTTCGCCAACGAGAATAAATGTCTTGGGAGTCAAATTGGCCGAACCAGGTTCAATCCGACCCTTGGCGACCTTCACTTTCCCAAGTTCACTTTCTTTAAGCAGGTTAAGTGTAGCACCGGACATCTGCAAGAAATGGTCTCGGAGGATTTTCGCCCCCTCACCAGCCGCACGAGACGCCTCCGACGGCACCACAATCACCGCCTTCGCCTGACCATCCACTACAAGAGTTACTGCCGGCTCTGCTGCGTCTGTGCAAAAAGCTGGCACAATCGCTAACAAAATCGTTAATATAATACTTCTTCTCAATTTCTGATTCCTTTTTGAAATCAAGTTTACTTGGACTTCTGAACAAATGACCGAAACAATCGCCAATGCGAGCGAGAGGTCGCTAGGCTCAGCGCTGGCTCTGACGAGATTCGAACCTCCAGAGGCCAAAAACTCACGAGGACCTAAACCTGGCCAGGACGCTGCTATTTGGGTTCTTAATCCCGTTAACAGGGGTAACTGCAACTACCCCAGAACGCCCAGAAATTACCATATCGCGGAGCAAATTTCCACTGGATTTTCACCGGAGGGAGGGGGCTATTGTTTCTTTTCTTTATATTGGCCACACCAATCAGTCGGTTGAACACGTGGCCAGGTAATTACTGCATCACTGTAGAACTTATCACTCATCAGCGATGATTTCAGTGAGGGGTGGGGTGCATTGCAACGGCACTGGCCGTTATCGTCGGAATCACTTTCCTTATAATAAAATTGGCAGTTCTCACATTGTTTCTCATTTACAGCCATAAAACACCTCGCTTTCAAGAAATAAATATATATAAGGATGATAGGAGAATAGTGTGCGCTTTGCAAAGGATTTTTGAGGATGCGTATGTTCAGTACTGAAATGATTTATGTACAATGGCAATTTATATAGGGCTATTATGGCCCTATGTAACAAACGACCCACTAGCAAAACGATAAGGGGAAACGCGTACGCGTAGGGCAATATACACCTCCAGGTGATAGACAGGGGGACAAAGACAGAAAAAGAGCCTGCCGAAGACAGGTCCGGCAGGCTCAGTAAAACATCTTTTTATTCTGTACTGCGTCTTCTGAATGTACGGATGACCTTCGTACCCTTCACCTTCTGGGTGCCTCTGGAAGAGGTCAACTCTCCGGTAAGTTTCGAATCGGCCAGCTTTCCTTGAAAGCTCATTTCGAATTTCTGCTCACCGAATTCCATAACGAGCTTGAAGCTGACCTTGCCGTCTTCAAGATTGACTTTCTTGAGGGGCATTGAACCGTATAGGGCACTCATGTCGGGATTGACTCTTAGTCTTTGTTTACGCGTGCCCCGCTCGGATGTGATTTCAAGAATCCAGGTGCCGATGAGGGGAGTGCCTATTAGTTTTCCTTCGGCGGTAATCTCGCCTCTCTCAGACTTGATTACGCCGGTAAGCGTATTCGTATCCCTCTGGACGGTTCCCTCAAAGGTGGATTCCCACTGACGGTCATCAAACTTACTTTTTCTCTTGAAGGACAGATTGCCACGTTCGTATTGTAAATCCGTGATTTCGTGTTCGCCCCGTTGGCTCTGCCATTCGGCTGTAAGTTTGCCTTCCTTACCAACCTTGATTACAAGCGTTCCGGTTATCTCCCGCTCACCGACCTTGTACTTCATTTCCCAGTTGCCGACAGCCCCGGGTATTCGCGGGCTGCGCTTGCCTTCGAGTTTAGACTCGCCTCTGTCGCTGGATAAAGTCCCTGTAAGCTTATCGTCTTCGATTGTTCCCGTGAAGGTCGAACGGAATTCATTTTCGCCGAATCGGACGACCTGAAGGAAGCTGAGCTTACCATCTTCGAACTTGACATCTTTTAGATCATTAATTCCCCAAAAGCTGATCCACTGACCTGTTCGGTTGCCTTCCTTGTCTCTGGAAAATGACAGAATAGATTCCATCTGTCGCTCACCGAAAGTCATTTTGACCAGCCAGTCGCCGTACAAGCCTCCTCTGCGAGGCCGAGCTGGCTGAGGTGATTCCTGAGCTAGGACCTGTGCCGAGGATATTACCAGAGCCACAAGTGCACAACCCAGGACTGCATTTATAAATGTTTGGTTCTTCATAATGTGTTCCTCCAAAAGAACTAATTAATTATTTTTACGCTCTTTTTGTAACTTATCGACCTTCCATTGTCAATGAAAAAAACAGATGAGGTGCATTATTCCCTTCCTGTCGCGGATTATGCAAGAAATTTTATAGTTGGTGATGGAGTCCTAAGATAAGAAAGGCGATGGGGCTTAGGATTGGCAGGAGGATGCCGGATAAGTATTTGGAGAGGGGGGAGTAGGAAAAGAGGTTCTATCGAAAGAACAAGATTGTCCTGCTTGGAATTGACATTTACAAATTTTCTGGAAAAACCCCTCTTGACAAATGTGCTCGATTCTGCCAAATTATTAGCATATGCTAATAATTGTTGAGGTGAGATATGTCAAGGCCTTTTAAATGCAGACGAGTGAATTGTGAGCCTGAGGTCTCATATTTCAAACCAAGAGCGACACCTTTAAGCCAATCGAATGAAGTGATTTTGACAGTAGACGAGTTCGAGTCGATTCGTCTGGCAGATATTGAAGGGATGTATCATGATGAGGCTGCTGAAAAGATGAATGTCTCCAGACAGACTTTTGGGAATATTGTCAAGTCTGCACATCGGAAAATCGCAGATGCATTAGTCAGAGGCAAAGCAATCAAGATAAAGGGAGGTGTATATCAGATGGCCGGAATGAAGAAGTTTAGATGTTATGAATGTAGTCATGTGTGGGAGACAGCTTATGGCACAGGAAAGCCAGAGGAGTGTCCCAGGTGTCAGAGCAGGAACATTCATAGGGCAGAAGAAGACAGAGGATATGCACGAGCCAGACATTTTGGCCGTGGAAGAAGATGTGGGAGGATGCAAGTATGAAGATATGTATTCCAACGATAAATGCCAGAGAGCAATTCTCAGAAGTTTGCGAACACTTTGGCAGTGCACCCTATTTTACAATTTTCGATTTTACGGAAGATGCATATGAAACTGTGAACAACTCAGATTATGATAACAGACATGGCAGATGCCATCCGATAGAAAATCTGAAGGACAGGGGCATTGATTGTGTCGTTTGCGAGGGTCTTGGAAGAATGGCATTGAAGAAAATCAAGTACAGTGGGAATAAGGTTTTCAGGACAGATCAATCAACAGTGAATGACATAGTTGAGGATTTCTCCGACATTAAGCTTGAAGAGATCGATCCTGAAAATGCTTGTCGAACTCACAGATGCCTTTGAGTCAGGCGAAAGGGTATTGGGAGGCTCAACCTATGCGAATCATAATGAATCCTATTGGGGTGATACACTCTCCTTATAAGGAGCCGAAGGATATCCCAGTCCAGGGGATATTCAAGCCAGATGTTGAAGCCTGGGTTGAACTCTATGAGAAATATAGTGACGGATTGGGAGCTCTTGAGGGCTTCAGCCATGCGATTATCCTGTACCACTTCCATAAATCGAGCATAGAACAGATTCGGAGCAGACCATTTCTTGAGGATGAGATGCATGGCATATTTGCCATAAGGAGTCCACATCGGCCTAATCACATTGGGCTGTCCATAGTAAAGATATGTGCTATTCATAAGAACAAATTACACTTCACTGAGGTTGATGTCTTGGATGAGACGCCGGTACTGGACATAAAACCATACGTGAAATACTTCGATGTACGTGATAATGTGGTTTCCGGCTGGCTGGATAAGCACTTTCAAGATGGCCGTGCTCCGGACAGGACGATTTTGAAGTAGCATCATTGTTTGTGGATTTGTCGGGATCGGAAATAATAGTTTGAGTTTTCCAGTCTGAGTCGATATGATATATTTTGGAAATAAAGCTCGGTTCTGTAGCTGAGCACTTATAATTATAGGATCGAGGGTCTGTTTCTCACAAACCCCAATACGGAGTTTTATTATGTGCAATCTCATTCGTTTCTTAGTGGCGCTTATACTGATCTCTGTACCGACAGGAACCTATGCCGACACGGTTCAGAGTACGCGAGTTATTGACCCCAACCAATATGCCTGCACTGGTGGGGACGGCTATCCGTACCGGAGGAAGTCTGAGTACGTGCTGAAGGAATTAGATCTCAAGGTGGGCGATGTTGTGGTAGACATCGGAGCCGGTGATGGCTGGTGGGCCGAGAAGATGGCCAAGTTTATCGGCTCCGAAGGCACCATTCACGCGTCGGAGGTGGCGCAGAAGAAAGTCGACAAGATGAAAGAGAAGTTCGCCGATCTACCGCAGATCAAGCCGTACCTATGTCCAACTGACAGTACGGGTCTGACAGATAACTCCTGCGACCTTGCTTTTCTCTCAAAGACCTATCACCACTTGAATAAAGGGGGACACATTGACTACCTGCGCCATCTACGGGGGGTTGTTAAGCCTACCGGGCGCCTGTGCGTGATTGAAAAACACGCTGCCTTCGCTTCCGGACGAGGCAAAGAACACGCCTGGTTGCCGGGCCTGCTGTTTCAGCAAGCGGAGGAAGCGGGGTGGATTCCTGTCCGCTACGAGTTGATTACAGGTACGTATCATTTCATTGCCATTTTCGTCCAGCGAGAGCTTTTTCCATCAGAGCCATAGCGAAAGAAGCCACAGCGTGGTAAGAACCGATTCGAAAAATGAGAGAAGGGATAGACTGTAGTTCGCAGGAATGTTCTTATAGTGCTTAAGCTCCAAATGCGCGGCTCGAAAGAATGGTTTTCTGCTTATACCTTATATCCCAGTGGTTCAATACGATGTTCCTTGGCCATCCCATCTAAGGTTCTTTTTTACGTTGACATTTTCAATCTTGTCTGTGAGAATCAAATTTTTAGTTGTGTTGGCCGGTAGATGATTCGGCGGAAATACTGCAAATCAAAAAATGGAGGTAGAGAAATCATGAAATTGAAATTGGCCACTCTCGGATGCCTGGTTTTAGGGGCCTGTATGTCGAGTGCATTGACCTTTGGGGGGGATACTTCAAAAAAAGTAAAGGTATTTATATTGGCCGGGCAGTCCAATATGGAAGGCAAGGCGAAAATCGAATTGCTGGAGTATCAGATTAACCAGCCCGAAACGGGGAAATTTTTCAAACACCTCAAGAGGGATGGAAAATGGGTGGTGCGCGATGACGTTTGGATTAACTTCCTCAATAGGTGGGGAAAGCTTACTGTTGGCTTCGGCTCGCCCGGTCGCATCGGGCCTGAACTGGAGTTTGGTAACACGGTGGGGGACCATTTTGAAGAACAAGTGCTCATCATAAAGACGGCCTGGGGCGGCAGGAGTATAGGCCAGGATTTTCGGCCTCCCAGTTCGGGCCTGCCGAGTGAAGAGAAGCTCAAAGAGATTATG
>Ga0209427_10010391_pt1 | contig 10315 bp, 6 predicted proteins | sample DeeMarSWOR136_30_FD_187465 | JGI IMG/M metagenome (GOLD analysis project Ga0209427, IMG submission 187465) | Marine sediment microbial communities from White Oak River estuary, North Carolina - WOR-1-36_30 (SPAdes) (version 2) | ecosystem: Environmental > Aquatic > Marine > Intertidal zone >...
AGCATGCCAGAGAGAAAATCGAAGCCACCTATCAGACAGGGTTGCTCGAAATCGATAAAGAGGGCATAACCATCTTTTATCCGGTTAGAGTGATTCAAAAAATTGAAATGAAACGATTGTGAGCTTATCCAATCACAAAATAGCCTTATCTCCCTCTTTGGCTCCAAGGGTATGGGCAAATTTTTTTTGAGCCAGAGACACAATCTCGTCGATCTGTTTGTCCGAGTGATCGGGATTGAAATGAGAGAGGTAAAGAGCGCGGACATCTGCCGCCCTGGCGATTTTTGTCCCTTCCAGCCAGGTGCTGTGCCCCCAGCCTTTCCTGCCGGATTCATACTCCTCTGGAGTGAACATGGCGTCATAGATGAGGATGTCGGCTTTCAGGGCGAATGAGGCCAGATTTCGGTCCACCCCTTCCTCAGGATGTTCAGTGTCAGTGGCGTAGACGATGGCTTTCCCGTTTTCCTCGATCTTGTAGCTCACGCTGCCCTGAGGATGATTGAGAGCACAGTGAGAGATCTCTGCGCTTCCGATAAAGAATTTTTTGGGGGGGATTTTGGTGAATGTTTTAGTGGACGGAGTTTCTTTGAAATCCAGGGGGAAATACCTGCCGGCCATTATGCCGCCCAAATATTTTTCAGTTTCTTCCGGGCTGACCGGGGCGTAAAAACGAATGGTAGCGTTTGAAAAATACAGGGGCGCGAAGAAGGGGAGCCCTGTGATGTGGTCCAGATGGAAATGAGTGAGCAGGATATGGATGTCGAGAGGTTTTTCCCCGCCTTGGCTTTGCAGCCTCTCTCCCAGCTTTTTGAGGCCGGTCCCGGCATCGATGACGATCCATTCACTGTCTGAATTCATCAGGCAGGCACAGAGCGTGTGGCCTCCATATTTGTTTCTGTCTGCACCGGAGACTGGCATCGAGCCTCTCACTCCCAAGAATTCCAGTTCCATTCTAAGCGGCCTCTCCGCCTTTTGGTTTGAGGATGGTTTCCTCCTTCAAGCGAGAGATTGAATGCAGGCTGTATTTTTTCAGGCCCCAGGTCACCTGCTGCAGGGTGACTTTGATGATGCCTGTCAGGGGGACTGCAAAAAGCATGCCTATGGCGCCGGCTATCTTTCCGCCGATAATCACCACCACGATCACTGTCAGAGGATGCATGTTCACGCTTTTGGAGACGACCAGAGGGGAGACGAGTGCGTTGTCGATGGCCTGGACAAGTATGAACATGACGACGATCCAGATCAGGACTATCCCCAGGTTTGGAGGATTGTTGAGTATGGCTATTGTGAGAGCCGGAATCGCTCCGACAACTGGCCCGACATAGGGGATGAGATTAGCCAGGCCGGCCAGCATTCCGATGAAGAAAAAATACTGGATCGGCCATTCAAAGGCCACGTTGATCAGAAAAAGACCGATAGTCGAGAGGATGCCGACGATCAAGGCATCAATGGTCTGACCCTGAATATATTTTCCCACCTGGTTCTCCACTTTATGGAGGATGTTCAAAGAGAGCTCAAAGTATTTGTTCGGCACCTGGGAAATGATAGCCCGCTTGAAGCGCCGCGAGTCCTTGATCAGGAAAAAGGTGATCACCGGCACGATGACCATGGAAGCGAGGAATGAGCCGACATTCTTGAAGAACTCCCCGAGGCTGTTCAGCAGGCTGACACCTATCTCGTTCAATTTCGCGGTGACATTCCTGGCCAGCTCGGCATTGTTGAAATTTTTCTCGAAAAAAGCCTCTATTTTGACGCTCAACTCGTTTATGACATCGGATTGAAGCTTGGTTGTCAGCGCTTCGACCGTGCGGATGATTCCCGGGATGATCAGGCTAAAAGAAAAAGCGACAAGCGCCAGGATGATGATCATGACAATTAAAATTGCCCAGCCTCGTCTGAGTCTCTTGCTCTCCAGGTAGTCGACCAGAGGGCTGAGAAGCACGGAGAGGAGCCAGGCGATGATGAACATGATCAGGATATCTTTGGCATAGGGAAAGAGAATGACTGCAAGAGCGATGCCGAGGATGATCAGGAAGACTTTCCAGGAGGTTTTAAGAAGCTGGGAGTAAAGCTCGTAGGTATACTTATCCATGATGGATTTTGCTCTTTTTCTCCTGAGTTTGCATGAGCAGCTCATCGGTACGGCGCAGCCTTTCGCCGATGGTCTTGGCCAGGGCAAAAAGAACCTTTATCCCGAGCTTGGGTTTTCTGTTGAGGAGATCAAGGAAATCAGGGCGGAAGAATCCGATGACGCTGCAGTCCTCAAGGGCGGTGGCAGAGGCAGAGCGGGGAGACTCGTCCAGTAAGGCCAGGTCCCCAAAAAAGGAGCCTTCAGTCAGCTGAGCCAATACGTTTTTTTCGTCCTTGCCTTCCTCTGTGGAGATCTCTACCGAGCCCTTGACGATAATGTACATCCCCAATCCCGGGTCTCCCATTTTGATGATCGGCTCCTTCTTTTTATAGGTGCGTCTGTGCACGATTTTTTCGACCTCCGACAATTCTCTGGGATTGAGGTCGGAGAATATCGGAACCTGTTTGAGGAGAGTGAGGATGTCATCCTCTTTCTTTTTCTTCCTGAAAATACTGTTTCCCCAGATAGGATTCTCCATGATTCCTCTCTTTTTTCATCTACAATATCATATGTGTTTTTAAATATTCAAACATTTTTTGGGTGCTGAGGGCCCTCTCCTAGCTGTTGTCCGGGCCCGGGTTGCCTCTCTGTCAGAAAACAAAGAAAGGAGATATCGGCTCGTCTTAGGTTGGAGAATGGGTGAGCTTATTGGCAGGGATTGTGGTTGCCAGTCTGGACAAGGCAAATGCGGTTCTGTTATATTCATTATGAATTTTGACCTTGAAAAGGAAACGCAGCCATGCCGAGCTTAAACATCATAGGCAGTGATGGCCGGATATCCACTTTTTTGATCGATAAGGACAAAGAAGAGATCACCATCGGACGCAGCGAAAAAAATGACCTTGTCCTCGCCGATGGCTCTGTTTCTCGTTATCACGCGAAAATAGTCAAGGCTGAAAAGGGCTACATGATCAGCGACCTGGGAAGCTTTAACGGGACAAAATTGAACGAGAAGTCGATACAGACCGCCCCTTTGAGTCATGAAGATGAGATCAGGGTCGGGACGGTGAAGCTGAGTTTTATCACTGAAAGGCTGAAACCGTCTCCGCTCGACTCAGTTGTCCTGACAGCGGATACAGAGCAGGAAAAAAGGCAGAGCCAGATAATCGAGAAGAGTGCTAAGGATATACCTCAAGAAGATTCGCAGGACCTCCTGATTTCCACCGAAACTGATAAAAGCCTGATAGACAGCAGCCTTATCGTGCCCGCGAAAAAGGGCAAACAGGAAGCCGAGGTCAAAGAAGAGCTGACATCCCTGGAGAGGATGAACAAGGTGCTCTTCGTGCTCTATGAAATCAGCCGGCAACTCCACACCATCCACGATTTCAATGAGCTTCTCAAGAAGATCATGGACCTTATATTCATGGTCATTGATGCAGATTACGGATTTGTTATCCTGACCGGGGAAAAAAGGAAAGACGACCTCGCTCCAGTGGTAGTCAAGTACAAAGATGACAAGGTCAAAGCCAAAGGTGAGTTGAGGGCCAGCCGGACCATAATCAACAAGGTTGTCAAGGATAAGGTGGCTATCCTGACATCCAATGCCATGACCGATTCACGTTTTAACCAGGCTAAGAGCCTTCTCATGCAGCAAATTCGGTCGGCCATGTGCGTACCTCTTTGGAAAAAAGACAAGGTTATCGGAGTTATCCAATTGGACAGCGTAGGCGGTGAGGATCAGTTCACAGAAGACGATCTTGAACTCCTGAAAGCTATCGGATGCCAGATGGCCATGGTCATCGAACAAGCCAGCTTAAATGAGCAGATTCGTGAGGAAGAGCGGATGCGAAACCGTCTGGAAAGGTTTCACTCTCCGCAGGTCATCGAGATGATCTTGAAGGAAAGTCAGGAAGAAAAAGGGAATATAATGGAATCGAAAGACCTCACAGCCACCATCCTCTTCACAGATATCATCGGCTTTACCGGCATCTCGGAAGAGATGTCACCCCGCGAGATCAACCTGATGCTGAATCAATTTTTTTCCAGGATGACGGACATCATCTTTAAGTATGACGGCATGATCGATAAATTCATCGGAGATTGCCTGATGGCCGTATTCGGAGCGCCCAAGGAGAGGAAGAAGGATCCTGAAAGGGCTATCCGGGCAGCTCTGGATATAAGGCAGGAATTGGCCAGGATGATGGAAAGCGGGGAGCTTGAAAAGAAGTTCAATATCCGTATCGGGATTAACACCGGCAAGGTGGTGGCGGGAAACATTGGTTCTCCCAACCGGATGGAGTACACGGTCATCGGAGACCCGGTCAACATTGCCTCAAGGCTGGAATCCATCGCCAATCCCAATCAAATCCTCATCGGAGAAGAAACATACAGGCTTGTTAAGGGCAAGTTCAAGATACAGAAGGTTGGGCCTAAAAAAGTCAAAGGGAAAGCAGCCGAAGTCATGGTTTATGAAGTCTTGTGAGAAAAGAACTTAGCTTCAGGCCCTTCTTGCTTCTTTCCTGAGGACATTTCATTACTTTATATCATATCCGCCGCCAATCAAAATTTTTCTCTGAGCTGATGCTCTTACGTCGATTTTTGAGTTGCTTTCAATTTTATCGTTTTTTAATCGACTAATATGATGACCCTGTTTTGCTGGCTGGACAGGGACCCCTTCTTTTTGCCTTTCAAACCTGGCAAATTTAGTACAGCCAGCCTTATTTTTTTAGCGGATTTGCCTCTCCTTTTTAAAGACCTTCACCAGGGAAGAAATCCTTTTTTGTAGAGTATTCTCGACTAAATTAATGTAATAAGCGAATCAAACATAAACTTATAAAAAAATCCAATACAAACACTCTAAATAAAATGTTATTGCGAGTAAAACGAAGCAATCTCATAAAAGAAATGCTTTTATTTTCTATGGGATTGCCACGCTGCTCTCGCAATGACAATGAAAGGATGAGTAATCTTTTTAATTTATTCTTTATCAGTGAGCAATAATAAAAAGGAGGGCCCTGGGAGAGGATCCTCCATCTTTTCTTGACCCTTCTTTTTGCCGCGAAGGCGCCTGAAAGAGCCCTCCTCTTTAAGGCTTATTATTTGTTCAATCAAATGATGCCTGATAGGCATGGAGAATACAATCGCCTTTATAGAGGTTTTTTAAGATGATTTTTAAGTCATCATCGTTCACCCTTAAAGGTGGCATCAAGGGCATCTATTTGTGAGGACAGCGATTTAAGATTTTTTTCAAATAGATTGAATGATTTATTGAGTTAGGAAGGAAGCGGGAAAATGTGTAAAATAAAAAAGGGTGACTTTTTGATGAGAGAGGAAAAATACAATTCAATGAGACGACTACTGCCAATATTTCTGTTTATATCTGTTTGTGTATTCTTTATGCCTTCGCCATTATTATCCCAGAGGAACAGAGTAAGGGTTGCAGTTGAAAGGGCTAACATACATGTCGATCCAGATGAAAAGAGCGCAGTGGTTGAAACCGTAAAAAAGGGGACAGTTCTCAATCTCTTCTCATCAGAAAAAATAAAAAATATCTGGTATCGCGTTTATTTTTATTCCATCGAGAAAAAAGCCACTGTAGTCGGTTATATACAAATTTCGATGGTTAAGGAGGGGGCGGAAGTCCTGGAGGCTGACAAAAAAGAAATAAAGCCCGAGGAGAAAAAAGAGGAAATCCAAGAGGCTCCAAAGATCAAAGAAAAAAAGCCCGAAGTTGTTTCCCCTCCGAAGCCTAGAGTGCGTCGGCCTTCAAGGATCAAGACAGGGCCACAGTCAAGTCTAGGTGTAATGGCTGGATACTCTGTGCCGCGAGACGTGTTTTACAGCGACGAGATAACCTATGGAGGAAATTTCTGTCTTGGCATTTCTAAATATATATCCATTGAGTTGAGCGGGCTGAGATTTCAGAATGAAGTGGAAGGCTCTGTTGATGGATTAAGCAATGGGAAGCTATCCGTTATTCCAATCCAGTTGAGCATCCAGCTCAGGCTGCCTGTCGCCAGTTATTTTGTTCCCTATGTTTTGGGTGGCGGCGGATATTACTTAAGTAGCTTCACTCTTGATGAAGAAATCATTAACACCTGGGATGCCTTGGGCTTTGACATCGAAGAAAAAATTGAAAATTCCATTGGATATCATTTCGGAGCAGGATTTGATATCTTCATCACCGGTAAGATTGCGCTCAGTGCGAATGTGAAATACTGCCTGGTTAAGCCCAAAGGTTCCTGGAGCCTATCCGATCAGATTGGGGGGACGGTTACTTCAGGAACAATAGAAAACCTCAATCTCGATACCATTATGTTCGGAGCAGGGCTTAAATTTTGCTTCTGAAGTTTAAAGAGGAAAAAATGAAAAAAGTGTTTAAATTCAATCGCGTTTTTTGGACAGGATTGGCTTTTTTGTTTGGTTTAATGATCCTTTTACCTGAGAGGGCCGTTTTGCAGGCAAGACGGTTAGGAGCAGATCATCCTCTCCAGATGAACGCCTATTACAGGGTGGGGAATCCCAAGATGGAGTCTGTGCTCTACCAATTGATGGAGGTTTATCATATCTATGGCCTGGCGGAGGCCCAGAGGTTTGCCGAGCAGCGAGGGATCGATATGCAGGGTGATAGCGTGAGGGTTGTCGCGGAATCTCAAGCCAGAGTAATATGGGGAAAAGCAGCAGGAGTGGCCTTAATACGGGATTTATGGTGGATGCAGCTCCTTGAACAAACGGACGATTTTCAGATAAGTCCCTCCCAATTGGTCAGCATGCAGATAAAGGCCTATGGCGGACATGTGGAGACCACTCACCGCAATCTTGTACAGAGCGTTATGCCGTTGTATGCTCTCCAGGATCTGGCCTGTTATTCATCAGTAAAATATCTAAGACTGCCTATGAAGCCGGTTCCGTTCGTTGTGAGTGAAGGAGTGGAAATAACAGGTGCGGATCTTTGGCAGAGTGTGACCCCTTACCGGGCGGGCGAAAGCGTGAAAGTCTGTATTCTCGATCTGGGCTTTAATGGTTACCAAGCTCTGTTGGATACGGAGCTGCCTTCTTCGGTAACCGTTCAATCCTTTAGGGCAGATGGAGATTTGTTTGTGTCAGAACACGGAACGGCCTGTGCGGAGATTGTTCACGACATGGCTCCTGATGCCGAGCTTCTGCTGGTTAATTTTGGCACTGACGTAGAGCATCGCAACGCGGTAAACTGGATAATCGATCAAAACGTGGACATCATCTCCTGCTCTGTCGGCTGGTTCAATATAGGCGCCGGAAACGGAACAGGTCCGATTTGTGAGGATGTCAAAGATGCTCATGATAACGGTATTATCTGGATCTCTGCAGCCGGCAACAATGCGGAAACGCATAGCGAAACCAGTTTTCGGGATCCTGATTCTGATGACTGGTGCAATTTCGAGGATCCTGGTGATCCTGAGTACGAGTACTTCGCATTCAATGTTGTTGCTGGAAATTTGTATTCAGTCTATTTGAATTGGGATGATTGGGGGACATGGAATGGCTCAAATTATAGCGATTCAGAAGGAAATGATTATGATTTGTACCTCTATGATTCGGGATTTTTTGTGCTTGCTTCGTCGAATAATGATCAGACAACCGGTGCCCCTCCTTCAGAAGCTGTGAGCTTTACCGCCACCAGCACTGGCGTGCAGTATATTCGAGTATTTAAATGGCTGACGACAAGAGATTGTGATCTCGAACTCTTTCTTTACAATATCGCTTCATTGGATCCCCAATATCAAGAGTCTTCCGGAAGTTTGGCTATCCCAGCAGATTCCCCTTTTGCTGTATCCGTAGGAGCGACCTACTGGTCTGATGACTCTTATCAACTGTACAGTTCCCAGGGACCTACGCGTGATGGAAGAACCAAGCCTGATTACAGTGCGCCTGTTGGAGTTTTAACCTCGACGTATGGTCTAGCTGGATTTTTCGGCACATCTGCGGCTACTCCGCATGTGGCCGGAGCTTTTGCTTTGTTGAAGGGGAAGACACCGTTTACTGTGGATGATGTGAATGAAATTCTTGAGGCAAGAGCTGAGGATTTAGGCTCAGCCGGGAAGGATAACATATTCGGAAACGGCAGGTTAAGCCTTGCAGAAGGAACCGAGAACGGAACTCCGATACGACATATCCATACTCTGGGCCAAAAAGCAACGGTTTCACAAGGAAAAGGACAGATTTCTTCGGCGAAGAATCCAGTAAAGAAGAAGGACCCGGATAAAAAGAAACCTGTTATCAAATAAATTCTCGTGTTTGTCCCAAATTGACTGAATTATATGTGATTGGCAGGACTATAAGTCATTGAGGGGGTTATATGCCACTGACAGGTTGTAAGTCATTGCTGAGATTATAAGTAATTGCCGGGATTATATTTCATTGCGAGCGACTGAATGAAGCGCGGCAATCTCATAAGATAAAGTGATTATTGCGAGGGCAGTGCGGCATTCTCCTCATATTTTTAATTACGAGATTGCTTCGCTTTGCCCGCAATGACAGGGGGGGATATTGTTTGTCCTCGCAATACCTGTTATCTTGGAACAAACTCAAATTTTCTTAATTAATATTATCCTTAATTCCATAAATCAGAGTTAAAGTCTTGTGATCTCGGGTATCCTTTATTTCTCCCTCCTTGAACTCAATGTTTTCCTCTGCTATAAGCTATAATGAGAGGTGAGTTGAGAGAGGAGAATACAGAGGGATATAATTTCTTTCGCTCCGAGAAAATAATTCTGATTCAATTGGTCTTATGAAAAAGAAACTGAAGAGATTCTTCGTCATCAGCGGGATCGTATTCAGCTCACTGGTGATACTGCTGGTCGCTTCTTTTTTGGTCATCTATCTCAATAAGTCGTGGGTGAGGTCTTACCTGGAAAAAACTGTCAGCAAAAAAGATGGTACTCAACTCAAGATAGGAAGACTCGACTATGGACTTTTCCCTTTGAGTGTCCAGGCCGATTCTGTCAAAGTCCTTCAGGTCATCGGGGGAATGGAGATCGAGATTACGTTGGAGCGGTTGGATATCAAAGGGCAGCTGGGCCGTATCCTCAAAAAGAAGAGGCCTTTCTTCCGGTCCATCGATGCAACGGAAATGACCTGTCGCGTCCTCATCAAAGAGATCGAAGAAGAGATGGAGATCGACTATCAGCTCTACATCCGTCAGCTTGCCGATGCTTTGAGCTATTTGGAAGGCCTGGAGTTCAAAAATTTTTCCTTTCAGTATATCACTCCCACCGGTCATACTTATCTTGAGAAGTGTATTTTTACCCTATCCGGAACCGGGAAAGAAGGAGAATACGCTTATTCTTTAAGCAGCGAGGAGATCGAGCAGGACAGTCCTTTTCAAGATCTCTTTCTTGCCGGAGCCTTTCAATCATCCGGCAAGCTCTCCTTGGTTGAAGTGCCCTCTATTGAGGCTGAGTTCTCGGCCAAACCCTCTCAATTCGAATTCAGGGGAAATAACATCCCTGTTCCGGAGCTCGGCCTGAGGATAAAGGGTGAATTTCCGCTGGAACGGAAAGAGATGTCTTTCTCCCGGCTGGAGATGATAATCCCTGCTCTTATCGATGCTTCAGCGACTCTGGAGTTGGATATGAGTGGGGGATCATCGGTCGACGCTTCTTTCCAGGTCCAGCTGAGAGACCTCAGCCGGACCTATGGAATGCTCAAACCTTTTCTCAAGCCCTATATCCCTTCCCAATTGAAATCTCTGGCCCTGGATGGAGCAGCCAACCTGGAGGGAAAATACCAAAAGGCCGGTGGTCCCTCAGAAACGACGACCGCCTTGAAGGGGTTGCTCAGGATCGAGCCTACGCATATGAGCTGTGAAGCTTTTGGTTTCTCTTTGGAGAGCTCAGTCTCAGGAGAGCTGAGGATTGAGGGCCGTATTCCGGATCTGGGAATCACCGGTTCCCTGGACATACAGGACGGACGGCTCAGGAGAGGAGATTTGAATATTCAGGATTTTTCTCTGAGTGTCTTGGCTGCCGGAACGAGTTCCTCTCTGGATGTATCCCGCATCCATGGCAGTTTCAAAGGAATATCGTATTCTTCGAAAGAAAAAAAGGTTGAACTGGAGAAGGCTGAGTTTAACGGAAAAGGAAGCTTCGAGATCATCGGGAAAAAACTGAACCTGGATAACCTGACTATCCAGGCCCTTCCCCTTGCTCCTGTTGAGATAAGAGCGGTGATCGATATGCAGCCTCAAGGAGAGAGGTCCGTTTATCT
>Ga0209427_10010392_pt1 | contig 10315 bp, 11 predicted proteins | sample DeeMarSWOR136_30_FD_187465 | JGI IMG/M metagenome (GOLD analysis project Ga0209427, IMG submission 187465) | Marine sediment microbial communities from White Oak River estuary, North Carolina - WOR-1-36_30 (SPAdes) (version 2) | ecosystem: Environmental > Aquatic > Marine > Intertidal zone >...
GTGATTGGCATTGACGGTGGTATGTTTGCCTAGATAGTAGGTAGCTGTACCTCAGCCGCCGAGGAGAACGCCACCACCCATGCAGCCCTGTCGCCCAGCGCCAGGTCCCGCTTGCTCAATATTTGCCCTGAGCCACTCTTCAAGCCCCTCCCGACTCTTAGTTAGTGGCCCCTCTAACCTCTCAATATTGACACCAAACAGGTAGCTGGTTGATTTATACATCTTGGCTGATTCTACCCGCAGATTGAAATCCTCAATCTGCCGAAAAGCTTCCGCTAGGGTACTGCGGAGTGACGGTTCCAGAAAATCAATCTTCTCACTGTTCCTCTGCCAGCTACCAAGCTTCAGCTTCTTGGGACGTTTCTGGGTCTCAAATTTCTCCAGAGCCCTTTGATTAGCCACGACATCCATGAGCAGACTAGAGGCGATATCCTGAGGCGTCTTCTCTGCAGGGCGACGTCGTCTCATAACAAAGCTCAGTACAATGATAATAATTAAGGGTATCAGCCACTGCCATTGCCCACCAGCAGTATCAAAAGCACACGTTTCGAACATAAATTAGTCTCCTAGCTAAAACAACATAATCACCTAATTAAAACAGATTACGGGGAATATGTCTAGCCCATCACGCTAAACGCTATGACGCAAAAGAATCAGGTGCCAAGTGCATGAGACCATAAGCAGCCGCAATTTCCAGGGGCCCGGCAGGTCACATCTTTAACCAGAAGATTTAGGGTACTCCGGGGGAGGCATGGTATCACCGAAATAGAGCTTGACGTGAGGCCAGGGAATCTCAATCCCCTTTTCATCAAAGACCCTCTTTAGTCGCCTTCTAAATTCCCCCATGACCTCCCACTGCTGTAGAGGTTCAGTTTCACCAACCATCCGTATCGTTATGCCGGAGTTGCCGAACTCATCCACCCGTAGAAGCCAGGGCGTCTTTGAAATCATCAGTGAGCCCCAACGCGGGTGTTCAGCCATTTCCTCCCAGGTGCTTCTCATAATCGACATAACCTGGTCAAGGTCTTCTTTGTAAGCCACGCTGATATTGAGATGGGCTCTCGACCAGTCCTGGGTGAGGTTACTCACCGTTCTGATTTCGCCGTTGGAGATAGTATGTCGGGCACCGTCAAGGTCTCTCAGCACGGTTCGCCTTAAAGATAGCTCCTCCACTATCCCAGAAATAGTGCCGACCCTAATGACATCACCAACGTTATACTGGTTCTCAAGGTAGATATAAAACCCACCGATATAATCTCTTATTAGCTGTTGGGTGGCAAAGCCTATGGCGATTCCAATCACTCCAATGGCGGCTACGCCAGCCCAGACATTAACGCCCACTTGATTGAGAACGAGTATGGCAGCCAAAGTACCAAGACCGGCAGCTGAAACGGTGGTTATGAGTCGAGCTAGAGTCTGCACCCGTTTTTCTCTCTCCACCTTGCGCTTGCCCTTCATCTGACGCCTTACCGTCCGCCTGATAGCAAAGGGGACAAAACGGCGGATGAGGAAAAATGCGCCCAAGCAGATACCAACGATGGTAAAAACCTTCCAGCCTTCTTGATAAACCCAACTAGCCGCAGTCTCCACTTTCCTACTCCTCCGCAGTCGTTATGATAGCTGTATTATATTCCTAGTCAGGTAGACCTTTCAAGAGACTATCTCCCTAGTCACCCTTCCTTACCAAAAGACAGATATTCCGGGAGAAGAACTTTAGCGGCTGGTGATAGGAGCTCTCGGGAAAGGACCTTAACACCTCAAAACCAGCTCTGGTTACCAGTTTCTCAAGCTCGGGGTAAGAAAACAGGTAGTAGTTGCGCCCTAGCGTTCTATCACCCGTCCGCCAGGGCACAGTTACCTCTTTGGGCTTAAACCAGAAGCGCTTCTGCCAGCGGTTCCACACCGTGATGAAGGCTTCACCGCCCGGTCTAAGTACCCGCCGTAACTCCTCTAGGGCCAGCTTCCTATTTTGGCTACCCGTGATATGGTGGTAGGTCGCCACGGCAATCGCCCAGTCAAAGGCCCGGTCAGTAAAGGGCAAATAGGTAACATCCGAAAGGAGCAAATTTACCTGCAAATTGAACTTCGCCGCATACTTCCGGGCAAATTCCAGCATTTGAAGAGAGAAGTCCAAGCCATATAGCTCAAAGCCTTCCCGAAAGGGTAGAAAATCGGGGCCGTGAGCACAGCCAAGGTTAAGCAGCCGACCCCGCTGCCACCGCTCCGCCAGGGCTTCCAGCTCGCTGCGGAAGATGGACCAGTGCCGAAAACCATACCACCCCGGAGCTATCTGGTTAAAGATATCTCTGTTTGTTGCCATAAGCCTTAATCTGCTAAACTGATTACGAGTATACTATGAAGAAATTAGCCAGAACAATATCCGGAGTTACCCCAGTAGCCGTAATGAGCCGGCCCAATGGATGCCCCGGGCATTGCATCTATTGCCCTACCTACTCAGCCACTCCCCAGAGCTATACCCCCGAGTCGCCAGCTGTACTGCGAGCCAAGGAATGTGACTATGACACTGGAAAGCAGGTTAGGCTGAGGCTAAAAGCCCTCACCGAGATGGGACACCCCAGCGACAAGATTGAGCTCATCGTGATGGGGGGTACCTTCCTCGCTCAGCCCTTAGATTACCAGTATCAGTTTATTAGGGACTGCTTTGACGCCCTGAACGGCCGGGAGTCAGCAAACCTGGAAGAAGCCAAGAAGCTTAACGAGCTAGCCGATCACCGCTGCGTTGGGCTGTGCCTTGAGACCCGACCCGATTGGTGCGGGCCTGAGGAGATAGCGCGGTGCCTCGAATTTGGCACTACCCGGGTGGAACTCGGTGTCCAGACCCTGGACGAGGACATCTACCAGCTAGTGAGGCGAGGACACGGGGTAGAAGACGTCGTCAGAGCCACCACCCGGCTCAAGGAACACGGCTTCAAGGTGCACTATCACTGGATGCCCGGACTACCTAGTTCAACCCCGGAATTAGACCTAGCGCTATCTGAAAGGCTGTTCAGTGACCCCCGCTTTAGACCGGATGGCCTGAAGCTCTATCCCACCATGGTGGTAGCCGGCACCGAGTTAGAGAAGTGGTTTCGTGACGGGCGCTATCAACCCTACCCTGATGAGGTAATGATTAACCTAGTTACCGAGATTAAGTCCATGGTGCCCAAATACGTCAGAATCTCAAGGGTGCTGCGTGACATCCCGGCTAAGTTCATCACCGGCGGCCTGAAGGACTCGTTGCGAGACGTGGTTAAGCAGCGCATGAAAGAAAGGGGTATCACCTGCCGCTGCATTCGGTGCCGGGAATACGGGCACCGAATGCAGGATAACTGGGAGATAGATGAACCCCGGCTAGTGCGCCTGGACTATGAGGCTTCCGGTGGCAGAGAGATTCTTCTCTCCTTTGAAGACAAAAACGAAACCCTCTTTGGCTTACTGAGGCTCAGGATTGGGGCCCAGCCGATCGCTAGCCTGGGGCAAGAAGGTAACGGCAATCTCGCCATAATACGGGAACTACACGTATACGGACCTGAGGTCTCTCTTCACCAGCGAGACCCAAACTCAGCCCAGCACAAGGGACTGGGTAAGGCACTACTAAAAGAAGCTGAGAGAATCGCCACTGAGGAATTCCAGGCACCACAGATAGTAGTCTTGAGCGGTGTCGGAGCCAAGGAATACTATCGCAATGGGTTTGGTTATACAGAGCAGAGAAACTACCTGGTTAAGAGCCTTAAGACCCACCGTTCTCAGGCTCAGGACTTACAAGCTAGTCGCTATCCCGTTCGAGCTGTCTCAGTCTCTCATCCCCGATACCAAAATGATGGGCAATCTCATGCCTCACCACCCGGCCTATCTCAGCAGTAATCTCAGCCTCATGCCGGTACCTAGCCTCAATCGGCTTCTGGAATATGGTTATCTTATCCGGAGCCACCAGACCGTAGTGGCGGCCCCGCTTGGTCAGGGGCACACCCTGATAGAGACCCAGCAGCGTTTGGTACCGTCCCAGCCTGACGCCGGCTAGCTGAGCCGGAGACGGAAGGTCCGCCACCACAACATCAACGTTGGTAAGCTTATCGCGAAACTCCTCGGGTAAGCCAGCAATCGCCTCCGCCACCAGCTCTCGGAATCTTTCCCTGTCCATAAACCCCTTTCCCGAGTTCTAGGGTAGTCTATCACCATTTATTCAAACAGAGTGAAAACTGAGATTCTCAAGGCTTAATCTTTGCCCGTCACCCAGGATTAATCTTCCAGCTGGGTATACTTGCTCCCCCGTCGGTAGATGAAGATGTGCGAAAACTCTGAGTCGCTCATCGCCCCGTGCCAGTGCTTCTCTCCGGCCGGGATGAAGATGACATCTCCCGGCACGACCACCCTCTTCTCCTGCTCGGTAGCTACGATACCCTTGCCCGTGGTGACAATTAGAATCTGTTCGCTATCGTGAGCGTGGAATTTGAGCCTCACCCCCCACCCAAAGTTCACCTTTTTAATGTCGTACTCCTGGCTATCGGGCAGGATAGCTTGTATCGTGACATCCTCCGACGTAAATAGCGGACTTACAAAAGGCTTCTTCTGAACTTCAGCTACTCGACTTACTTTCAAGGTTAACCTCCTCTGTTAATCAACTGTGTCTACAGGGCTGGCACCAGTGCTAACTCGAAGGCACCACTCTTAAGATAGTCTATTGCCCACGAAATAGCCTCCTCACCCTCAAGCTCGAGCTCGTAATCAGGAGTTATTCCCTCACCCTCAATAAGACGCCCCTCAGGGGTAAGCCAGCGCGCCGTGGTGATATAGAGCCCCGAGCCATCACTAAGCTTACGCAGCACATTGACACTCCCCTTACCAAAGGTGGTGGTGCCGGCAATGGTAGCCCGCTCGTGGTCCTGTAGTGCTCCCGCCAGTACCTCACTGCCGCTGGCACTGAATTCGTCCACCAGCACCACCATCGGCAAATCGGTGGTAACCCGCTTGGGCCTAACGGACATAATGGTATGTTCTCCCTGATTATCCACCACATCGACTACGGTGCCCTCAGTCAGAAAGTGACTGGCGACATCAACTACCGTCGGCAGTACACCACCAGGATTACTACGGAGGTCAAGGATAACGCCCGTTGCGCCTTCAAGGGCTACGCCCTCCAATGCTGATGATAGCTCGGTATCAGTGCGTGATGAAAAATGGGTGATGCCGATATAAGCAATATTTTCCCTCATCTCGAAATAGACGCTATCCACCTCAATCTCTGCCCTCACAATCTCAATCGCCACCGGCTTGCTTTCCCCCTCGTGAAGAACGAGAAGATTCACCACCGTTCCCTGGGGACCACGAACCAAAAGCACCGCCTCAGCCAAGCTCATGCCCGAGGTAGGCTTACCATCAATCTCCAGGATACTATCACCCGGCCTGATGCCAGCACTATCCGCCGGAGTATTAGGAATCGGCGCAATAATGACTAGCTGGTCATCCCTAATCGCCACATGGGCACCAATACCCTCAAATTTTCCCTCAAAGTCGCTCGAGCTCAGCTGGTACATCTCGGGGTCTAGATAGGCGCTATACGGGTCATCCAGCGCCTCCACCATGCCCTTGATAGCTCCCCGGCTTAGCTCATCGGCATCAAGGCTTTCCTGCTCCACATAGTCCTGCAAGATGATGCCCCGTGCCTCGGCAACTAAATCCAGCCCCTCAGTAGAGCTGGGGGGAGCCGGAATATTGATGGTCGGGAAACAAGCCGCCACCAAGGATAGAGCCACCAGCATTAGAACGATAACTATAATTCTTACTTTTGACATCAGACTCACTCTCCTCTTTCTTACCCTCAGAAATAGTATGCGGTGAACAAAGGAATTGTCAACAAAGTAGCTACTTTGTTCACTCGCCTGAATCGAAGAGCCAATTACACACATGCTCGGCTCCGGTTATGCTACTAGATATGACTGTTATTCCCAATAGCCGCATAACTAGAAATCCACCTGGCGATCATTCGGAATTGGTATGCGGATACTCCAACGGCTCAGTACTTGTAAGCCCAGTGATTGCGTGTTAGAATAGGAGCCGATGTGTTCTTTCAATCTTGTACGAGTAGACAAGGCCAAGATGACACAGGTAACAGAAGAGAGGAGCACTAAATATGGACTTTGACCTGACTGAAGAGCAAATCATGATTCGTAACCTAATGAAGGATTTCGCTGAGAAAGAAATTCTCCCAAAAGCACGAGATGACGATCGTAATGAGCGCTTTCCGAAGGATATACTAGACAAGATGGCACCACTCGGTTTCTTGGGAGCGCCGTTGCCTGAGGAATATGGTGGCTTGGGTATTGACAGTATCGCCTACATTTTAATGATTGAGGAGCTGGGTCGTGTTAGCTTCGCCCTACGCTCTATAGTCTCCGTTCATGTTTCTCTATTCCAGCAAACTCTTAACCGATGGGGAACCGAGGAGCAAAAGCGAAAGTATCTGCCACGCACTACAAAGGGTGAGTTATTAGGCTGCTTCGCTACTACGGAGCCAAACGTCGGTAGCGATTTATCTAGCATGGAGACCACTGCCGCGCTACAAGGAGGAAAATGGCGGCTCAACGGTAACAAGATGTGGATCTCAAACGGCGGGGTTGCTGATGTGGCTTTGATCTTCGCCCAAACCGACAAAGCTAAGAAACATCGGGGTATTGCTGCTTTCATCGTGGAAAAGGACACCCCTGGATTCTCTAGTGAGGATATTCACGGGAAACTGGGTCTGCGTGCCGCTAATACCGCCGAGTTAATCTTAGAGGACTGTCTGGTACCAGAAGAGAATCTGTTGGGACAGGTAGGAGAGGGCTTCAAGATTGCCATGACCGCCTTTGATAATGCCCGCTTGTGTGTTGCCGGCGGCTGCGTCGGATTGGCTCAGGCCTGTATCGACGCCAGTGTACAGTATGCCCAGAACCGTCAGCAGTTTGGGAAGCCGATAGGAAGCTACCAATTGGTGCAGGAGATAATTGCTAATATGATTGTGGAGACGGAAGCGGCACGCCTCTTAACCTACAGAGCCGCCCACCTCAAGAACAAGGGCATTCCAAATACTGTTGAGACCTCCATGGCAAAATACTACGCCTCAGAGGTTGCTCTGAAAGCCGCCAATAACGCCATCCAGGTTCACGGGGGCTATGGTTTTTCTGATGAGTATCCGGTGGAACGTTATTATCGGGATGTCAAGGTAGCCACCTTGCTGGAGGGCACCTCCGAAATGCACAAGTTGATCATTGGGCGCAGTGCCACCGGCATCAATGCCTTCACCTCTTAGTCACCCCTTACACTATAAGAAAGTGGAAGGCATACGAAATGGGAAATCACTAATATTGCTAGGGGGATAACTATGGAGATTAACAAGGTTAGCGTTGTCGGAGCGGGGGTGATGGGTATGGGTATCAGCCAGGCACTCGCCCAGCAGGGATTTTCGGTTAACGTAACCGATTTGAGTGAAGATATACTCGGCAGGAACCTGGATAAAACCCAGAAGAACCTTAAGTCACGTGTTGAAAAGGGGAAAATAAGTGCCGACGAAGCGAAGGAGGTACTTGCCCGGATAAGAACTACCACCAAGATGCCGGATGTCACCGACGTTGACCTAGTTATTGAGGCGGTGGTCGAGAACATGGAGGTCAAGAAGTCGGTTTTCGCTGAGCTCGATGAACTGTGCCCCACCCATACCATCTTGGCTACCAATACCTCTATTCTATCGCCTACTGAGATCGGTTCCGCTACCAAGCGGCCCGATAAGACAGTTGGAATGCACTGGTTCAATCCAGCGCCGGTGATGAAATTGATTGAAGTCACGGCCGGTTTGAGCACTTCCGAGGAGACTGTTAATGCGGTGATGGAGTTTTCCAGAAAGGTGGGGAAAACCCCAGTTCGAGTGAACGAGGCTCCGGGAGGGATTGTAAGCCGAATTCTAATTGCCATGCGCAACGCAACGGTTGATATCTTGGCTGAAGGAGTGGCCAGCGCTGAAGATATCGATACTGCCATGAAATTAGGTGCCGGCTTCCCCATGGGTCCTTTAGAGCTTATTGACCTTATCGGAGTTGATATCCATGTCACCAACTCTGATAACCTGTGTCGAGAGCTAGGAGACCTTAAGTATCGCCCCCACGCCCTTCTCCGAAAGATGCTCAGGGCCGGCCATTTGGGTCGTAAGAGCGGGCGGGGCTTCTACGATTACACGAAATAGGAGGTTAGGGATGGTCTACAAACACATCGTCTATGACAAAGAGCGCGAGCTAGCTATCATTACTTTCAATCGCCCTGAGGTACGCAATGCCCTTAACTACCTCGCCATCGATGAGGCTTTAGATGCAGCCGGACAAGCTGAGGCTGACGAGGCAGTGAGGGTGCTCATCGTAACTGGTGCTGGGGAAAAGTCCTTTATCTCGGGGGCGGACATAGGAGAATTGCAGCAGCGCAATATCCTAACCGAACTGGGGGAGCGCTCAGAGCGAAGGCGGGTGCTGGCCAATCTACTGGAGACTATGCCAAAACCCACTATCGCTGCCATCAACGGTTTTGCGGTTGGTGCTGGACTGGAAATAGCCATGGCCTGTACCTTGAGGATAGCTTCGGATACAGCCAGGTTTGGGGTGCCAGAGATAAACCTGGGTATAATGCCCGGAAATGGAGGGACTCAGCGACTACCCAGACTGGTGGGTAAGGGTCGGGCCATGGAGATGGTTCTCACCGGGGAACTCATTGATGCCGCCGAGGCATACCGCATTGGACTAGTCAATCAAGTAGTCCCTTTAGCCGAGCTGATGGATTATACCAAGCAACTAGCTAGGAAACTGGCCAGCAAATCACCCCTTGCTCTCAAGGTTGCTAAGGATGCAATCAATACCGGCCTTAATCTTAGTCTAGCCGAGGGTATTAGGTATGAGCAAAAGAACTTTGCCATCCTATGCGGTAGCGAGGATAAAAAAGAGGGTGTGGCCGCCTTCCTGGAGAAACGCAGCCCCACTTTTCAAGGTCGGTGAGCTGGGGTTCTCCAAAGAAGTAAAGTGATTTTGGGAGATATGATATGTCAGATAGAGAAGTGGTCATCGTTGACGGGGCTCGAACTGCCATAGGGCGCTTTGGTGGTGCTCTGAGGGACCTTACCGTCATAGATATCGGCGTCGCCGCCGTGAAAGGAGCTCTTGAAAAGTCTCGACTAAAACCAGAGCAAGTGGACGAGGTCATCATAGGACATGCCCGTCAGGCCGGTGGCGGCCCCAATGCTGCCAGAATCGTCTCGATCAACGCTGGCATCCCGGCAAGTGTTCCCGCCTACACCGTCAATCAAGCCTGCATCTCAGGCATGCTCGCCATCATACTAGCTTATCAAAGCATAAACCTGGGGAACTCGGATATCGTATTGTCCGGAGGTATGGAGCATCACAGCAGCGTTCCTTACCTGAATATGCAGATGCGCTGGGGGACGAGAATGGGTGATGTGACGCTGGTGGATGCTCAGTACAAGGATGGCTACCATTGTGGCATCGAACATGTGCATATGGGGCTGTTAACCGACGTTCTGGCCGAAGAGCTAGGCATTACGCGAGAGGAGCAAGACCGATTTGCTCTTGAGAGCCAGCAGAAGGCAGCCAAGGCTAAAGAGAGCGGCTTCTTTGCCAAGACCATAGTACCGGTAGAGGTACCTCAAAGGAAGGGACCCCCGATAGTATTTCAGGAGGATGAGGCCCCACGCCCCGATACGACCCTGGAGAGACTGGCTAAGCTCCGTCCTGCCTTCCGTCCCGAAGGCACCATCACCGCCGGGAACGCACCGCCTATCCCCGATGGAGCCTCAGCAGTTATCCTAGCATCACGAGAAAAAGCCAACGAGCTTGGACTTAAACCTTTGGCTAGAATCATCTCCTACGCGGTAACCTCGGTGGAAGCTAAGAGGTTTGCCCTGGGACCAGTTTCTGCCACGAGAAAGGCCTTGGAGAGGGCAGGACTAACCCTGGACGAGATTGACCTCATCGAGATCAACGAGGCTTTTGCCGCCCAGGTAATAGCTGTGAGTAAAGAACTGAAGTGGGACATGAGCCGGGTGAATATTCACGGAGGTGGTGTCGCTCTGGGTCATCCCACAGGCATGTCGGGAAACCGGATAACGCTGGATGTTGTGAACTCACTCGCTGAACGGGGGGGACGCTATGGGCTGGCTACTATTTGTGGTAATGGGGGCCATGGCGGGGCCATGGTTCTAGAGTTAATCAAGTAAGGTGACACATTGATTTTGTCTTGGTCACACCAGCCCCGACCACAACCAAACCACAACCCAGCTTGCGTT
>Ga0209427_10010394_pt1 | contig 10313 bp, 6 predicted proteins | sample DeeMarSWOR136_30_FD_187465 | JGI IMG/M metagenome (GOLD analysis project Ga0209427, IMG submission 187465) | Marine sediment microbial communities from White Oak River estuary, North Carolina - WOR-1-36_30 (SPAdes) (version 2) | ecosystem: Environmental > Aquatic > Marine > Intertidal zone >...
CTATTTCATTATTCACTCCGACCAGTTATTTATGCATTCGCTTTGGATGTAACCCCTCCTGAAATTGGGGGAAGTGCGATCAGCTATGTTTTCGCATGGAGTCAGGGCCTATCATCCCTCTCACCAATTATAGGCGGTTTTCTTGCCGACGCATTCGGTATCGATTTTGCTTTATATTTCATCGCTTTCTTAAGTTTAACCGCATCCTTGATTGGGATTACATTCAAGGTACGGGAGAAGCAGGCCTAATTGTTGTACTGTAATAAAGTGCGGGAGATCAAGCGAACGAGAAGCGACAGATACATTCATACTCACAAAATCGGCAGACTTCCTCTTGCGTGGCAGGATAAAAGAGAGGGGCCTCTATCATATGCGTTAAGAGGTACGCTAACAAAGCGGGAAAATCGTTTATGAACCAGGATATGTATGAATTTTGTATATCTTTTAGCCTGTCTGGAGTAACAAAATAGAGCTCTTCCCCTCTCTTCCCCAAGTTTACATAGGCAGAGAGGGTCTTGCCCACTTCCTTTTCCTGCCCTGATGTTACCAAAAAAACATAGATAGGAAGCTGAAGGTCTTTAATCACACCTTTAACGGTCTTTAGGCCATCATAGTCTAGCCTTACAGGGGGGGAAAATGGAAGGAGTCTCCTTTCAAAGTGGCCTTTTGCAAAACTCTCTACGCGGCCTGTTTTATAATCTAATATAATACGAAAGCCATCTCTCTTATCTATCCGATCCACCTTTCCATACAGGGAAAAGTCACCACGATCTGAGTGGATGGTCAGACGATACTTTTTCTCTAAGCCGTCAACGAACGTTACCTCAGGCATTTGGAATAGATAACGCTTGAGGCGATAGGCAGCGGCATTCTCCAAAAAAAATCGCTTCTCCGGGGCCAAACAACTGTACATCAATGATCCTCTAAAGTGCTTTAGGAAAATGGATTTCAATCTTTCAAGATCGTTGTTTTCCGTTTTGAGATAGGTCTTTCTTCGATAAATGGCAAAATAGTCCTCAAGGGATTTGTGGATGATCTCACCCAAGGAAGCAGAATCTACATTCTCAGGGATAGAAGTCATTGGGCTGAGCTCCAACAGATAGTGATAGTAAAATTGTAAGGGGCAAAGCAGGTAGGTATTAAGAAGAGAAGCCGAAATACCATCTCTGTGGCTCTTCTCGAAGAGAAATTGCCGCACCTTCTGGCAATCATCCTCTCTTTTTTTCAAACCTCCTTCTTTTACAAAACACCCCTCAGAGATGTGTAATGGAGCCTTCACAACGGAGTCCTCTAGGAGGGTCCCTCCCGTTTTCTCCTGTTGCCATAGGAGTTTTTCTATGAAGCGACTTCTCACCTTTTTCCCTTCTAACCCTGAGGAGGAAGGCAAGGAAGAAGCCTGCCAGAACAAATGAACCTCATTGGCGCAGTAAATGAGGTGTTCAAAGTGGTAACGGTAGATCGCCTCTTCCTGCTCCTTGCCTTTGAGACCAATCGCTGCCCTTATGGATTCGGGAAGGAGGGGGTTCACCTCCTCCTGAGCTGGTATAACCTCTTCGTTTACATCGACCACGATAACCTTATCAAACGAGAGGAGCCTCGTCTCCAGGAGGCCCAAAACCTGAAGTCCAACCAAGGGGTGCCCTTCAAAGGGTGTTCGTGCCAAATGTACGACCTCCCTCAACAGAGAGAACGAAAGCTTCTTCCCCATGGGCTGTTGTGAGAAGAGGGACTCCTCCAAGATGGGTATTACACTATCTCCCAAGGTATAGATGAACTCGTTGTCGAGAGGGTAGTTGTGTAAACTCTCCTCTTCCCTCAAAAAGGGTGCGAAGAGGAAGAAAACTACCTCCCTTAATCCAGCTGCTAATTCCACGGAAGTCTGTAGATCCTCCCACGGGGTCAGGAGGTGGCGGTGGAGTTCCTGGATAAATCCCACTGCATCCTCTATAGTAAGGCCCTCAGCCGCCAAAAAGCTTCTATCTCTCTCAGGATCATCGGTAATAGTGAGCAGGTTGAGCACCTCTTCTTTAGACAAAAAAGGTTTACCGTAATACCGTATCTTTTCCTCAAGAAGGTGGAGAATAATGCGTGCCTCGTTCCCAGAGGGAGTATAAAGCCTCCGCACATAGGGATGTCTGACTAAAGTGAGATAGTCCTGGTGGTAATACTCTCCCCTTTCATCTCGACCTTCTTGAAGACGCATAAGCTGTTCCAAAAGGGAAAAGAGGGCTGTGCGCTCCAGCGGATAGCCGAGAGTGATATTTACTGGCATGTCCTTGGGTAGGATATAAAAGGTGGGTACAAGAGCCGATGGATCAGGAAGTACGAGTGCACACTGATCAGCTCGCTGAACCTCCTGAGGGAGTTTTTTCTTTACCTGGAGGAGTTCAGCATGGAGATCAAATGCCTCATAGAAGTATAGATGCGTTGATGATGTCTTTTTATCTCCGAGTTCTATCTCCAAGTCCCACTCTTCTTTCCAACGCCTGTATAGGGGTGGAAGCTCCTCTGGATCCGCATGCCAGAAAATCTTTGCCCCATTACTGAAGAGGGAGTGGAAGATTCTTTCCTCGGAACCGGTGAGGGCATAGAATCCAGCCAAAAAAATCGGCGCTTCCCCCACATGAGCTTCTTCTATCCTCTCTGCCACCAACCGAAACCTCTTTCCCTTTGTGGTAAAACCCTTTTCCCTCAAGTGGCGGTCAAAGTCTAAATATAGTGTCTCAATACCCTCAAGGAGAGCTCGTGCCTCTTGCGGAACATCCTCGGGATAGAGGATACCTCGGGGGGTGACAAGCTCCCGGTCCAATTCCTCCAAAAGCGAAGCCAACCGTATCCCCCAGGGGAAAAATCTATCCCAACTCGTGGTGACTCTCCCATAACAGGAGATCTCTCGCACAATCTCAAAAAGGATCCATGCCTGATCGGGCGGGGAAAGGGGACGGCGAGGAGGGTTTTCCAGCTGCACCGCCACCTCTTCCACAAAATCTTCAATGGCAACGATATGCGGAGGAAGAAAGGGCTGTTTATGTTTGGCGCCGATGAGCTGGAATAAATAGTTCTTTAGGTATAGAGCTCCCCTGCGATGGGGGAGTAAAACGGTGACCTGAGCCAATGCCAAGGGGTCGTCTGCTGAGAAGTGTCGGCAGAAAAGCTCTTCAGCCAGTTTTTGCAGAAAATTTTCACTGAAGGGAATGACAGAGACTTTTTTCACGGTAAAGTTACCACTGATGGTTCTTCGATATAGAGGAGATATCCCTGGGTGGGTCTATGAAAGATTGCCTCAACAAGCTCTTTATAGAGCGACACCTGAGCAAAATGTTCTTCCTCCCGTTGGCCTATCTTGAAATCGATTACCTCTAATGCTTCCTCTCTTATAACCATGCGGTCTATCCGATGAACATCCCCACGGGTATCAACCACATCCACTTCTCTCAGATTCACCACATTCCTCTCAAACCATGGTCTTGCCTGAGGGAGAGAGATGGCATTGAAGATCGGTTTAATGTACTCATTCTCTATCTCCCATCGTCCTCTCCACCTTCCTTGCAGGGCAAAAGCACGTAGAACAATCCTCTCTATATCTTCTATAGCTTCAAAATGATCCAAAAAATAGAGGGCTGAATGGATAAGCTCACCCCGATGGGCGGAGCTAACCCTCGTTGAATCCTGCAATAAGGATAGAGGGTGCGTACGGATTTTTATCTCCGGAAGAATCGTACTCATACGGTAAGCCACCCTTTTTTGATGAGCATCTCTCTCAGCCATGCAGACACATAGCCCCTATCAATCCTCTCACCCCTGGAAAGGAGGAGACAGGTTACATAGAGGTAGAGTTCCTCCTGAGCCCTTGTGGTGGCTACATAGAGGAGATTTAAAGATTCCAATGCACTATTCATCATCATCGAGACCCTCTTTTTTTTCAGCAGATCAGGGAGTGGCTTTTTCAGGTTGACAATACTCCCATCATCAAGCTTAGCCAATCGGGGTAGCTCAAGTCGCCAATTGGTGAAGGGGATGAATACGACCGGGAATTCCAGCCCTTTTGCCTTGTGGATGGTGAGGACTCTCACAGCACAGATCTCCTCGGGCAGACCTATCTTCTCCTCCATACCTCCTTCCTCCCAGAACTCAAGAAAGTGTGAAAGGCTCCTTTGCCCCTTTGATTCTGTTTGAAAGATAAGTTCTAGGAACCGATAGATAAAGACTATCTCTCCCTCAAAACGTTCCATGAGTCGAAATCTCTCTATTACCTCCCTTGCGAGATCATAGGGTGTGACAAAGCCTACTCGAGCCAACAAGGGTCTGATGAACTCTCCAAATATCTTGGGGAACCTTCTCTCAAACGTTTTATAGAGCGGTGTTTGCCATTTCCCTTCCCGTAGAAAAGCATCCAGACTTTCTGTGTGGTGATGGGGCAGGTCCTTAAAGAGGCGACTGGTTGCCGCCCCCCACAAGGAAAGATCATCCAAAGGATACTCCAGGAACTTTAAAAAAGCTACCAGCCCCTTTATGAGATCAGAACTGTGAAGGCGCAGAGAGTTCTCTGTAACTACGGGAATTCCCTCAGCCATCAGCCATGCCGCGATATCCTCGGCATCCCTGTTGCTCCGCACAAGCACCGCGATCCCCTGCCCTCGCCTTTTCCAAACGTCCTGTATCTGTCCAATAAATGTTTTCCTTACCTCCTCATGCAACTCCTCTGTCGAGGTCACAAATGGAACGATCTCCACATTCCCTTTTTCACCCCTTTGCAGGTGGGGAGCAACTTCTTGTTCTGCATCCTCAAAGTTGCGACAGAGTAGCTTGGAAAGAAGACCTTTCTCCTCGCTCGCTGCCCTCTCTCCCAAAATCATTCCCGCAATCATCTCCACAAATTCCTTTTGTTTGAGGAGATTATAGAGTCCGTTATTAAAAGCAACGATCTCAGGTACAGAACGATAGTTCATCGTAAGGGTCTCGCACATTACCCCCTGAGGTGAGACGCTCGGGAACTGATCTGTCGCTACCTCTGTGAATAGATGCCAGTCTCCTCCCCTCCATCCATAGATAGCTTGTTTTACATCGCCCACATAAAAGAGAGTCCCCCCTGTGGATAAGGTCTCTTCAATGAGAGGAAAGATAGCCTGCCACTGAGTGCGACTGGTGTCTTGAAATTCGTCAATGAGGAAATGGTGCACCATCGAGCCTAGCTTCAAAAATGCGTAGACTCCCACCCCCTCTCCTCTATTAAAAAATTCCCTTATTAAGGAAAGCCATGCACCTCCGATGATTCGACCATCTCTTTCAGATAAACGATTTATCTCTCCTTGCAATTCATCCAAGGCTTTCGTATACGCGTGGACCCTTGCCAAGGCTAGAAGGAAAAGAAACTCCTCCCTAGCTTCCTTTACATCCAGATAGAGACTATTCAGTTTAGAGAGAACGGTCTGTTCAAGTTTTTGAGCTTTGCTCGTGCATACCTCTTCTAAACATTTTTTTTCGAAAAACCCCTTCTCCAAATTTGCCAAAGGTTTTTGCAGATACACGGGCTTGAAGATCCCTCTGTGGAGACACTCTTCAGCCCCACACTCCTCTACTTTTAAAAGAAGCTTTCGGGCCGCATGCTGCAACCGCCCTTCTGCTGCGCCCAGGTTAGGTTGGGGACCGACGATGGAGTGTCCTTCCGCTTTTTCATAGAGCTCATGAATCCTTTTCCTGATGCCCCTCTCCACCACCATCCCCCCCGCCTCCTCTATCTCCAAATAGGTCTCGATGAGTTCAATAAAGAGCTGATTGAGCCGATCTTCCTCATCCCCCCATCTAACAGAGGACAGCAACCGATCGAAGCAAAGATTGAGGATGCTCTCTTTTTCAAAGACGACTTCTAGCTCTGGCCGTAACCCTATCTCTAGAGAAAACGCTCTCAACAGGGCATAGATCAGGCTATCAATGGTTCGAACATGAAAATCGTTAAAATGGGCGAGAATAGCATCAAGCCAAGAAGATGCCTCATTGGGTTGTAACCCTGTCTGCTCGGAGAGCTGTTTCCACTCTCCCTGTCTCAAGGCAATTTGTTTCAGTGCGATGATAATCCGTTGCTTCATCTCGGCGGCAGCCCTATTGGTGAAGGTGATGGCAACTATCTGACGGAGGGCCTCTGCTGAGGGTCTCTTTCCTTTGAGGAGGGAGAGGAATTTTACAGTGAGCTGGTACGTCTTCCCCGCCCCTGCCGAAGCCTTGAGGGAATGGATCTGGGGAACCATCTTTTGCCCGTCCTCACTCATACAGATTCCCTTCATAATAGCACAATCGACAGCCGCTTTCTAATGATTAACATCACACAAGGAAGCGTGAAAGCTTAAAAATCGTCCATAATTGAAAAATAGGAATCCGGCAAATATTGACAGAGTCTCCGAAATCATATACATGTTAGGATGTTTTCTCAGTATTTTTTTCGCTTCTGGCTATGGATAACGTTTTTGTTCGAGAGATTCATTAACACGTAATTACAATTTAAAAAGGGTAAAGTACCATTTTAGCCACCAGCAGTATAGAATGGTGGCATGAAAAATAACAAATGTCCAAAGTGTAATTATGACAAGCAGTGGAAGGTACGAAGGGGAAAACTCAAGTGTGCTCGGTGTCGATATGAATGGGTTCCTGAAAAGTTGCCGTTGAGACTTTCTCGTGTTCAATGGCGAATGGTATTGAGATATTTCATGTTGGGACTGAGCAGTAATAAGATAGCCTCTGAGACAGGGCTTGAGAGAAGGAGAGTGTTGAGGGCATTGAATATCATCCGAGAAGGTATGTTGAGAGACATACCGGGGGTATTTGAGGGTGCGGTGGAGGTTGATGAGACCTATGTGGGAGGCCAAGGGAAGAATAAGCGAAACGTCCAACGATTGCAAGGAACTAAGCGAGGCCGTGGAACAAGCAAACAGCCGGTTTTTGGTATCTTGTGCCGTAATGGCTATGTATGGGCTGAACTGGTTCCTGGTGTTGAGGCTGCAACCCTCCTGCCCTTGATCAATAAGCGGGTGAAGCGTGGTTCTGTTGTTTACTCCGATACCTGGAGAGGGTACACTGGGATTGCGGCCAATGGGTATGTGCATCGTCTGATAGACCATAGTAAAGGTGAATTTTCCGACACCAAGGGCACTCACATCAATGGCCTTGAAGGGTTCTGGGGATATCTTAAGAGATATCTTGCCTCCAAAGGGGGTATCCGAAGAGAACGACTTCCGCTGTACCTGGCTGAATATGTATGGCGTTTTAATCATCGTCACTGCTCCACTAATGAGCAAGTCACTACACTGTTAAAAATGCTTTATAATTACAAACACATACATAATAATTAGTGGCTAGAATAGCACTTTATCCTAGTTTTTAACTGCAGAACAGAATTTGTCAATGATACAAAAGTATTACATATTCTTGCACCAACGTTATCAATCAGCTTTACTTTTAACTCGCAAGGCTGAGTGAATTCGAACCAGCCCAGCTCATTCAAACTGAAGATTACCCCTAACAATTAGTAATGTTATTAGCTAATTTTTTAAGGACCTCGGTCTTTTGATGATTCCTAATATAACGATTACCGTGCTGAGGTAGGCGACGACTGCTAACTTCAACAAATTATAGTAACTAAGAGCCATCTATACCAGACTTCAATCGATAATCATTAACCTATCTTCAACAGTCAGGAAGGGAGTATGGGGTAAAAGCTCAATGATTTCAAGCTCAGGAATTTGAACACGCAACAGCATGGTGCCAGGAAATCAAATTTTTGTTGACTTGGAACATCTCTTGTGATATTAGGTTTTGAGAGATTCTTCAGGGTGATAAGGGATGTTCTTCCGAGAGAAGAGTGATGGTGCCAGAAGGTATCTTCAGTTGGTGGAAAATCGCTGGGAGAATGGCAAGAGCCGGCAACGGGTCATTGCCACGATAGGGCGGATGGATCGGCTCCAAGAAAGTGGCGAGCTTGACTCTATTTTGAGATCTGGGGCGAGATTCTCAAAGAAAATGATTGTCATATTGGCGCATGACAAGGGTGAGACGACGACAGTTGCTACCAGGCGTATTGGCCCTAGTCTTATTTTTGAGCGTTTGTGGGCACAAAGCGGTTGCCAGGCGGAGCTCAAGGTACTGCTTGAGGATCGGGGCTTTCTTTTCGATGTGGAGCGGGTGGTGTTTATGACGGTGCTAAATCGACTGTTCAAGCCATACTCTGATCGGCAGTGCGACAGATGGGTTGAGGATTACGGGATCGAGGGCAAGGAGCAGATCCGCTTGCATCACTACTATCGTGCCATGGCTTGGCTTGGTGTGGAGCTGCCCGCTGAGCAGCAGCGAGGTGCTCTGCCTTTTTCTCCAAGATGCACGAAGGATCGGATAGAGGAGGGGCTGTTTTTTCGGAGGCGGGAGCTTTTCAGCTCGCTGGAGCTTGTCTTTTTTGACACCACGACCATTTACTTTGAGGGAGAAGGGGGACAAACGCTGGGGGAGTACGGGTACAGCAAAGATCATCGTTCGGACTGCAAACAGATGGTCGTTGGGGTGGTGTTGGACAACGATGGGCGGCCTGTGTGCTGCGAGATGTGGCCAGGCAGCACGGCGGATGTGAAGAGTTTGATTCCGATTGTAGAGCGATTGCGGAGCCGTTTTGGGATTCATCGGGTCTGTATCGTAGCTGACCGGGGCATGATCAGCCAGGAGACGATAGCCGAGCTGGAGAGTGAAGAGTGCGGTTGGGACTACATCCTTGGGGTTCGGATGCGCAGGGTTAAAGAAGTTAAAAAAGAGGTGCTAGCCCGGGCGGGACGGTATCATGTGGTGCATCCTGCGAGAGCGAATAAGAAAGCGCCCTCGCCCTTAAAGGTGAAGGAGGTGAAGATTGGGGCTCGTCGTTACCTTGTGTGTCACAACGAAGAGCAGGCGCGCAAGGATCAGGCGGATCGACAAGCCATCGTTGCTGGCCTTGAGGAGAAGCTGAAGCAGGGTGATAAGTCCTTGGTGGGCAACAAGGGGTATCGGAAGTTTCTCAAGAGCAAGGGTGGCGGCTTTGAGGTCGACCGTGCGAAGATCGATGAAGAGGCCCGCTATGATGGAAAGTGGGTATTGAGAACGAGCCTGGATGATCTGGATGCGGCCCAGGTGGCGTTGAGGTACAAACAGTTGTGGACGGTGGAGCGACTGTTCCGTTCAGCGAAGTCTTTGCTTGAGACACGTCCAGTGTTTCACAAGTGCGATGAGACGATCCGCGGCCATGTGTTCTGTTCATTGCTCGCCTTGGTGTTGATGAAGGAGCTGCAGGATCGGCTGGAGGCGAAAGGCTATCACGTGGAGTGGGCTGACGTCATCCGCGATCTGGACCGGTTGGAGGAGGTTGAGATCAAGCAGGACGGCAAGCGGTTTCTGTTACGCACCCCTACCAGTGGCACATGCGGGAAGGTATTTCAGGCAGCCGGTGTGGCACTTCCCTCAACTTTACGGCAACTTGAGTCGGCTGAGTCCTCCCAATGATATGTATTCGAGAAAAGGGAATCATGGTGCCAGGCCCGGTTTGGACAAGCGTAACCTACCGTTTTTGCAGAACTTTAATTCTCGTGGTGTAGAAGATGAGTTAAAATAATACTGATACATGGAAGCTTTGCTCAGAAAATCCTCACGATCCCTGAAGCGCTCAAGATCATAAAATTCATGTTCGATGAGGGCATGGCTCGATTCCACATCCGCATTAACGTTGCTCAATCTAGGAGGGATAAACCAGTGCGTCGCCCCATATACCTGCTCCACGTGATAGGGAAACCCCCCGTCTAGTTTCCTCCTCGTGCCTGAAAACTCTGCACCCCTGTCTGTCTGCACGATCACCTCTTCTGATTCTATTCCATGGGCACGAAGATGATCAAGATACCGCCCCACGGCTCTCTCAGCACCCTTCACTGAACACTCATGAGCATAAGCCAGCACCAAGGCACCACTCTTGGTATCTTCGTATGGTATATTGATATCGTGGAAGTCCTTCACGCTTCATCTGAGGCCAATACTGCGCAATATCATACAAATGCTTCGTATCCCTCTGGTGATGGCTCAGTGCTCGATATTTGGCCTTTACTTCCCTCAGATCGCGCTTCTTCTTATACCTCCGGGGGGGGGCGCCCGTAAGCCCCCATTGCCGCAACATCCTCCCTATCGCCCCTACACCAGGCTCAAGGGCACACAGCTACTTCAGGCGCCTCGCCCCATAACAGGGAATCCTCAACTATACCTCCACCACCCGCTTCTCCACCTCAGCAGACGTCTTTTGAGGAATCCTTCCCGGAGTT
>Ga0209427_10010395_pt1 | contig 10313 bp, 8 predicted proteins | sample DeeMarSWOR136_30_FD_187465 | JGI IMG/M metagenome (GOLD analysis project Ga0209427, IMG submission 187465) | Marine sediment microbial communities from White Oak River estuary, North Carolina - WOR-1-36_30 (SPAdes) (version 2) | ecosystem: Environmental > Aquatic > Marine > Intertidal zone >...
AACATCCCGTTCATCGGCCCTTGCCTCTAAAGCAACAGGATTTCCTATTGCCCGGATCTCAACAAAGCTTGCTGCGGGCAGAACTATGGAAGAAATTCCCTATTGGAAAAAAGGAACCCTTGAAAAATACGAACCTAGTGGTGATTATGTTGTCATTAAATTTGCACGCTGGGCCTTTGAAAAATTTCCTAAGGCCAAGGATATTATTGGGACACAGATGAAGGCTGTGGGCGAGGTTATGAGTATAGGAAAGACATTTAAGGAAGCATTTCAGAAGTCAATTCGTTCACTTGAGATAAAAAGATACGGTCTGGGAGTTGAAAAGTTTAAGAGACTCTCATTGCAACAATTGAAAGAGAAGCTAGCTTATTCTTCAAGCGAACGAATCTTTCTGATGTATGAAGCACTGCGTAAAGGAATAACCATAGAAGAGCTTTACAAATTGACCTTTATCAATCGATGGTTTATAAAAGAGATGAAAGAGCTTGTGGAGTTTGAAAAGGAACTACTTGAATATAGGTGGGACCAACTACCAGATGAGAAATTGATCAAGGCAAAAGAATGGGGTTTTTCCGATAATTATCTAGCAGGAATTTTTAAGGTGAAAGAATCTGGAGTCAGGAAAAGAAGAGTAGATTGTGGCAAACATGGACGGTTTGATGCTGTTCCTGTTAGTGGTGTGGAAAATGCAGCCTACTATTACTCCACCTATAGCGGCGAAGATAAAGTTTTAGTATCTTCAAATAAGAAAGTGATGATTTTGGGTGGTGGCCCCAATAGAATTGGTCAAGGAATAGAATTTGACTATACTTGCGTCCATGCCGCATTTGCTTTAAGAGAGGAGGGTTATGAATCGATTATGGTCAACTGTAATCCTGAAACAGTATCAACAGATTATGATACCTCTGATAAACTCTATTTTGAACCATTGACAGTTGAAGATGTGCTGACAATTTACGAAAAGGAAAAACCCGAAGGTATTATTGTTCAATTTGGAGGCCAGACCCCGTTAAATATTGCTCAGGAACTAAAAAATAATGGAGTTAACATTCTAGGAACAAGCCCTGAGAGTATTCATTTTGCTGAAGATAGAGAGCGTTTTAGAGAAAAAATGATTCAACTTGATATCCCACAACCAGCCAGTGGTACGGCGCGCTCTTTAGGAGAGGCTATCAAAATAGCTAATAGAATTGGTTACCCTGTTATGGTGCGACCATCTTTTGTGCTTGGGGGGCGCGGCATGGAGATTGTATATGATGAGAGTATGTTAAAAAGATATGCTGAGGAAGCTATTCAGGTTAGCCCTGAATACCCCATGCTTATTGATAGATTCCTTGAGCATGCTATTGAAACTGAGGTTGACGCGCTTTGCGATGGAAAGGATACCTTTGTTGCCGCTATTATGGAACATATAGAATTGGCAGGAGTTCATTCAGGAGATTCGGCTTGTGTCATTCCTCCCAGAACCCTCAAAGAAGACCACTTAAAAACTATAGAGGAGTACACAGCTAAGATCGCAAGAGAGCTAAAGGTCATTGGTCTTATAAACATCCAATATGCCATATCTGATGAAAGGATATATATTTTAGAGGCCAACCCCAGAGCTTCACGAACGGTTCCTCTTGTTTCTAAGGTAACCGGTGTTGCTATAGCCCGAATAGCAACCCTTTTAATGTTGGGTAAGAGATTGAAAGACTTCCCGGAACTTAAAAAGCGTAAACTTCATTACGTGGGGGTTAAAGAGGCGGTTTTTCCCTTTAATATGTTTCCCGAAGTAGACCCTCTGTTGGGTCCAGAGATGAAAGCTACGGGAGAGGTTATGGGGATTGCTGATACATTCGGAAGAGCCTTTTATAAAGCACAAGAAGCCGCTGGCTCAAAACTTCCCTTGGAAGGAAATGTTCTGTTAACTGTTGCCGACAAGGATAAACTCGATTTACTAGGTATAGCACAAAAAATTAAGAAGTTAGGATTTAATATTTACGCCACAGAAGGTACATCTCGATTCTTGAAAGATAATGGTATTACTAATACAGAAATAAAGAAACTACATGAAGGTAGACCCAACCTTGCCGACGCTATTAAAAACAAGGATATTCACCTCATTATTAACACACCAGTTGGGCGCACCAGCAAATACGATGATAGTTTTATTCGCATAATGGCCATTCAGCATAAAATTCCCTATATCACCTCAATGGCAGCTGCAGAGGCCAGCGTTGAAGGTATCGAAGCTATAAAACAATGCAAGGTTTTGCCGAAATCACTTCAAGATTATTACAAAGAAGGTTTTACAAAAAGACCTCGCAAAAGTAATTAGATTTTATTAAAGTTCAATTGTATAACTGATGGCGATTATAGATATTTCTACTTCTAAAAGAGTAGAATTTATTGATATCACCTCCAAGATTGATAAGGTAGTAAGAGATGAGAAGGTCGAAGAAGGATTATGCGTGGTATATTGTCCTCATACAACAGCAGCTCTTACTATCAACGAAAATGCCGACCCCTCAGTAAGAAAGGATATAATGAATCAGCTAGAGAAGATAGTACCCTGTAACGGAGATTATGCTCATGTGGAAGGAAATGCTGACGCCCATATCAAAGGTTCTCTTTTAGGAAGCTCTTTGAGTTTACTTATTGAAGGAAGAAAAATAATTTTAGGAACCTGGCAGGGAATTTATTTCTGTGAATTTGATGGTCCAAGAAAAAGAAAGGTTTATGTGAGAATTATTAAAGGATAATAAAAAGTATAGATGATCACAGATAGATATTGCAGATGAGCGCATATATTTTTATCGGCGATAATCTGTGAAAAAGAATCTGTGCTAATCTGTGTTTGAGGAGAAAATATGCCTGAACTCCCTGAGGTTGAGACGATTAAATTGCAGTTAAAAAAAGAGATTTTAAACAAAAAAATAAAAGAGGTCCTTATAAAAGATAAGAGGCCTATTAAGCAAATATCCAGTCAAAAATTTAAATCGCAAATAGAGGGTAAATCCATAAGGGATATTTTAAGAAGAGGCAAAGTCTTGATTATAAAATTAGAAGATAACCTATTTCTTATCATCCACTTACGGATAAGTGGCTGGCTTATTTTAGGTAGAGAAATAGAAAAATTTGCTCGAGTAATTTTTAAATTATTAGATAATAGATTATTAAATTTTTGTGATCAGAGAGTATTAGGAGAAATTAGACTAATTGAGGATTGGCGTAATCTGCCGCAAATTTTAGAGATGGGCCCAGAGCCTTTAGAGTTAAACAAGGATAATTTTATTAAACTCTTTGAAGGTAAGAAAACAAAGATAAAGCCACTTTTGATGGATCAAACATTTTTAGCAGGCGTAGGAAACGTTTATGCCCAAGAAAGCCTTTTTTGTGCAGGAGTTCATCCAGAAAGGACAACCCACAGTTTGAATAAAAGCCAGCGAGGGAAAATTTATGATTGTCTCATACCTATCTTGAAGCAAGCAATCAATAGAAAAGGGTCCTCTGTAGATACCTATCGTCAGATAAATGGAGAAGAAGGCCAGTACAGGTCACTTCTAAAAGTTTATCAGAGGGAAGTACAACCCTGTGTTAGGTGTAAGATGCCAATTAAAAGGAAAGTCATTGCAGGTCGTGGTACATATTTCTGCCCTCGGTGTCAAAAGTAAACGCGGTTAGAGAATTATCTAACGGGGTAAAGATATTATTTTTATTAAGTGAAGCTGGTAAGTATGAACGAAAGAATGTTTTCTCGAAATTATTTAAAATATATTTTGTCGCAACCAGATGTAAAACCTTTTATCCTTTTGGAAACAGCGCACTTTGATAAAAGAAACTATCGCTCTTTTATCTTTAATTCTTTTCAAGATATTTTGACATTAAATCTTAATGATAATTTAAATAGCTTCTTTAAAAGAATAGACGATTATCTTAAAAAGGGGTTTTGGTTAGCAGGTTATTTTTCTTATGAGTTTGGATATCTTTTGGAACAAAAGCTTTATCCCCTTGTACCTAAAGGGCTGTCTTTGCCTTTGGCTTGGTTAGGAGTTTTTAAAAATCCAGTAGTAGTAAATCATCGAGAGTATAATCCGATTAGTGGAGAAAAGAATATAAAAGCTACCTACCAAATAAAAAATTTACAATCCAATATTACCGAGAAGGAATACAATAATGTTATCAAGAAAATAAAGAATTATATACAGGAAGGCCAAACCTATCAAGTTAATTTCACTTTTAAATTAAAATTTGATTTCGAAGGAGACCCTGTTAATCTATATTTAAACTTGAGAAGAGTACAGCCAACTTCTTATATGGCTTTTATAAATACTGGTAAAGATTTTATTCTTTCCTTTTCCCCTGAGCTATTTTTTCATATCAATCAAGGCATAATTACTACCAAACCAATGAAAGGAACGCTTTCCCGAGGCCGTTTTTTAGATGAAGATGGGCTTAGAGAAAATTTACTTCATAAGAGTGTTAAGAATAGAGCAGAGAACCTCATGATTGTGGATTTATTGAGGAACGATTTGGGAAGAGTTGCAAAAAAAGGAACTGTGATAGTAAAGAAACTTTTTTCTATAGAGAAGTATCTTACCGTTCTGCAAATGACCTCTACCATAGAGGCTAATTTAAAGAGGAATGCCAGCCTTAAGAATATTTTAAGTGCTCTTTTCCCCTCTGGGTCGGTAACAGGAGCGCCTAAAATTAGGACAATGCAGATTATTAGGGAATTGGAAAGAGAACCACGCAATGTCTATACAGGAGCAATAGGCTATATTTCTCCTCATCATGAAGTATGTTTCAATGTAGCAATAAGGACTATTCATATAGATAAAAGAAATAAGGGGTCTTTAGGCATTGGAGGAGGAATAGTCTACGATTCTATAGATAAAAAGGAGTATAAAGAGGCTATTTTAAAAGCTCACTTTTTAGTGAAAAAATTTCCTAATGTTTCCCTCATAGAGACTATTCGCTGGCAGCAAAAAGGAGGCTATTATTTAATTGATTTGCATTTAGAGAGGTTAAAAAAATCCTGTGAATATTTTAACATACCTTGTAACTCAAAGAAAATTAATCAGAAACTTCTTATCCTCGAGAGAATATTTAATCATGATTTAGTTTATAAAGTACGACTTCTAATAGATAGTGAAGGTCGGATACGTTTGGAATACTGGCCCCTAGAGATAATTACTTTACCCTTATCTGCCAAGGTAAGCTCTAAAAGAGTAGATTCTAAAGATATCTATCTTTATCATAAAACAACAAATCGATACTCTTATGAAAAAGAGAGAAAAAATGCAATAAAAGAAGGTTTTTTAGAAGTAATCTTTACTAATCAAAAAGGACAGCTTACCGAAGGCAGCTTTACCAACATTTTTCTTTTGCAAGCTAATACCCTATACACCCCATCTTTAGAGTGTGGGCTATTAAAGGGTGTTTTAAGAGAACATTTTTTAAGAAGTAAATCTGCTAGAGAAAAGGTTCTTTACCCCCAAGATATCCTGAAAGCAGAAAAGGTGTATTTGGGTAATTCAGTAAGAGGGCTTATGGAAGCCAATATATCGTTGCCCATTGAAAAACTTATATGGAAAAGCTCATTGGACCCAATTTTGCGTTAGCAAAAGGTTCGTAAGTATAATATTGGATTAAGCATAAATATTCATAAAAGATACAAATGCTCTTATATAATATCAATGGTTAGTTTTCATTAGAAACCCTATGACAGGTTTGAGTTGAAAGATAAAACTCATTTGATATAATTAATGCATCAATATTGTCTTGAAAAGTGGAGGATGAAACTTTTAAAGGTACCTGTTAAGAAAATAAGGAAAATAAAGAAAGATATTTATCTTTTATCTTTTACCTCTTACTATTTAGCAAAAAAATCATTGCCTGGGCAATTCCTCCATATAAAGGTAGATTCTTCTACCATTTTAAGGAGGCCCTTTAGTGTTCATAGGGTAGCTGGTAATGACATCTTTGTCCTTTTCAAAATAAGAGGTAAGGGTACACATCTACTTTCTCAATACAGAAAAGGTGATTTTCTCGATATAATTGGGCCTTTAGGAAATAAATTCAATTACCATTTTATAGCCTCACCCCGGCAGTTACCAAATGAATATAAAAGATTGCGAATTTTAATGGCCGGTGGCATTGGTGTTGCGCCTTTGGTCTTTTTGGGAGAAAAAGTAAAAAGGTCGCCAGTCACAGGTCACCCCCTAAAGTCGCTTAGCTCCCACGGGGCAAGCAAGTCTCAGGTTTTGGTTTTATTAGGGGCTAAAACGAAAAGAGATATCTTGTGTAAAGAAGATTTTAAAAAATTAGGGTATAAGGTATTAGTTGCTACTGAGGATGGCTCAATCGGGTTTAAAGGTACTGTCATAGAGTTACTCAAAAAAACACTATCCACTATGGACTGGGGACTATCTACTAAGATTTATGCCTGTGGTCCTAAAGAGATGTTTCTCAAGTTAACAAGGGTTTTAAGAAACTATCCCGAGGTAGAATGTGAGATTTCTTTTGACCAGTTTATGGGATGTGGGGTTGGTATTTGTTACGCCTGTACAATAGACACCCTTGATGGTCCAAAGAGGGTTTGTCGAGATGGTCCAGTCTTCAATTTAAGAAAAATTAGAGTTAATTCTCTGGGGAGTTAGAAAATAGACAATGGCTAAACCTTTTGTATCGATAGTTGTTCCTGTAAGGAATGCGGCTCGGACAATAAATACTACTTTTGAATACCTTATGAACGTAGACTATCCAAGCGCTTCTTTAGAGATTATTTTTGCTGATGGAGGCTCAAATGATGGGACGGTAGAAATTATTAAAAAGTATCAACATAAATACCCTTTCATAAAGCTGGTAGAAATCCCCAATTGTCCCTCCCCAGGATTTGCCCGCACCCAGGCTTTAAAGATAGCAAAGGGAGATTTTATCTTCTTTACTGATAGCGATTGTGCGCCTTGTAGAGACTGGATATATAAGATGTTAGAAGTCTTTGATAGGTATGAGAGAATCGGTGCAGTAGGAGGAGAAATTTTTACCTTAAGGGTAGATCCTAATAATTTAGTAGAAATTTACTGTGAGGCATTTGGATTTAACAGAGTCAGCTGGCGCTACGGTGATTTACAAGAAGGTTACTACCCTTCCCAAGGTAATTCACCAACCCAGGTATGTGGGCATAAGAGTTACTTTTTTGTTACCGCTAATGTAGTTTATCGTAAAAAGGCTGTAGAGGATGCGGGGCGAAGCTTTTGGACTTTACCTACGGGTGAAGATATTGATTTTGGTATAAGAGTGAGGAAAAAAGGTTGGAGATTTTACTTTTTACCGAAAGCCAGCGTTAAGCATATGCATAGGGCAAATCTAAAAGCTCTTCTTCGGGTCTGGCGCTCTTATGGTCAAGCCCATCCCCCTTTACTCCAAGCCCATGCTAAAAGGTATATGGAGGTTATTCTACAGTTCATTGGTCATTACCCCCGGCATCCTATTATAAAATTCCCTTTCTTTATTAAAGGATTCATTTACATAGGAAGTTTTCACCTCATGCATATTTTTGGATTTTCTTTTTTTCTCACCTTTATCTTGCATTGGATTTGCCCGCTTTCACTAATCTTAAGATTATTCTCTTTGATATTTTTCATCCTCATGTTTATATTCAGTTTTAAATTTTTTCGTACTGCCTTTAATATAGAACCATATAATGAATGGCTATTTTTTGCTACAATGAAGTATTTAACTAACCTTTTCTTTATCCTTGGGGGCCTGAGGGGTTCATTTAAATATAAAACATTCTGTATAGAACCAAGTTTTTAAATTAAAAAGTACGAGCACCATAGCAATAAGGAGGTATGATGCAAATTATATATGTTTCTTTAGGTATAATCGCGGGGATCTTCAGCGGCTTTTTGGGTATCGGTGGAGGAACCATTCTTATTCCTGTTTTAGTTTATTTTTTCGGTTTAACCCAGCACCAGGCACAAGGAACAACCTTAGCAATAATGGTTCCGCCTATAGGACTTCTCGCAGCAATTAAGTACTATATAGAGGGTAATGTAAAACTATCCATGGCTATTTTTATCTGCCTAGGGTTCTTTTTCGGAGGATTAATTGGTGCCCAATTCGTCCATAAGATTCCCCATATCCTCTTAAAAAGAATATTTGGGGGATTCCTTCTTTTTATTGCCGCAAGGATGATCTTGGGCAAATAATTTCATTTTCAGACAATTGAATAGATTTTAAAAAGATTATTAAATAACCCATGGCAAAAAAAAGTTTATTGTGTAAAATTGGCAAGGTAACTTTAAAAAACCCTGTAATTACTGCCTCAGGAACATTTGGTTATGGACTGCAGTTGGAAGATTTTTTGGATTTAAATCTATTAGGAGGAATTGTTACCAAAACCATAACATTACATCCCAGAAAGGGAAATAAACCGCCTCGTATATATGATTTAGGTTTTGGGATACTAAACTCTATAGGCCTAGAGAATCCCGGCTTGAAAGATTTTAAAAAAAAATATATAGATTTTTTGAACTCTTTAAAAACAGCAGTATTCGTAAGTATCTATGCAGAGACTCTAAGGGGTTGGTCTAAAATTATAGCTTCCTTAGAAAAAGAAAAAATTGCTGGATTTGAACTTAATTTTTCCTGCCCCAATATAAAAGATAAGATTTTATCTGCTAGCAAAAGAAAGGTATTCCGAATTATTTCTTATTTAAGAAGAATTACAAAAAAAACTTTGATTGCCAAGCTCTCTTACTCTTTGCAGATAAAAGAAGTTGCTTTGGTTGGTGTCGGCAACATTGGGAGAGCTCCGCTTTAATATCCAAATTTCGAATTTGAGGGATTTAAAATGATCATGACTTTTGATAATGAACCCAACAAAAATCCGCGAGGCTCGGGAAGGATGATCCGAAAATCCTTCTGGGATAAGAAAGGTTGTCAATATCCCCTCAACTACGGATACGAGAGTTGGTTGATCTTCTACGCAAAATATATGGGATATAAAGTCCAGGTCATAAAAGAAGCTCACTCAGTACTCCAACGTAAATCAGGAAAACCTAAAAATCGACCTCTTACCTTTCGAGCATTAGGCTACTGGTGGCCATATGTCTTAGTGAGATGCTTGAAAGATAGGTCTATTAAAAATTTTGTGAGGTGGCTGTTTTCAGATGCTGAGCAATACGAGTTCGCTGATTGGACTAAGAGGCAACAGAAAAAACGATTCAAGAATATGCTTAAAAATATCCTTCTATCTTAGATTCTTTGAAAATCCTTTAGATCTCTGCAAACATTGCCCCACACTATTCTGTTTAAAGGCTATCAGTTAAAATCGTGAATTCCTTAAGGAGAGGATAACATTCTGAATCCCCATGCTGCAGGCCAATCTCCCAAAAGGAACTGAAACGCCAATCTAAATCAAGGAATCCCTAAATATAATACCTATCAAACTACGACCAAATGACATGGCTGTTATTTCATAATTCCGATAGCCTATATTTTTAGTGTATTTTAGGCGCCCTCGATTGGACTCCAGAGCACTTGTACACTGAAAACCCATGAACTCCTTTAACTCCTACCTCTATAGAAAAACGTGTGAGAAGATCCCTAAACTAGCCAAGATATATACACACATCGACTGGACAGCATTCACACTTATTAACCAAGGAATATACATCAATAAAACCTGGCAGGGAAGCCGCAAAAAACATCGACCCTGTCATAATAATAAATTGCCTAGTCCTCTTGCAGTGATATGGGCTGAGTGACCCTAAACTGAGGCGGAAGGTGGATGACTGCCTGAGCTTCTACAAGTTCCCCAGATATTCCAAGACAATACTAGACAGCACTATAGTCTGGCAGTTCAGGGAACGACTCGCATAGACAGTTTAGGACAAGCTGACCTTGATGGAGCTGTAACGCAAATTAATGTTAGATGTCTCCGGGTAAAGAAGGTGTGGTGCAGGACACCAAGTTCATCACAGCGGATCCAGAGCATGCGAGGGCTTTCAAGTCAAGAGGAGAAGAAACAAGAACAAGGAGGAATAAGGACGGCGCTAGGACCCAAAAATACAGCAAGTCCAGTTTCGGTTACAAGCTGCAAATTAGAACGGATAATGACTTCGGCCTCATCAAGTAATTGGAGATATTCACAGTTTTACATCATGAAAACCAAGTCGACTTATCTTAGCCTGATGAGGCGGTTTTTAGGGACCGAGGTTATTAGGACGTAATGCCGAGAGGCTTAAACACGACAATGAAATGTAGGGCCTGGGATCATCTGTTGAGTATATGGAACAAGCTCGGGAATAGGCGTATAAGCG
>Ga0209427_10010397_pt1 | contig 10310 bp, 10 predicted proteins | sample DeeMarSWOR136_30_FD_187465 | JGI IMG/M metagenome (GOLD analysis project Ga0209427, IMG submission 187465) | Marine sediment microbial communities from White Oak River estuary, North Carolina - WOR-1-36_30 (SPAdes) (version 2) | ecosystem: Environmental > Aquatic > Marine > Intertidal zone >...
CTTTCTACACAATCTCACATCCATAATTATCTCTGCATACTTGTCGACAGGGAGCTAGAAATGTCTTTGTACACTCGCGTGACGTCTATGGAACGGACCAAGACCAGACATATATCTCGACCCTTTGGATAGAGGATTTAATTAGTCGCCAATCAATAGTCTCTAGAAACAGACCATTTCCGTTGATGGTGGCCCCGCCTTGGAGAAAGAAGAAGGGGAGAATATTCCGGACGACAAGATTCTATTGGGAACATCTGGCTGGAGTTACGAGGAGTGGATAGGCCCATTCTATGTCAAGCGGGAGAAGAAGCTCAAGGAGTACTCGAGACTCTTCAGGACAGCTGAGATCAACTCAACGTTCTATCGGTATCCGACACCGGGCATGATCTACGGCCTCATTAAGGCTTCGCCCAGCGACTTCGTCTTTTGAGCGAAGTTGCCGAAACTAATAACTCATACGAAGAAGCTGGATCCGGACGCTGGTGTAGAGGACGACATCGAAACCTTCCTGAAGCTCATGGCGCCTCTGAAAAGAGCTGGCAAGCTAGGGGCTGTACTGATCCAGCTTCCCCCAAGATTTTCCTGCAGCAAGATCGAAACGTTTTCGAGATTCTTGACCCTTCTACCAGAGGACTTCAACTTTGCAGTCGAGTTCAGAAACAAATCTTGGCTGAAGGATGATACTTGGCGCCTCCTAAGAGAGCACAATGTTGCATACACGATCGTTGACGAGCCTTTGCTGCCGCCCTCAACCGTTTTCACCGCAGATTTCTCGTACATCAGATGGCATGGGAAAGGTCAACGGCCATGGTTCAACTACAGATACAGCGAGGAAGGGCTGAGAGAATGGGTGCCCAAAGTCAAGGAGTCCGCTGAGAAGACAGAGAGAGTCTACGGATATTTCAACAATCACTTTCACGGGTACGCCCCCGAGAACTGCATTCAGCTGTTGGAGATGATGGGAAAGGCTACGCGGCTCCAAAGAAAGGTGAAGACGAGAATCCAAGATTATATCGCCGGTAAGCAGGCGACACTCCCGATAGAGAAGCTACCGACCTCCCAAGAGGAGGCAATGAAGCTGAGCATTTCACAGCTTCTCAGAGAGTTCACCGACAAAGGGAGGATAAGCCGAGCTGAAACTATCAGGTCGTCCAGTATCTCCTTTGACAGAAGAACTGCAAACCTGATCAAGGCAAAAGTGAGGGATTACACGATCGAGATCGACCTCGACAAGAAGACGCTGCGTCACGACTGCGAAGATTGGAAAAAACTCATAGCAGAAAAGAAGATCTGCAAACATGTCGTTAGGGTCTTCCTTTCGCTGCCTCAAGAGAACTCTAAGAGTATATTGGCCAAGATGCTAATGGAAAGAGATCTATGGAGCTTCAACATGGCATAATCTCTTAACAGATTCCAGACGAAACCCAGACAATCCTTTTATTCTTATGGGTTTCTGATAGCTACGAAGGTTGATGTTCAGCCGACCCCTGATCACAGAGACAAGGAAATTCATACGCGTCCCCTCCGAGAGGGTCTACCGTGACCTGCTATACTTTCTCCAAGAGGACTTGGGCGCTTCAAATGTCGAGAATCAGGAGGACTGTCTGCTCATCATCGCTAAGAAAGGGATATTGAGTGTCATCAGAATCAAGATTGAAATCCGCATCCAACCGGAGGGCGAGGCAAGCAAGATAGAGCTGAACTTTGGCTATAGGAGCTTTCTCGCCGCTGCATTAGCCCTTTTGTCCTTCCTAATCCTTCTTGGCGTAGTATCCCTTTCATTCATCCCGCTCTTGGCTATTATTCCACTCATCATGTTGATGCAGATCCTAGGTTCAGGCGCCGTCACATCTTTCGCGGCTTCGATCAGCGAGTTTCTCCTTCTATTAGAGAACAGCCATGCGAAGGAACAGTTAGATGAGGCTAGAAGACGCTGGCAAGCTGACGCTAGAGGCATCAGTGATCTCTATGAAAGATTAGCTGCCGCCCATACTGAGATCTGGGGACACACCCGAGTCTTGGAGTACAAGATATCCGAATATATGGAGGAAGGCCTAACCAGGGAAGAGGCGATGCGTAGAGTTGCCGATAACGAAGGAATCCCTTGAAGATAACGGACAGATTCTACGTCAGCATCCTGAGAAGGAGATGCCCAGAGTGGACGAAGAACAGTAGACAAAAAAACCCCAAAAAGAGTTAATAAGGCAAACTCATAAGACATCTTGACTGACTGTACAGCTATCAGGAGACTAGTCGGCTCATGCGCCTTTTCTACTACGCAGATGACTCCGAGATAAAGCAAGGAAAGACGACCGACATCTATTTTGTGAGGACGAAGCAGATACTGGAAGCCAAAAAGATAGACAAGATTCAGGTTGTTGCCGAAATAACACCTGGCGCCCTGCCCAAAGGGTGGCCTTGGGGCGTCCTCTGCGGAATCGAGGAGACCGCCCGCCTATTCGAAGGCTACCCAGTGGACGTCTACGCGATGCCCGAAGGAAGCATATTCTGTTCCAAAGACCATAAAGGAACCCGAGAACCCGTAGCCTTCATCGAGGGACCATACGGAGAATTCTGCACATTGGAGACTCCGCTTCTTGGGCTAATCTGCCAATCTTCCGGCGTAGCTACTAGGGCGGCCAGGATAAAGAAGGTCGCAGGAGAGAAGATGACCGTCGCGTTCGGCATCAGAAGGATGCACCCCTCTATATCACCGATGCTCGATAGAGCTGCCTATATAGGTGGATTCGACGGCGTCTCAAGCCTGAAAGGAGCCGAGGTCATTGGAGCTATGCCCACGGGCACAATGCCTCACGCACTCATCATAGCCATGGGCGATCAAGTCAAGGCCTGGAAAGCGTTCGACGAGATCATCCCCCCGAATGTTCCGAGAGTATGCTTAACGGACACATACTTAGATGAGAAGGTTGAGTCGATCATGGCGGCAGAAGCCCTAGGAGACCGTTTGGTGGCTGTCCGTCTTGACACACCTAGATCGAGGAAGGGGGATTTCGCCGAGATCATCAGGGAAGTCAGGTGGGAACTGGATGTCAGAGGCTTTAAGCACGTAAGGATATTCGTCTCAGGGGGCCTTGACGAAGAGTCTGTTAAGACGTTGAGCGAGGCTGGAGCGGAGGCCTTCGGCGTCGGGACATCTGTAAGTAACGCGCCAACCATCGACTTCGCATTGGACTTGGTTGAGGTTGAAGGTAGACCGTCCGCAAAGAGGGGCAAGCTGAGCGGAAAGAAGCAGATTTGGCGTTGCTCTTCTTGCATGGCGGACATGGTTCTGCCCTTTTCAGCCTCAGGGCCGAGATGTCCGAAATGCAACGGCAAAACTGTGGCCATGCTGAAGCCGTTGATCGAGAAAGGCGAGATAGTCGCGCAGCTTCCTAAAGCGTCGCAGATCAGGCAGTACGTACTTGATCAACTGAGCAAGATGCCTTCCATATTCTAGAGAGATGCTGCAAAATGATGTCGAGGGAGATGAGATATCGCTTCTGTTAGCGACTTGCATTCTTCGACCGGATCAAAAGGGATTGACCTTATGGCATTAGTGAAGTGGGAACCGAAGGTAATAGTAGGTGCAATCATTCCACGTAATGAGATAAAAAGCAGAAGATAGGCGCGAATCTCTAGAGTCACCAAAATTATAAATATAAGTCTCCTGCTATGGTAGTGTGGAGGAAAAGGAGTCAAGGAATGCGTAATGGCTGAGATCTGTCCTGTTTGTGGTCTGCCAAAGGATATTTGTGTCTGTGGGGAAATCAGCAAGGAGCAACAGAAGATCAAAGTTCGTATGGAGACGCGTAAATTCCGAAGAGCAATGACCATAGTCGATGGCATTGACGACAAGGATGTCAATCTAAAGGGATTATCCCAGAAGATGAAGAATTTCTGTGCATGTGGTGGAACAGCGAAGAACGGGCAGATTATGCTTCAAGGCGACCAGAGGGAGAGGGTTCACCAGTTCCTTATCCAGTCTGGGTATCCGGAAGAGAACATCGAAGTTCAGTAGACCGGAAAAGATAAGGCTTCAGGGAAAATGGGAACCATCGAACGGCTGCACAATCTGGTCAATAGATTGAAGTGGAGATCGCCCTCAGAGAGCGTTATGAAATTCTGTCCCAAATGCGGTAGCCAGAACGTCTCATTGTCAAGCGCTTTTGACATGTGGTTGACTCCTGAGCAGTACGTATGCAAGGATTGCGGTTACAAAGGTTCTGTCATTCTCGAAAAAGAGGCGTGCGACGAGCGGGAAAGTGCTAATCAGGCACGTCGAGACTCAACTGCCTCTTCAGAGTCTTGTAGCGATTTCTAACAGTTACCTCTGTGACTCCAGCTGAATCTGCAATCTCCTTCTGTGTCTTCTTCTCATCCGCCTGCATACATGCGATGTAGAGCGCTGCGGCAGCGAGACCCATGGGGTCTTTTCCTGCAGAGACGTGTTTCGCCTTGGCTTCATGAAGAATCTTCACGGCTAGTCTCTGTGTGTAACCTGAAACATTTGACTTCTCGCTGATTTTAGGAAGGTACGTCAACGGATCTGCTATTGGCATGCGAACGTCAAGCTCACGGAGCAGCAGCCTGTAACACCTTGCCACGTCCTTCTTGCTGACGAGGCTAGCCTCAGAGATCTCGCGAAGGTTTCTAGGCGTGCCTGTTAGTCTACACGCTGCGTATAAGGAAGCTGCGGCGATTGCTGCTATAGATCTCCCACGCACCAGCCCCTTATCTAGGGCTTTTCGATAGATCAAGGCGGCCTTTTCCTTTACTGAGGCCGGAACGGCTGATTTGTCAGATAGACGGTCAAGCTCCGCCATCGCTTGGGCAAGATTCCTATCGATGGATGAGTGAACGCGAGATCTGATCTGCCACTTCCTCAGCCGCCACATCTGTAGCCTTGTGGAGAGCGGTAGCTTACGTCCGAAGGCATCACGGTCTATACGCCCTATCGAGGTAGATAGACCTTTGTCGTGGACCGAGTAGGATGTAGGGATGCCGACTCGACTTCTTGACTCCTTCTCCTCTCGTGTGAACGCTCGCCATTCTGGCCCTTTGTCCATCATGACATCCTGTATGACCAAGCCGCAATCCCCACAGATGGTCTCTCCGCTATCATAGTCAAGAACAAGGTTTGAACTCCCACATTCTGGGCACTTGTCCTTTGCCACTTGGACTTGCTTGCTTTTTCCTTCCATCGGTCCTTCACATTCTCACACTGTTGCGTACGGTTGCGAGGAGAGATTGACCTCCCTCATTTGATTCTTCATGCCGGAATCAGAATCAGCGGATCAGACAGATCGTGACCCAAACTAATCCGACGTTCCCCTATATAAATCTTATTAATCCTTTGTCCCAGCCTTTCGACGTCACGAGGGACATTCTGTATGCTGAAGATTGGTTCACAGAACGGTCTGAGAGCGAGCTAGCTGGAGGATCATTCCATCCCAACTTCCAAAATCTTATATTAGGTATCTCTGCAATTTAGCTATGAGAGGAAAGGATTGGCCAAACTACCGGACGCAATGCAGAGCACCCTCGACGGTCTGGTTGAGGACCTGAAATCTCAGGAAGCCATAACGGGTGTAGCCCTTTTTGGGAGTTGGAGCCGAGGGGATGCTGTGGAGAGCAGTGATGTCGATCTCCTTATCGTTGACAAAAGGGACTTCGAATACGAGTACACGGAGCGAATAGAGCTCGATAACCTACTCATAGACTTGAATTATGTCCCAGAGAAGTGGGTGGTTAGCAGGGTTCCTCCAGAAGTCGATCAGAAGGTCTATGAAGCTGAGATCCTGTATGACAGAACTCAACGCTTGACTAGGATTCAGGATTGGACGCGGAAGACCTATTGGACGCATGAAAGGGTCGATTTGAGAACTGAGTCTTATCTAATGAACGCCTACACTTTCCTGAGCAGAGCGACATCGGCCCAAAACAAGGGCGATTTGAAGAGCGCGAGCGTCTATGCAGAGATGGGGGTGGAGAACATCCTCAAGGTACTAATAGAGGCCAATATGCTCCCGATCTCGAACACGCACTTTATCGAAGGGCTAGTATCCAGCATAAGGAAACTATGTATGCGAGAAACATTCGATGATTACATCGAGATCTCAAGACTCGTCGATCTCGACCGCAGTAAAGCTGAGAGTATGCTAGAAACCTTTGAAGAAGGTTGGAGCGAGGCTACCTCTAGGAGCCTTGACTCGACGCTTAAGGATTTGCACGAAAAAGTCAGGAGGAGCCTCAACTATTACTGGAAGCCTGCATTCCTGAGGGGAATGGTCGATCGTTCTAGGGCGCTGATGGATGATGACGCTTTCATCGAGGCAGGTCACTATATCAATCGTACATTTGTTGATATATTAGAGAATTATGCCTGGCTTGCTCTAACCTCGGAGGGTGTCAAGTTCGACTACACTGTGCTGTTCGCGTCGCTGGAGACGGCAAAACCCTTCAAGACTGTATATAACAGTGCTGTCAAGGCCCTTAGGCTAGATCAGGTGTCTCCCGAGGAGGTCGGATCTTCCGTAGAGAGGTCTAGGGAGATCATCAACCAGATCCGTGGGGCACGTAAGGATCTGATCAGGAGCTATGTTAAGCCTCCTTCTTGACGGGCACGTTTATATACGCTGTTGCTGAATTGAACTGGAAGATTCATTGAGATAGATATGAAATGGGCATTGAAGATTACACGAAGGTTGAATTCCTGAAGCCGAGTTTTCGCAATGTGAACCTTGTCGTGAAGATTATGAACATCGGTTCCTCTAGGTCCCTCTTCTCTAGGAAGAGCAGGAAGCAGCACACTCTTGCAGATGCCTTTGTGGGGGATGAGACTGGATCTGTTATCATGACTCTTTGGGACGATCAGATACGCTGGTTCAAGGTTGGCGACGTGATCCAGATCAAGAATGGATATACAGGCCTCTATAAGGGGTCGCTTAGGTTGAATGTCGGTAGAACCGGATCGATAGACAAGGTTGATACTGAGATTGGGCAGGTGAACACGAGGAACAACCTCTCCGAGACGACCCATATCCAGATTCCTTGGAGAAGCTCAGAGGCGAGACCATTCAGAAGAAGAAAAAGAAGATGAATGGTTGCTTAGATGCGAAGGTACCATGACTGAAGTCCCTTTGTGAAAGATGCTTCAAAGCTTCCAGATAGATTCCTCATAGTAAACAATAATTCACTGGACAGCTTTATCAAGGAGATTTGATAGTGTACTCTTGACTGGCCCGGGAAGCCCGGTGGAGGGAAGGCGTCTTTCCGCCGAGTGTAGTGGTCAAGCATGGTGGGCTCTGGACCCGCTGACGAGAGTTCGAATCTCTCCCGGGCTACCAATAACATGCTTCGAGAATACCGCTTTCATATGCTTCTGAGCTCCTTCACTATGGCTTGTTTTAGGGCCTGGTTCAGCGCATCTATCTGGCATTTCTCTGGATTCACAACGCTTCTCTGTTCAGGATTTCGTTGGGGTTCATTCCCCACGCCTCGATTATCGTTTTGAGCTGCTCTATAGCTAGCTAACCACAATACCCATACGAGAAACGCGAGAATCGCTATTAGCGGGCGCTTCTTTCTATTCAATATAAAATCATGTTCAACGACACATTTCATACTGAATTGCGTCGCCAAGTAAAAATCCGTACCAGGCTGATGCGAAATGCTGAAGTTAGCGTTAGGCATCTCTGTCGCTAACTAAGCCTGGTCTCTTTTCCGCACGCAAGAGGACAATGGCCAGCATCACCACCCATAGCATAGAAAAGTAGATGTCGATGCGCTCGATAAGCCCGAACCACTTTGGAGGTATAGTGAACCCCTGTTGGGCAATCTGGGTACCAGCCATGAAGCCTGAGACACCGCCAAGCACGACTAGTGTCAGGATTGTCCCGATTGAGTAGAGGCGGAAACGCTTTCTGCATGCGATAGCTCCGAATCCCATCGCCAGCAGAAATAAGCTGCCATTCACACCCGCAATAATTGAGTGCATTGTATTAGTAAACGTTGCCTCGGCTACACGTAGTTGCAGTGGGAATGGCACCCCCACAAAGCCGAGTGCCCCGATTCCCACCAGCAATCCTCCCGTGAAGCGCAGGGCGCGCTTTCGGCTATATCCCCAGACGCCCAATCCGAATGCGATCGTGAGCACATCATACGCGAGGTAAAGGGGAACGACGAGTGGTCTCGTCGGAGCGTCGATGGCAGACAGCTCACTGACTGCTTGATCAGCAAAGCTGTAGCCCTCCCACAGCGTACCTGCGAGTATGTCAGTACCGACATAAAGCAGCGAAGAGAGGATACCGCAGATGAGTAAGGCCTTTTGTAATATGCCTGCAGTTTCTATCATTTCGAATCCCCCCGATTGCTAGCGTTGGATTGCTCGCCTCATTCGTGATACGGATCTGTCTTGCCAATCGAACGATACATTGCCGTACGTAGCGCTTTTTCTCTTGGATCCGTCAGGTAGAATTCAACTAGATTTGGGATGTATGCATAGCCAATCCTGGCATGGGGATCAGCAAAACCAAAGGATCCCCCTGTTCCCGGGGCTCCAAAGGAGCTCGGATGACCGAACGGGTTCTTAGGGCTTGGTTTCATGAAACCAAGTGAGAAAGCAATCTCCACTTTTAGGCATTCATCAAGGAATCCATGAAGTGGCGGAACTGCAGGCGCCATTAGCTGCCGGAGTGTTTCCTCCCGTATCCCGAGTCCTCGACCGCCGGTCGCGAACACGCTATAGGCCTGAGCAATGGCGCGGGCAGTTCCAACACCTCCTCCTGCCGGCACCTCTAGATTCCGCGCGTAAATGTGCTCTCTTTCTTCTGGCAACGATCCCAACAACGATCGGCGGAAGCGTGAGCGCGGGTTCATAGCTGATAGCGCTAATAGGATAGGCATGGTGAACAACGCACCCGCCAGATTGACCCTATGAAGCGTTGCAAGTCTGGCGTTGGGAATCTCTTCAGGCAGCCCAATATAGAAATCGAGGCCAAGTGGACTGGCTATTTCCTCCTGGAAGAACTGTCCTAGAGAGCGGTGTTTAGGATCGACCCGGCGAAGCAACTCGCTTTCGTAGAACCCAAGCGTGATGGCGTGGTAAGCCTGTCTTGTGCCCGGCTCCCATTCCGGCTTTTGACGCGCTAGTACAACCGCGAGCCGGTCGAGGTCGGCGATCAGGCTCTTTTCCGGCGGCACGTCCAATACATACAATCCGGCCTGGTGTGAAAGTAGTTGCCTAACCGTAATCATTCCCTTCCCTTGCTGTGCAAACTCCGGCCAGTACTTCGAGATAAGCTCGTCGTAATCAAACAACCCGCGCGAATGAGCAAGTGCCATAGATAGACCGGCGAGTCCCTTTGTGGTCGAGGCGACGAGAGCCATCGTATTCTCTTGCCAGGGTTCGCCTGTCGCCTTGTTCCGGATTCCGCCCCATAGGTCGACTACTTTCTCCCCGCGGTAGTAGATACAACAAGCGGCTCCAAGCTCGTGGCGCCGCTCGAAGTTCTCGATGAAGGCTTCCCGCACAGCCTCAAATCCTGGCTTGACAAAACCTGATATACCAATGCTCTTGGGCATTTCTATTCACTCTAGGGCCGGTTTCTCGCATCTGCTATTCGATGCTTGCCCCTTATTTATGGGTTGAGTTGGGGTTGAGGATCAGATTTCAGTCCCCTCACCCAAACCTGCTTTTACGCTATCTAATTCACATAACTTCTCTACTAGCGCGCGCACCCTCAATAAACACATAGAAATTATAAAACAGTAGCGCCGACTTTTATTCGGCACGGTTATATCAAAAAAAGTGTTTGGACCAAACACATTAAAGATTCAATTCTTTCTATCTATGTTACTGCGCACAAACGCGTATGAGCTAGATGAAGTGGAGTTCAGCCGGTGAGTTCATGAGGAACGATGAATGCATAATCGAATTTTTTAATAAAGACGGAAGAATAGTGCAATCTTTTCAAAGAGACAAAGATGGTTGGTTTGAAACTAGTTCTAAGGGAATAGTTAGACGATGTACAGCTGAACAAACACTATCACATCTGTTGCCTGCTCTTGCTGGTGTCAGCAGAGCAACTGTAAAAGTGGAAAGGATATCGCCTGAGAAGTCGCGGGCGCTTCCAGATCTTTGATGAGTGTTTTCATGTGATTCTCGAGTGTTTTACCAGATTGAACCCAGATTCTCGTATCCTTCGGACCAATTCAGCATCAACCTGCAACACAATATTCCTTTTGTTTGACATAGTCCAGAAAAGAATAGAGTACCGCGGTCGAGAGGGATGAACAGAAGCTGCAAATTA
>Ga0209427_10010399_pt1 | contig 10309 bp, 10 predicted proteins | sample DeeMarSWOR136_30_FD_187465 | JGI IMG/M metagenome (GOLD analysis project Ga0209427, IMG submission 187465) | Marine sediment microbial communities from White Oak River estuary, North Carolina - WOR-1-36_30 (SPAdes) (version 2) | ecosystem: Environmental > Aquatic > Marine > Intertidal zone >...
TGAACGGTTGGCGCTACCTTGCAGGGGTGTCCCTCCAGGGTGCCTACTGGGACCCCAGCGTCGAACACGAGCAGGTTTGCGGGCTCGTCGCAGGCAGCCCCGGAACTCTGAGGGGGAGGCCGAATTTTGACCGAAACGCTCCTGCCTTACATCCCGAGACCGCGCCCGCTGTCTGCTACTGCCCCAGTTATGCAATCTTTTGAATCCGACTTTCCACACGGGTTAGATATTGCTTATTTGAAGTATATGCAGTAGTTTAAGACATGAAGAGAGAATTTGGAGAACAGTCGGGAGACCAGCGACTTCCACCTGCTGCACGCCGCCGAGCAGATGCTGTTAGCATAGAACGATCACCGTTCCGGGCCTACGATTAAGGGGAAGCTTGACACACACCGCGTGATGACCATGCGCCTCACCTATATTCTCAAACTTCAAATTCCTTACAAATTGCAGATTTAATGGTATCAATCGATTTGGTGCAGCCTGTTTTTCATTAAAACAGAGCCGGAACACGGTTTTGGTTGATTCCTGATTCCCCGCCCGCCTGGGACATAAGGTGCCAAGAAGATAACTTTTTCAGTCTTTCAACTTGGGGGACGTTATTCCTCTGTTGTAGGTATAACCGGTTTCAGGTCTCTGACCAAATTCTTTAGTTCCTTCCAGTAGGGCGCCTCATCTTTGCTGCCGTTCAGCCGGCTGTCAACATGCTTTTATCCTGGCGCCATTCGGGCTTCAATGTTTTTTGTGGGCCAAGAATCCATCCCAGAGAGGAGGATGCAATGGAAGACCTCGCTCGCTCTATTATCCGGGCATCTTTTTCACAGGAGTGGATGACCTACATCCGAGAGGAACCCAAAGTCATATACAAATCAAAGGTCGGCAGGCAACAGAAGGCCTTGGTGGGAGGGATCACCCATTAAAAGGACAAAATACACCTATATGGAGCCTGTCATTGACAGGAAAATTTCTCGCCCAACAACCGAGGCAAGCTTGCCGTCTCCCCTAACATCCTACCATCAGGGACAAGTAGCCATTTCCCCCTTGTATTTTATCGCAGGTTTCATTAACCTGCCGCAAAATTCATTTCACTTTTTCGCATTGTCCATTTCACCTGACACTGGACAACAGGCCGTCAAGCATTGAAGCGAAGAAGCAGCGGAGTCCCCTGAGAAAAGTCCGGAAACTCCAGGTACAAAAAAAGCTTGACAATACCATTAATAGTAACGTATAAAACCACCAAGTTTTAAGAGAACGGAGATTCAGGCAAAGATTTTACTACCATACAAGATTGGAAGCCAAGCGGGAATGTAATCATGTCATCGAAGCAGAGAGTAGTCGTCTCTTTTGCAGAAAGGGTCGGAATTGTGGACGTTAGTTATATGTCCGAAACAGCTCAGAGACTTGAGGCGCGACACTCCCTTATATTTTACAAAAAAAAGCCGCACGATAATGTAATAAGGCTAGCCAAGGAGGAAAATGTAGAGCTCATAGAATCTTCCAATCCCCGCCAGGAAATTAAGAAGATCAACGCAAGATTCAGTACGGATAGATACGATGTCATTGTTAAGAGTCTCGAGGACATGAGAGCCACTATGATGGATGCTGGTTAATATTAAAGAAAGGAGGTGAAAAGAGATATTTACGAGAAGGCAAAAGGATAGCTTAAGGTAAAACAGGCTACCAGAAAAAAGGAGGGGGTTATGAATTCATTGCTTTTGGCGATCATATGTTTTGTGGCCTATATTGTTGCGTACCATACCTATGGAAAATACCTGGGGCAGAAAATATTCAACCTTAATCCTGATGCCAAGGTCCCTTCTTCAGAGATGCGAGATGATGTCGACTACGTCCCCACAAAAAAGCCCATACTTTTTGGACATCATTACACCTCCATTGCTGGCCTCGCGCCGATTGTGGGGCCGGGGATAGCTATTATCTGGGGATGGGTCCCGGCCCTCTTATGGATCGTGTTCGGATCCATTTTTATGGGTGCGGTTCACGATTTCGGGTCTCTGGTAGTGTCCATGCGAGCAAAGGGCCGCTCGATCGGTGATTTAGTCAGCGATCTCATCAATCCCAGGGTCAGACAGCTATTTTTGCTGATCATATTCTTTTTACTCTGGATAGTTATTGCGATCTTTGCCCTGATTATCGCCCTTTTATTCGGTATGTATCCACAGGCTGTATTTCCCGTGTGGCTTGAAATACCCATCGCGGTGTGGCTGGGCTATATGGTTTACAAGAGAGGGAAGAATCACGTCCCATACGCCATTGCAGCTGTCGTCGTCATGTACGTAACCGTCATCATCGGTGCCTACCTGCCGATAAAGATGCCGGCCATGTTCGGCATGAGCACTATAATGGTATGGATGTCTCTCCTTTTCATCTATTGCTTTATAGCATCTTCTCTCCCGGTCCAAACCCTTCTACAGCCGCGGGATTATATCAATGCCCACCAGATTTTTGTTGTTTTCGGGCTCCTTTTCATTGGGGCGATCTGGGCCCATCCAACGGTTGTGGCCCCGGCGGTTAATCTATCCCCCAAGGGGGCCCCACCGATAATCCCAATGCTATTTGTAATTATTGCCTGTGGGGCCATTTCCGGGTTTCATTCACTGGTCAGCTCGGGCACCTCTTCCAAGCAGTGTTCCAATGAAAGCGATTGCAGATTTATAGGATATGGGGGGATGTTGATGGAGGGGTCCCTTTCGGTTCTGGTAATCGTTGCCTGTGGTGCCGGCATTGGCCTCGGCCTTGTCATTAAAGGAGGAGAGGTTTTAACGGGCGCGGCTGCATTCACGCACCACTATGCATCGTGGGGGGCCGCAGCAGGTTTGGCGTCAAACCTTGATGCCATTGTACAAGGCATGGCAAACCTGCTGGGAAGCTATGGTATCCCCAAGAATATAGCAACAACAATTATGGGGGTTTTCATCGTCTCTTTTGGTGCCACTACCCTGGACTCGGCAACCAGGATCCAACGATATATTATTTCCGAGCTGGGAGCAAGCTGGAAGGTGAAACCCATGACAGGCAGGTATTCGGCAACATTTATTGCAGTGGCTACAGCCGTGATCCTTGCCTTTTACAGCGGAGATGGTAAGGGGGGTATGGTCCTTTGGCCATTATTTGGAGCAACCAATCAACTTCTGGCAGGTCTTAGCCTGATGGTCCTCACCATCTATCTGTTGCGAAAGAAAAGGTCAATTATGACTGCCGTTATCCCGTTTATATTTATGGTAGTTATGGATGGTTGGGCAATGCTGATAAACATAAGAAATTTCGCTACTACCGGTAAGATATTCCTGCTTGTTTTAGCCATTATCATCTTTGGACTCCTGGTCTGGATGATTGCAGAGACGCTTGTCGCGGCAAGGGTACTGGAAAGGAAGCCTGACGTTGAGCCATTTCCCTCCTTTAGCACCCCTAGCAGCACTCCAAGTTAATCTTTGTGTATCTTCAGGAAGAAAGGCAGGCTTAAGGCCTGCCTTTCTTCCTATCCTTCCTATAGAATATAGAACTTTTCCCGTCGATTAATCTGCACAATTCCGTTGGTTTTTTGCACCTTTGGATCTATCCAACTCGTCACTGATGATGGAATGAGGGATGGTTATCCCGATCGGATGGGAAAGGGATAGAGAGATTACGATGGCAAATTAGGGATAGAGAATGAAGGATATCAACGCAGTGAATGAGATGGCCCGAGCACAATACCCGGGCCATCTCATTTCGAAGGGGCCTCCGAGATCAGAGAAATCCCAGAAGGAGAAATGCTATTGAGGTGATGATGGCGTACACGAAGAAGACGAGCATCAGCCAACCCATAATCTCCCTAAATTCCAGCTTCACCACGGCCAGCATGGCGATCGCCCAGAAGGGCTGGATCATATCCGTCAACATATCTCCCCATGCATAGGTTATGACGACCTTCCAGATATCGACTCCCAACTGTTGTGCCGCGGGGATGAGGTAAGGGGAAGTGATAGCCCACTCGGAGCCGCCGGAGGGGACGAGATAATTCAGCAGCCCTGCGTACCAGTATGTGACCAGAAGGTAAGTACCAGGGGTGCTGATGGCCACGAATGCATTGGTGAAGGCGGTAGCGAGTGCGGTGAACTTGAACAGCCCGAAGATACCCGCGTAAAAGGGAAATTGGATGACGATCCCCCAGACAGCTCCCCCCGCTGCCTCCGTTGCCTTGAGGAAGTTCCACGGCCTCCAATGGAAGAGGATGCCGAGCATTAGCATGACGAAGTTGATGTTGTTCAAGTTGATGAATTTGGCCGTGCCCACCTTGTTGATAGACCATATGATCCATATAATCCCCCCAAGGAAGAGGATGATGTTCCAGCCGGGCCACCAGTTCATCCAGAGGGATAAGGTCTTCCTCTCCCTGGGCATCTCGGGAGGCTCGTATAGTTTGATCCGCTCGGCCAATTCCGGTGAGACCTTGAAGGTCTTCTCCGGGCGGGGATGCATTGCGGCTATCAGGAAGGCGATGACGAGTAGGATGATCACCAACAGGATGAGGTTGAAGGGGGTGAATATCGTATGCGCGGTGGAGATTGTTGTGTCCAAGATCTTCGCCTTAATCAAGAAATTGCCCGGGGTATTAACCAGCAAAGGGGCTGATGCCGATAGCCCCGAGTGCCAGGTGCAGCCCAATCCCAGATAGGCCGCTGCCACTAAGAGCCGGTAGTCCACCTTGGGGTTGCGCCGGACGATGAACAGGGCGAACATGGCACTCCCGATGAGGCTGAGCCCCCAATTGAACCAGGCGGTAATCATGGAAAAGAAGGCCATGAGCAAGATGGCTTGCCAGGGTTTTTCCGTATTGGGCCACCCCGACAGACCATTTAGGAGCCATCTAATGGGCGGTGAACAGGCCAGGATATACCCCGTCATCATGATCAAACACATCTGCATGCCGAAGCTCAGGAGGAACCAAAACCCCTTCCCCCAGGCCTGGATGGCTCCGACGGGAGTAGTTTTCCCCCAGATGAGGGCAAAGACGAAGGTGATAACGCTTAGGATCCAGACGATAACCAGGGCATCGGGGATATATCGCTGGGTTCCCCGGGTGAGCGCATCACCCCAATTCTTGAGGAATTCCATTTTCGTTTTTCCTTCATTGCTCATCGATCATATCCCTCCTTTCAGATGACCATAAGAGTAAAGTGGATAAAGATTCCTCTCACCTCCTTTCTGGCAAGATTCTTGGAATGGGATAAAACGAGGTTATTTCTTCTTATACGTACCCTAAGAAATAAGGGGAAATAAGTCAAGCAAAAAGTTGAAAATGGGATGACAATTCCGAAGCCATATACAAGAATGCTCTGAGCGTGCGGGGGAGATATTTATCTTCATGGTAGATGATATTTCATAACGTTATAAAGATTTTTGAATTTTTAATTGGACAGTCGTGATTTTTCTTGACACACAACTCCATTTGTCCTATACTTCCCCCATCAAAAAACGAGTTCTTATCACTTTATCTTAAATTATTTCGCCAAAACGGTGGATTCGAGTCAAGGCTCTATTCCTGATAGATTCCAAGGGAAAGGAGGTGAATTCCCGGACAGAGGGGATTGGAAGGAAATGATCCCTTAACTCAGGTTTAGGCGTTTTTGTTTAAACCAAACTCTTGAACAGGGAGGAAGAATATGAGTAAAAAAGTTGAAAAAAAGGTTTCTCGGCGTAGGTTCTTTAGGACAGCGGCAGCAACAGCCGGTGTAACCGCGGCAACAGTTGGAGTACCCGCCTTTTTGCGCCATGCCTCAGCGGCTCCAATCAAAATAAAGATGCAGACGGCATGGGACGCTGGCACCGTAGGCTTTGTTGAATTTCAGAAGTTTGCCAAACTTGTCGGGGAGATGTCTGATGGTAAACTTACTGTCGAACCGTTTCCCGCAGGCGCCATCGTGGGCACATTTGAGATGTTTGATGCGGTGAAGGCAGGAGTTTTCGATTCCTATCATAGCTTTGACGTTTACTGGGTAGGGAAGGTTCCTGCTTGTACTTTCCTTTCCTCTTACCCATTTTCGCTGGACCGTCCGGACCAGTGGGAAACGTGGTTCAGGGAGTTGGGAGGATTGGAGATTGCAAGGGAGGCTTATGGCAAGCACAACATGTATTACATCGGGCCCATCCAGCATGATGACAATCTGATTCACTCCAAAATCCCCATTCGCTCATTTGAGGATTTCAAGGGAAAGAAAATCCGTTATCCGGGTGGGGTCATTGCTGATATTTATCGTGCTGCAGGAGTCTCAACCGTCCTCCTTCCCGGTGGGGAAGTTTATCCCGCCCTGGAGAAGGGCGTCATCGACGCTTCGGACTATGTGGGTGCGGCAGTGAATTACAATCTGGGCTATGGCGAAATTGCCAAATACATCATCATGGGTCCGCCCTCCACGCCATGCCTCCATCAACCCGTTGACTTGATGAGCGTCGAAGTCAACATGAACACCTGGAAGAAGATGCCGAAACATCTGCAGCAACTCTTGGAGGCTGCCGTGACGGAACATTCCTATATGCAGTATGCAGCCATTCAGGCGGCGGACATAAAGGCCTTTGATGACTTCCAGAAAAAGCAAGGGGTTGAGGTCATCCGGCTCAAAGACTCCGATATCGAAAAATTCAAAAGGTTTGCACCCGAGTTGTGGGTGAAATGGGCCAAGAAAGATCCTCTTGCCATGAAGGCCTTCAAATCCCACTGGGAGTTCTTGAAAACTGTAAAAGTCGGCTACTACAAGGAGTCCGATTTGGTTGATTTGAAGGGGAAGAAGATAAAGCTCTAAAGCCTTGTGGGGAGAGGGAGGGTCAATTCATTCTAAGTCCCTCTCCCCATTTTATGTGAAATGAATAGGATTGAAGATCATCTGAGGAGAAAGACATGGGTGGTTTGAAGAAGTTTATGATTGCTGTAAACAAAACAAATATTTTTGTTGGAAAGCTGATGGTGGGGGTGACTCTATTGTGCGTCGCGGTCATCACCTTTGAGGTGGTCCTGCGCTATATCTTCAATCGACCGACGAACTGGGGTCATGAAACCATGACCCTGCTCTTTGCCATCTTTTATTGCACGGCCGCCGGGTATACCCATTATTACCGGGCCCATGTGAGAGTCGACGTATTCTATTCCACGAGGTCTGAAAGGACCAGGGCTTATCTCGATTTGGTTACCTGCGTGTTTTTCTTCCTCTTTACAATCGTCTTCACTTATACAAGCTGGAATTTTTATTGGAGCTCTCAGACGATGACGGGTGGTGGCGCGGTATTTGGGATCGAGGTGATTGGAGAACTCTCCTTTACGGATTGGGCACCACCTTACTATCCTGTTAAGTTCATGATGCCATTTGGGGGATTTTTGTTGTTTCTTCAGGGCATCGTCTGGTTAATTCGTGATATCCATATGGCTGTGACAGGGAGGCCCATGATATGAGTATTGAGCTGATTACGATATTAATGTTTGGAGCATTGTTTATACTTTTAGGACTGGGGCTTCCAGTCGCATTTTCTTGTGGCACCGTAGGCGTCGTTTTTACCGCTGTCTTGCAGGGACCTGCTGCCGTCAATATTGTCCCGACTCGAATCTTCGGGCTGATGGTGAATTACCTTCTCGCGGCCATTCCTCTCTTTATCTTTATGGCCTGCATCCTTGAGCGCGGTGGTCTCATTGCAGAGATTTATGAGATGGTTCACAATTGGGTGGGATTTTTGAAGGGAGGCGTGGCCACGGCAACTGTCGGTGCCTGCACAATGATGGCTGCCATGGTGGGCGTCATCGGCGCCAGTGAAGTGACCATGGGTGTGATCGCCCTGCCGGAAATGCTTAAGAGGAAATACGATAAGTATATTGCCGCTGGCTCCATTCTTGCCGGAGGGACGTTGGGTATCCTTATACCTCCGAGCGTCATGTTGATCGTATATGGCATGGTGGACAATAGCTCCATCGGCCAACTCTATGCGGGAGCCATCCTTCCGGGTTTTATGCTTGCCCTTTTGTATGCTACCTATATTACCATTCGATCTTATATCAACCCGAAATTAGGTCCGCCTATTCCTAAAGAGGAAAGATTACCCTTATCCGGGAAGTTAAAAATGACCTTGCCTGTTATCCCAGCTGGGATTCTGATCTTCCTTGTCCTCGGTACGATCTACACCGGCATCGCTGCCCCCACTGAGGCCGCGGGTGTGGGAGCAGCAGGAGCCATGTTGATTACTGCCGTTCAGGGTAAGTTGAAGTGGAAAGGGATAGTCGAGGCTTGTGAAAATACCTTAAAATCCTCTGCCATGGTTTTATGGACCATGTTCGGGGCTAATGTCTTCGTAGCTCTCTACGTCATGGTGGGCGGCGGGGAGTTTGTCACAGAAGTGCTTGTTGGATCTGGGTTGAATAGATGGGTGATCCTCTGGATTATGCAACTCATCCTGATCTTCCTCGGTTGTTTCATCGATTGGGTCGGTATCATCATGCTCTGCATTCCCATTTTCGGACCCATTATACGCAAACTGGGATTTGACCCGATCTGGTTTGGAGTGCTTTTCTCAGTCAACTTACAGATGTCATTTTTGACCCCTCCCTTTGGATATGCCCTCTTTTATCTCAAAGGGGTCGCACCACCGGAAATTTCTACAACAGATATTTGGAGATCAGCCGCTCCATTTATTGGGCTCCAATTTTTGGGGCTCGTCCTCTGCATGGCCTTCCCGGACATTATCCTTATAGTCCCAAAATTATTATACAGATGATAATGATTTTTGCTCCCCTAAAAATAACTTCAAAACGCCTCTCCAATTAAGGAGGGGCGTTTTTGCATTATTATCCTAATAACGGCCATGATATGAATGAGAACCCAAATCTCACCTCCGAGAGCCAAACGTATATCGCTCCTAAAGTATACGTAGTCATCTTTTATCTTCTTCTAATAGTTTGGACTATCTTTTCTGTGGTTCTCTTAGGGCTTAAAGGCTGGACCAATTGGATTCAAATATTTATGATTGGGTTCATTTTCGTGATAACTTGGTATTTTTCTTTGGGAATCTCTTATCGAATCGACCTGGAAAGGGATGGGATCATTCAATTAACAAGTTTCAGGAGAATCATTAAAGCTGACCCGGGAAAAATGGAACTCATCGAAGGACCCCACTTGCCGATCGGATTTGTTAGATTTAAGCTTGAACGCGAAAAAGCTTATTTGTTCTGCGTTACCGGAAATAGGCAATTAAGGCGCATCCTAGTTGACATCCGCTCATGGAACCCTGATATTAAATTCAGAAATATGTAAAATATTCCTCTCAAGAAGTCCCTTGACCCCTCGAACCCTTGGACCCCTGTCTGCCTCCCCCGGTCCCGGCCGAGGGCGGGGTAGGCAGGGGTGTAATCAGGGATTTCTATGTTTTTTTAGAAATCTCGTGAATATTTCTTGACATGCAAAATTTTAGCTGTTATATATAGGTCCTAATAAGGAGGAATGTTATGATTGATATACCCGGTATGCCTATGATTAATATGCCTCCGAACCTCATGTTGTGGGTCTGTGTGGCCATTGTCGGCGCTGTGATTGGCTTCGTCATTTATGGGTTGATCAAAGGTTTCGAAAATACCTTCCCTGGCGAATAATTTTTTCACAATATTTTAACTTCTATTAACCCCTTTTTTTAATCCATTCTTTGGTTCTTTACCGAGGCCTTTATCTGGTCTTGCCCGGGGAGGGCATGAGCCAGGGCAACTCGAAGCAGCACGATCTTCGCCTTGTGGGTAGCCGCCAAATCTTCCACAGAGGGAAGGATGGTCTCGGCAACTTGCGAGCCATCCAAGGGGACCAAAATCCTCTCAAAAATAGCCTCGTTCCTCCTCAAGGTATCATGAAAATGCAAGGTTGAGAGAGACCTCAGGACCCCATGGCCTCCAAGACCACCTGTGTGATATCCATGACCTTGAGGTCGATCTTGCGTTTTCTGGCGGTCCCCGCAATGGTTCGGACGCACTGTTGACAGGAGGTAACCACCACTTCAGCCCCCGTCCGCTGGATCTCCTCGATCTTCTTCTGCGCGATGGCGGCGGACAGATTCGAGTCGATCATCTCCAGATCTCCTCCCCCGCCACAGCAGACGGATAGCTGACGATTATTCTCCAGCTCCACCAGCTTCAGGCCGGGGATTTTCCTCAAGACATTCCTCGGCGCCTCATAAATGTCGCTATTTCTCCCCAGATCACAGGGGTCATGGTAGGTTACCGTCTTGTGGAAACCATTGTTGAAGGCTATCCTCCCCTCATCGATCAGCCGCTCCATGAACTGGGTCG
>Ga0209427_10010401_pt1 | contig 10308 bp, 11 predicted proteins | sample DeeMarSWOR136_30_FD_187465 | JGI IMG/M metagenome (GOLD analysis project Ga0209427, IMG submission 187465) | Marine sediment microbial communities from White Oak River estuary, North Carolina - WOR-1-36_30 (SPAdes) (version 2) | ecosystem: Environmental > Aquatic > Marine > Intertidal zone >...
CAGAGCTTAAAAAGAAAACACCAAAAGAAAATCGCCGAGGACTACAAAAAGAATTTGAAGACATCGAATGGAAAATCCAAACCACCCCACTTGACATGCAGGAAGAGAAAAGACTAATAGAAAACGTCAAGCAACTTGAGACGCAACTGAACGTTTACAAGAAAATCGATCAGCACGTCAAGAAAATCGCTGAACTACGGAAAGAGCTTGAAACCCTTGAAACAAAGGCAAAGGCAGCCCACCAAGAACTAACTGAAAAAGCCAAAAAAAGCCAAGAAATTCACGCTAAAATGATATCTAAAATCAGCGAGTCAAAAGGCATCAAAGGCGAAGCTGATAGTTTGCACGGCGCTTACATCCAAGCGAAAGAACAAGTTAAGCCCTTACGCGAAGAAATTAATAAATTAACAGAACAAAGGAAAAAGCTGCAAGACACTTTACGGCAAGAAGACGAAAAAAGAAAGAAAAATGCGGAGCAAGCTCTCAAAGAAAAACTTGAAACACAAGCAAGAGATAAACTGCAACGCGGCGAAAAACTGAGCTGGGACGAGTTCAAACTGCTCGCAGACGACGACCCACAGGACCCACAAACACAAGATTAAAGTTTAACTTGTAACGAAAAGTAGGAACAGAAAATAGATGACTAAAAAAGAAACGGAGCAGCAAATCAAGAATCGCATTCTAATTTTATGCGTTGACAGAGACGGGGATATAGAAACAAAAGCGGGAATAAAAACGCCTCTTCTGGGAAGAACCTCAAACTTGGACGCTGCAGTGTCCTTAGCCCTGCGAGACCCTGAAGAACCAGACGCCAACGCCATGTTCGAAGCCGTCCGTCTCTATGACCGCCTGCAAAGCGAAAAGCAACCTGAAGAAAACTTTGAGGTCGCAACTATTTCTGGATCAGAATTGGGAGGCGTAGGCGCAGATAGAAAATTGGTTGCGGAACTAGGCAAGTTGTTGGGTTCGTTCAACGCAAGTGAAATTATTTTGGTTACAGACGGCTATTCAGACGAGGCAGTTTTGCCCCTTGTGGAATCAAGAGTGCCGGTTTCATCCGTTAGAAGAATAGTCGTGAAACATAGTGAGTCCATTGAAGAAACCGCTGCGCTTTTTTCGCGTTACCTTAGACTCATATGGGAAAATCCCAGATACGCTCGGATAGCCTTAGGCATACCGGGCCTGCTGTTTTTCCTTTATGGAGTATTCTACATAATACCTGGCGCCGTTAACTATTATCTTATATCCATAGTTCTTATTCTGGGCGGGGTTCTACTCTTCAAAGGTTTCGGAGTTGACAGAGGAGCCAGAAACTTTTACAGATGGGCAAGGGAATACTCGCCTCCGCCTCTTCCAGTGCAGATCTCAAACTATTCCATAATTGCTGGAGTCCTATGCATAGCTGTCAGCGTCTATTTAGGAACAGCCAGCGCCGGTGCTAACGTAGTACCACCAAGCCCCGATTTGGCTGGCTGGATTAGCGTGCTTAATAGAGTGGCGGCTTTCTTCATCAAAGGATTAATGGACCTTATGGTTGTCGGCATAGGTATCGTGCTTTTTGGTAGAAGCATACGCTTGTACTTTGAACGGGACGCACGATTGCTTCGAAACGTTGCTGTGGTGGTGTCTGTTGCTTGGTTCCGCTGGATCCTTGACGCAACCGCAAACATCCTTCTCGCGCCAGGAGTGGGATTCGACGATCCTAATTTTTCCAACTTGGTGTTTACCATAGTCGTCGGCATACTCATAGCCATCGCTTCCGTTCTGTTAGTAATCATTATCCACCGATCCACCAGAGACTTCTTCAAAAAGTCTGAAGATGATGGCGACGAGTTTGAAGAAAACGCGTTGGTACCCTCGGAAAAACAGCAATAACTTCAACGTCATTCCACCTGAAGTATAGCAAGATTTAATTGAACCATCAAGGCTTTTTCCTCTGGTAAACAAATAAAGCTCGGTCCAATCCTTAAAATGTGAGGTTCAGTTAATGCTCAAGAAACTGCTCTCCGTTATCGGTGCCTACAAACTTTACGAAAGATGGTTATGGTCCCAAGTTAAAAACGGCGAGAAACTGGAGAACATTGCCATAATCTTGGATGGAAACAGACGATGGGCTTCGGAAAAAGAGCTAAACCCGTGGTTAGGTCACAAGAAAGGCGCTGAAACCGTTGAGCAGCTTTTAGACTGGTGCGAGAAACTCAACGTGAAATTCGTAACTCTCTACACATTTTCCACAGAAAATTTCATGCGTTCACCAGAAGAAATCGAGGAAATCATGAAGATCGCTGAGGAAAAGTTCCGCAAGCTCTTGACTGACGAGCGCATACACCGAAACAAAGTCCACGTTAAAGTCATAGGCAGAACACAGCTTCTGCCAAAAAGCCTACAGCAGCTCATCGCGGATGTGGAGAAAGCCACGGAAAACTATGACAATCAGTTTTTGAATTTCGCTTTTGCGTATGGTGGCAGAGCAGAAATTGTTGACGCAGCTAAAAAAATCGCGGAAAAGGTAAGAGAGGGCAAATTAACACTTGACGACGTAAACGAAAAAACTTTTGAAAAGTACCTGTACACATCGCACATGCCCAATCAAGAACCAGACTTAATCATCAGAACCTCAGGCGAAGAAAGGCTGAGTGGGTTTCTGCTCTGGCAATCTGCATATAGCGAACTTGCCTTCTTAGATGTTTATTGGCCTGATTTCCGCCTGATAGACCTCTTGCGAGCGATTCGAACTTTTCAAACGCGCAAACGACGATATGGCACGTAATAGTTTGTTAGGCGCGTTTTTTGGCGCTTACAATAGAAATGACATCTCTGTCCCGTAGAACAGTGTTTTCACCGATTCTCTTCCGCTCTCGGGCATCTAGGGCATAAATGAAGCTTTCGCCAAGCTCTGTGTGGATTATATAAGCAAATTGACGCGCAGTTGTTCCATAGGGAACGAGGTAAACATCAGGCAAGACCCGACCGTTGTGGTCAGCTAAATGCTCCAAGTCTTCAACAGGATACACAGTAATCATGCTTAGGAGTTTGGAGTAAGCCATGTTTATGGCGTGTTGGACGCCAGTGGAACCGTTTTTAATAAGCACTTCGCGTATGGTTTCCAAAGCTTTGATTTGGCTTTCGGACAGCTTTTCTGGTTGCAGTATTTTGAAGTTGCAGTCACCGGGCTTGTAATCGATGAGCTGCTTTTCAGACGCCCGCCTGAGAGCAAGTTCAGCTTCCGCACAGCAGGGAATAACTATATAATCAAGTTCCTTTAGCTTCTCCAAGTTTGCTTCAGAATATGGCAAGTCCATTTTGTTGGCTACTATTAGCATCGGCTTCGAAACTCGCCTCAGCGTATCCACAAATTTCAGGAAGTCTTCTTCGCTCCACGCGGTTGGTTTGTCAGAGGTTAAGCCTGCTTTTCTGATAGCTTCGAAAATGTGGTTGCGTTTAATGGATAAACCGCTTAAACGTTCTTCAAGCATACCGCAAAGTTCTTTTGATTCAGCTTCAGCTGTTCTGGCTATTTTCGCCCAGTCTTTTTTGAGTATAGACGCCATCCACATAGTAATCTCGCGTTCCAAGAACTGCACATCTTCCAGTGGATCGTGTTCACCTGGCTTGCATAGGCGCCCTTCGCAGTCTGTTCTGCCTGAAGCGTCAACGATGTGGACGAGCGCGTCTGCCCTGCGTATTTCATCCAAAAACTGGTTGCCTAGTCCGCGGCCTTCCCATGCGCCTGGAACGAGACCTGCAACGTCAATCATCTCTACAGGAATAAGTCTTACGCCGTCGAGACACAGAGAGTTTTTTGGGTTGTCTTCCACTTCGAATTCTTCGTGGACGCAAGGTGTTCGCACGTAGCCGACGCCGCGGTTGGGTTTTATGGTTGTAAAGGGGTAATTTGCGATTTCAACCGGCGCCAGAGTTGCGGCGCTGAAAAACGTTGACTTGCCCGTGTTGGGCTTTCCGATTACGCCTAATAAACGTGAATAAGACCTCTGCATGAAGACAGTTTCACCGTACTGTAATACTGTTTGCAACCAATACGCTATATGATTTGTGTTTCACAACTTTGACTGCGCCTTTTTTGGAGGTGCATAAAGCATAAATGTGCTGTTTGCTTAAAGATGTCGGGAAGAACCATGAGCGAAGTGTATTGCCCGAAATGTGGAAAAAAAGCGCCTGCTAACTCTATTTTTTGCCCCGAATGCGGAGCGCGACTTAATGTTCAATCAGCTCAGCAGACACATATGATGGTTGTAACCACTCCAACTTTGTCTGGCTATCGGATTGTGAAGGTTTTAGGGGTTGTTCACGGCTTGACTGTGCGAACTAGAGGTGTGGGCGGAAAATTTGTGGCTGGAATTGAAGGGATGTTCGGTGGCGAAGTTACCACTTACAGTTCTGAGGCTGAAAAGGCGCGGAAAGAGTCACTGCAACGATTGCTTGATAAAGCCAAGGCGATGGGTGCGAACGCTGTGATTGCTGCGGATTTTGAAACAAGCGACATTCTTCAAGGCACGGCAACGTTGTTCTCCGCTTATGGAACCGCGGTTGTTGTTGAGGCCGCCAAAGATGCGGCGTAAAGCTGACCATAGAACGTATGGTTGAGAGGTAGTCTTGCTTTTTGCGGCTTTGAACTTTTCAGTTGTTCGTAAAGTTTTTCCTGCAACACCTGTCCAATAATTGCGCGTATAAATTGTGATTACGTGTACAAATGTTCTGTTTTTATGGAGAAATGTTTATATAATATTTAATTGCTTGAACAAGCGTTTAACGGTAAGGTTTTGGGAAAGCCGTGCTTTGGGGAGTTTAAAGCTGGAAACAAATGTAATCGAAAACATTGAGGACATAGATCTTCAAATTCTTAGCCTGCTGCAAGAAGACTGTCGGTTAAGCTTCAACAAGATAGCAAGTAAACTTGGAATATCTGTGGGTACGGCGTTCAATCATGTCAAAAACTTGGAGAAAAAAGGTCTAATAAAAGGCTACACCGTAATTCTGGATTCGGGCAAATTGGGGTATAGCTTAACCGTAATAATAATGATTCAAGCGGAAGGCAGCTACCTTGCTGATGTTGAAAACGAAATCGCCAAGAGCGCGAACGCTATTTCTGTTTACGACATCACAGGAGATTATGACGCTGTTGCAATCGCTAAATTCAAGGACAGAGCCAGCTTGAACGCTTTTATAAAAAACCTGCTAGCCATGCCCCACATCAAAAGAACTGTTACGCACATCGCCCTTAACGTCATTAAAGAAGATCTTGGAGTTAAACTATAAACTTTAAACAAAACAGGAATAATATATCATTTGTTAATATTATTTGTTAAGGAGAAAAAAAGATGAGTCCAACAAGAATAACCGTTGCGTTTGACCCATCAACAGCTAATCTGCTTGAGAAAATCAGCAAAGAGGCAGGGCTTTCGCAGAGCGAAATAATGAGGCGTGCCCTGCGATTCTATCATGAGAACAGAGTAATAGAAGATGTTGCAACTCGGAAAAAAATCTACACTTATATGGAGTTGTTGCTTAGCGGCGAACATGTCATTCTAGATGTAGATCATTGGCTTCTTTTTCTGAAGCTGGTTGAGTCGTGTCCTTCTCGCGAGAAGTTCTGGGAGGAACACAGAGATGTTGCTAGGTCGCACACTGAGCAGCTGAAAACCAAGGTGCTCACGGCGGAGGAGCTTTTAACGCGGCTTGAAGCATGTAACTTTTTCAGGATGACTAAAAACTCGGAGAACGATTTTACTTTAGTTTTAGGTTCGGAGCTTCCTAAGAAGTTCGTTAGGATATTCCTTGAAGAGTATTTTGTAGGTATGGGTGTTAAGGCCGAGATAAAGGAAAACTTGGCTAAGTTGAGAGTGACTGTTGAGCGTTAAGCCTGAGCAACAAGTGCGCAGTTTTTAACGTTTATTCTGTACACCTTTTTAGTTTTTCATAAAAAGTATGAACAAATCTTAACTACACTTATATAGAAGGCTTTACACTTAGACTTTAAAAAACCAAAAAGGTGAACATCATGAAAAAACCAGAAGCACTCTCACTAGAAGAATTGCAAAAAGAAAGAAAGATAGAATGGATCGACATGGGCATCGAAGGACTCACAGATTTCATTCCAGGCTTACCTAGAGGCGACGCCATACTCGTAAGAGGCGAACCAGGCACAGGAAAAACAATCCTATGCCTTCAGTTCATTCACAGAGGCGCAGAAAAAGGCGAAAAATGCGTGTACATAAGCACTGAAGAAACCCCGCAAACAATAATGAGAACTGGAAGAGAGCTTTGGAGCGACTTCCCATCAATGATTCAGAACAAGCAAGTAGCCATAGTGGACCTTTCCATTGGCGCATCATACGCCAGCGACTACGCACTCATCAACAAGGAAGAAGCAGTAGAAATGCTAATGAAAGGTCTAGACGCCCAACCAGGCGCCACCAGAATAGTCATGGACTCACTTTCATCACTAGAACGAAGACTCGTTGACCCAACTGACTTCAGAGAAGTCTTCATGAAACTCCTACTTGAAGTCAAAAAACGTGGAGCTACCACCGTGTTTTCGGCAGAGGGCATCCCAAAAGACCCCAACATCACAGAATACCTCGTCGACCACCTGATATACCTCGACTACCACAAGCACGACGTAATCTGGACCAGAGTTTTCATCCTAAGAAAATCAAGAAGCTGCCCATTAAAACCACAGATACTCAAACTCAACATCGAAAGCGGCGGATTGTCAGTAGAAGAAATTCCGATCTCGCTGAAACCAGTTTGGTTCGCAAGCAAACTGTAGGGTGATGCAGATGGTAACACCTGCTGACGAAACTTTCGCAGCTATACAGCAAACATTCGCCGTCGGATGGGCACCAGTAGCCATACTAATAATGGCAACCGCAGGCTTCGCCCTACTCTACGCTGGCTTAGTTCGAAAAAAGAACGTTGCTCACACCGTAATAATGCTGAACATCGGCTGGACATTGGCTTTCGTGATGTATTTCCTAATAGGCTTTCCTATAGCCTACTACACTACCAACCCGGTTTTGGGTTTACCTCAGGTAGCGCCAACCGTTGCGAACCCATTGCCTGCTGCCCTATCTTCAACTGGAGCTTACGGCATAGCTGCAAGTCCTTTCGGATACGGAGACTTAGCGTTATGGTTCAAGATGGCAATGTTCGCTATAACTGCAATCGCGATAATTCCTGGAGCCACAGCAGAACGCGACAAACTCTGGGGCTGGGTAATAGCTTCTGCAGTAGTAGTTGGATTCCTATACCCAGTTATAGAGCACTGGGTGTGGGGTGGCGGATGGCTTTCCGAAATAGGCTTCATTGACTACGCAGGCTCAGGTGTCGTCCACTTAACAGGCGGCATGTTCGCTTTGATGGCGGCGTTTATCATTGGACCGAGACTGGGCAAATTCGGTGGGAAGAAAAAGGAACCACGAGCCTTCTTCGGTCACAGTTTGCCCCTATCAACAATCGGCGCATGGCTACTAGTATTCGGCTGGTTCGGATTCAACGTAGGCTCAAGCGTAGCAAACAGTGCGGAAACGATTAACGTTGAACTGGCATGGGTAGCAGTTACAACAGCAATGGCTATGGCAGGCGGCCTGTTCGGGGCGGCTGTAACTTCAAGAGGGCACGCTTTGACTTCAATGGCGGGTCTACTGGCTGGAGCGGTGGCGATATGTGCAGGCGCTGCCTTGATGCATCCGCTGTTCGCTTTCGTAACAGGCTTAATCGCAGGGCTGATAATGACCTTCGTTCAAGGGCTCTTAGAGGTCAAACTACACATCGACGACCCAGCAGTTTGCGTTCCAGTACACGCAGCATGCGGTTTGTGGGGTCTCATTGCAGCAGCAGTCTTCGGCACAACGTTCCTAGGAGGACACCCAATATATGCTACATCAACAATCGAAGCTTGGCTCAGTCAAATTGGCATACAAGCTGTAGGCGGGCTATCTATCATCGCGTGGACAGCTGGAACTGGCTTCGTGCTCTTTTGGCTGATCAACAAAGCTGGATTACTCAGAGCCAAAAAAGACGCGGAACTATTCGGACTGGACATCGCAGACCACAAGACATACGCGTATCCTGAAGACATGATGGATAAAGACTTCCCGTGAGTGATGAACAAGGAAAAAATGGAGGAACAAAGACATGCCAGAAATACCCCAAACTGCCCTCGAAGATATTGAAAAGTTGAAAAAACGAGTTCAACATCTCGAGTTGGAAGTAGCCAAACTCAAAATGAAAATGTCTGGCAAAAAATGGCTTTAACAACGGGGCATCAACAGGCATAGTAAGAGACGGAAAAATCTGTCTCCACAATCGATGATGCGAGCCGAATAAGAGCCAGCGAGAGAGGCAATGACGCTATCTGAAACGCGTCATAATTCTCTCTTTATTTTTTGCACTAAATTTTTTTGGGTTTCTTTTTATTCTCTTGAGATGCTTGGTATAATTCCCTAAAAAATAAAGGGTTGAGAAATAAAGGAGTTTGGAGGTTAAAGCCAGTTTCTGCAAAATTTCTACGGAATGAGCGCTATTCTTCCATCATTATTAATGTTAGTGTTGATCTGACTTTGTTGAGAGTTCTGATTCGCCGGGTCACCATTTCTTTAAGTTTATCCATTGTGTCGGCTTGGATTTTCGTGATTATGTCGTAGACGCCGTATGAGAAGTAGGCTTCTTCTATTCCTTCAACTATCTTCAATTCTTTCAGGACATCGTCTTCTGAACCTGATTCTACATTTATTAACACAAAGGCTCTCGGCATTTACAATCTCCTCAAATAACCTAACAACTTTTACCCATTAAAACATTTTTGTCAAAACAATGAGGCAAAGTTTTCATGTGCGTTTAGGCGGGTAATTCGTTTTTTAAACCCAAGCAATGAGAAAAGTTGCGCTATTTCCGCCCTGTAGTTAAGCAAACCATCAGAGAACGCAATGAACCTGGGCACTGCGGTTTAACGTCTGACCTACGGTGAAAATTAAAAATTAAAAAAGATTAAAAGGCGTGTTATAGTAGTGCGAAGTCTGTTGTTTTGATTTTGCCTTTTACGTCCACGACGACGGCGAATTTTTCAACCCACTGGTGTCCTTCCAAGTCTATTGGGCAAGTTCCTCTAACTATCCAGCCGTCGCTCTCTTCTTCAATCATAGCCACATCAATTCTATCGGTATTCTTCCGTTTCTTTATAAAATCAACAGCTATTTCACTCGCTGACTCCTTTGATACTTGAGGCATTGAACAAATTTTCCTCCAAGGTCTATTGTTAGGTACACTTTGGAACCCATAGCCTTAAGTGTTATGCACGGAAAATCGTGATTCCAATTACGTTTGACTTCTCAATAGGTTTTAAATCGCTAGAACTACCAATCGATTGGCTGAGGGTGTATGAGCGAAAAGAAACGCATGATCTTTCATATGGACATGGATCACTTTTACACAGCAGTAGAAGAACGCGAACATCCGGATTACAAGAGCAACCCAGTCGTCGTCGGCGCTGATCCGAAAGAGGGCAAAGGAAGAGGCGTCGTCAGCACAAGCAACTATGAGGCAAGAAAAGCCGGCATCCGATCAGGAATGCCCATCTCCCGAGCTTGGAGGCTCTGCCCAGAAGCCATTTACTTGCCGCCGAACTTTCCGCTATACATCAAAGTCTCCAAGGAGATCATGGAATTAGCGCGGAAGTATGCGGACAAGTTTGAGCAGTGGGGAATCGACGAAGCCTTCTTGGATGTAAGCCCGAAAGTGAAAAATTACGCTGAAGCTGAGGCTTTAGCCAAACAGCTCAAACGCGAGGTAAAAGAGAAAGAACACCTCACCTGCTCGATAGGTATAGGACCCAACAAGCTTATCGCGAAAATAGCCAGTGACTACCAGAAGCCAGACGGCTTAACCGTAGTCAAAGAGGACGAGGCGGAAGCTTTCTTGGCACCCCTTCCCGCTCGCAAGCTCCTCTGGGTTGGACGCAAGACAGAGGCTAAACTCAAAAAGATGGGAATAAACACAATCGGTGACTTGGCACGTTACGACCCTGCAGTGCTGACTGAAACTTTCGGCGTGATGGGCACACAGATGCACTTGATGGCGCGTGGAATCGACCAAAGCGAGGTGGAAGCCAGAACCGAAGTGAAATCCATAAGCCACGAAACCACGTTTGAAGAAGACACTAACGACGCTGAAGCTGTGCTAAAGGCGTTGGACACGCTTGCCACAGAGGTCTCCAAGGAAGTGACGAAACAAAAGCTGTTTTTCAAAACAGTCACCGTTAAAGTGCGCTACGAGAACTTCGAAACTCAC
>Ga0209427_10010403_pt1 | contig 10308 bp, 8 predicted proteins | sample DeeMarSWOR136_30_FD_187465 | JGI IMG/M metagenome (GOLD analysis project Ga0209427, IMG submission 187465) | Marine sediment microbial communities from White Oak River estuary, North Carolina - WOR-1-36_30 (SPAdes) (version 2) | ecosystem: Environmental > Aquatic > Marine > Intertidal zone >...
CTATACCATAATATGTTGTATGTCAAGAAAAAAATGATACAAGATATGGTATAATCACGAAATTTTTGCGGTCAAAACCCTTCCTTCACGGCCACAGGGCTCAGACACGTCTTGGAGTTGAGATTCTTGGAACAGGGGAAAGGGTTTGCAAAAAGCGCAAAGGCAGGGGGGTTCATACAGCTGAAAGGCTAGGCGGCCCGACAGCCTTGGGCCTTCCGGGTTTTCAAAAGTCCGTCTTTGAAACGGGATGGAAACGTCTATTCTCTCTCCAGATCTCCCATCGTGGGGATCTTGGATTCACAGGGCACACCGGTTTGGCAAAGCCCGCATCCATAGCCGTCAAAACCGTAATGGGATTTCACGTAGTCCGCTGACACCGGTCTGATGTGCTCGCGGCATTTTCTTTTATCGTGGCCTGCTTCGGTGACGGCCCCGACAGGACAACGGTCGATGCACAGGCCGCAAGCTCCTTCTGTATAGAAGAGACAGTAGGCATGGGGATCTTCGTAGGGTCGGACGGTCGGCGGGATCCTGACGCGGGCCACCACGGATCCGACCCGAATGGCCTTGCCCTTGGGCGTAATCAGCCCGTCGCACAAACCAAATGTTCCAAGCCCGGATGTATACGCGGCGTGACGTTCCGACCATGTTGAGGCAAAAACATACTTCTCGGAATCTTTCCTCTCCCACTGAGGAAAGAGCATCGGGGCCACAGCCTCAATTCCGCTCTCTAGAAGTGCAGAAACCACAAATTGCCGGAGCTTGATATTGACCTCTTCGCCAAAGATGCGCGCTCGGGCCCAGCGCTCTGAAGGATATATGCGCTCTCTTCGGTTGTCCTCCCTTGTGGCGCGTGTCTGGGGCAGAATCCAAGCAATGACCGTGAGATCTTCCGGTTTAACGCCCGACTCAGGGAAAGCCAGCGTAAAGATCTCCCACGGCGTCCAGTGAAAAGATCCTACATACATCTTATAGGCCTCGTAGAGCGGGTCGTCTCCTTTTGAGAAACCCACCAGAGGGCTATCAAAGGCTTTCTCATTGACCGCATTTTGAAGCGTGTTCTCCGGAGAGTGATCGATAAAATCCTGAATGAGCCCTTCAATCCAGGGACCATGGTCCCTTTCCCGGTCCGTGCTCATCTTGCCCCTTTCCGACGAGATGGTCGTCACAGAATTCTCCTTGTGTCGTCAAAATCAAGAAACCCGGACTTTCGACCGCGGGTTCCGGGCCTGTCTTTTAGGAACAAAAAGCGGGACCCCCCGCACCAATGACTTTCGTGTAAGGGCCTAATCCTCGACCTATTCCAGCTTCGGAGCCACAATGATGTTTACCCTCCGATTCTGGGCCCGCCCCTCTTCGGTCTCGTTGCTCGCTACCGGCTCATAGAAAGAATGCCCCACAGCCTCCAAATTTTCGGGGTCAAGACCCACTTCATTTTGAAAATAGCGTACCACAGCGGCTGCGCGGGCCGCGGAAAGTTCCCAGTTAGAAGGAAACTTGTAGCGAAAGTCCGGGTGGATCGGTTTGTCGTCCGTGTGCCCGATAATGCGGACCCGCTTGGCGCTGACATTCTTGATAATGCCCCCAACCTTTGCGAGGATTTCTTCGCCCTGCGGTGAAATCGTGGCCTTGCCAAACTCGAAGAGGATGCGGTCTACAAAAGTGATGGAGAGCTTCTCTTCTAAGGCGCTGATCGTCACCTCCTTGTTTTGAATTTGGCTCTTGAGGTCCCTCACCATCGCATCGTAGGTCGATTTCATCTCGTCGAGTTGTCTCTCAAGCTGCGTTCTCTGCCCTTTCAGATCCGAGAGGCGCTGTTCGAGGGAGGAAACCGCCTGCCGGCAATCCGCCACATCCTGCTTGAGCGAAGCGACCCTGGATTTTTCGGCATTCAGCTCTCCTTCGAGCCTCGTGACCTGAGCGTTCCGCTCGGCCTCGACCTCCGCCGCCTTCTTTTCCAACAGGGCCACCTGGGATTTCGCGCCATCCCGCTCTCCTTCGAGCCTCGTGACCTGGGTGTTCCGCTCGGCCTCGACCTCTGCCACCTTCTTTTCCAACAGGGCCGCCTGGGATCTCGCACCACTCAGCTCGGCTTCGAGCCTCGTGACCTGGTCGTTCCGCTCGGCCTCGTCATCGGCCAGCTTCTTTTCCAGCGAGGCCACCTGGACTTTCGCACCCTCCAGCTCTGCTTCAAGCCTCTCGACCTCAGCATCCTTTTGGACCTCTGCTTTGACAATCTGTTCTTCCAATACAGCAACGCGGGATGTGGCTTTTTCAAGTTGGTCCCTAAGGTCTGTGACCAGACGGTCCTTGGCTAGGGTTTCTGCTCTCAAGTCTTGAACTGTCTTCTCGTTTTCTTGGGATTTCCCCTCCAATACAAGGACCTTGTCCTCAAGTTCGGCAAGGGATCGGTTTCTCGCGGCAAGGGCATTCTCCAGTTCGCCGATGCGCTTTTCAGCCTGCGTAAATGCCGTGAGTTCCCCCTCAACTTTCTGGATTTGTGCATGAAGGGCGGCCTTTTCCTCATTCAACTGGCTGATCTGCGTGTCCAAGGACTCGAGTCTCTCCTCGCTGACCACAAGAGCCTCCTTGCTCTTTTCCCTCTGACGATAGAAAACGATAGAAAAAACAATGGCCGCTGCCAGGAGAATGGATAACGCGATGACGGGGGTTTTTCTCATGGTCCTCCCTCTTGATGTCAGGTTGCCCGATCGTGATTGCAGACAGTCCTATTTGTCTGGAAGAAGACTCCCAACAGGTCCGGCTGGATCCTTTCAGGAGCCGGATGGGCCCGTTTTGCAGTGTGTTTCCATGTTGACCACATCAGAAAAGGTTCAAGAAACGAAGGGGTCTTCACCGAGAGAATATTCAAAAATGGGGACAAGTCAAGAAAATAGCGGTTCGAAAGGTTTAACCTTAAATGCTCTAACTTATTGATCTAATTTCAGTTTCTTAGCTTCCGGGAAACGCCCTTCCATGAAAAGTCCTAAACCGGCTATTCGGCAAGGATGTCATCCTCGTAGACATACAATGCCGGAGTCCCTCCTGTGTGGATGAAGAGGACGTTGTGGTCTTTTTCAAAATACCCCTGCCTCGACAGGCCGATCAGACCCGCCATGGCCTTACCTGTATACACCGGATCAAGCACAATCCCTTCGGTTCTGGCAAGGAGCCTCACCGCCTCAGCCATTTCAGGCGTGGGAAGCGAATAGCCCGGCCCCACATAATCGCCGAAGCATGTGACCGCTTCTCGGGAAATCTCTGAGCAAACGCCGACATGCGCGGCCGTTTCTTGAACCAGCCTGTGTACGAGGTCTTCTTGGGTCTCTTTGGTCCGGCTGACGTTGATTCCAAGCACAGGAATGCTTGCATTGGAACCGACAAAGCCTGTCACCAGGCCGGCGTGGGTGCCCGCGCTTCCACTGGCACATACCACATAATCGATATCGAGGCCCAATTCAAAAGTTTGCTCAAGAATCTCCTGGGCACAGGCCACATATCCCGTGGCACCAATGGGATTGGATCCTCCGCCCGGGATAACATAGGCCTTCCGGCCTTGAGCCGCCACTTCCCCAGCAACCTCTTCCATCATCTCCAGCACAGGGGAACCACCGGGAACCACCTTGATTTCTTCCACCCCGAGGAGTCGAAACAGGAAATTATTACCGCTCGCCTTAGGGTTATAGCTGCCGGGAACCCGTTCCTCCAGAACGAGCCTGCACTTCAACCCTTCTTTCACGGCCGCTGCAAGTGTAAGCCGGCAGTGGTTCGATTGAACGGCGCCGCAGGTGATAAGGGTGTCCGCACCGTGGGAAAGGGCGTCCGCCACGAGGAATTCCAGCTTGCGTGTCTTGTTCCCTCCCGCGGTCAGCCCGAGAAGGTCATCCCGCTTAATATAGATGTTTGGGCCACCGAGGGCTTCGGAAAACCGGGGTACCATCTCAATGGGTGTAGGTCCTGCCGTATACCTTCTTCTTGGAAATCTGGCCAAGTTCATACTTTCTTCCCTTTCCTTTGGCAGGCAGTCAGGGCGATGTCCTTTAATCTTTTATCCAGCTTGGGGGGATGCCGCACTTTAGGTGCGGTAAAGGGGTACTGTGGCCTTGAAAACTTCAAAAGTGCTGTCAACGGCAGCTGCTTCACGGCCGAATAGATCTACGAATTCGACAGCGATCCCTTTCTTTTCTACGCGTACGACCCGAGCTCTAATAGACACGGCTTTTCTTTCCAGAGGCAGGGTCGTAACCATGTCGATCTCTTTTCCCTGCTTGAACTGCCTGGGGTTCTCGGTTTGTATAAAGGCGCCATTCGTGCTGAAATTCAGGATCCTGCCCGGTGCACGGGAGCCCCTTATCATCACTTCATGGTGGAAATCTATTCTCGGCGTAAGTCTTCTTTCCTTTGCCATCCCTCTTTTCCACCTTTTCGGCTGCACTCCGTGAACCCGGAGCATGTTTGAAAGTAGGGCGACAAGTCAGCCAATATCATAGGGTGAATAAAATCCCTAAGGGAATTCAAATTCAAAAACCCCTCCATCACACGCCGGGCTCTTGAAAAGTTCCTGGCTGTTGTCAAACGCTTCAAGCGAGAGGGTAGAAGTGGCCGCACAAGAGGGTTGCATCATACCAGCTGTAAAAGAAAATTTCCACCTTTTCGTGGGATTTCTCTTCCCGCAAACTTCACCGGGCCCCTCTCAGCCCCCGAAGCGCCAAGCCTGTCTCAATAGTCTATCACATCATCCAGAAGAGAGAAGCTGATCACCTCTTCAAGGCGGACGTGCACGAGTTTTCGATTGCAGCGGATGCCGTATTTTTTTGCATCAATGATGTATTTTTCATTCATGGAGGGGCTTTCCCTGCGGTCGTGCACATCGGCGTCTTTGAGGATAATAAAATGGTCACTCATATCCTCAAGTACTCCAATGTAGATGAAGTCGGAACTCGTATCCAAAACCACATGCTGGTTTTGATAGCGAAGGAATTCACGGGCACGCGACAATCGCTGCACCTTTCGCTTTTGGGAGGAAGTTTTACTTTTGCCTGCCATTGGGATTCCTTCGGGTCTTCCCTCTTCTTGTCTCACATGCCCGCAGCAGTGCCCATCCAGAAATGAAAATCTGCAACGATGGGCTTGTTCTCATCCGCAAAATGCCTCACCGCCATGAGCATGCCCTCAGTGAGCTTTTTGCAATTTGTGGCGGCAGCCAAACCAGACGATCGCCATCTTAGCAAATCACCGAATTCGATTTCCAGCCTTATTTGGGTTCATCCCGACAGACCCCTGTCCATTTTGGCATCATAACAGACCCATTTCTTTTCTTGAGCCTTTTTCAGAGGGACCTGTTTGTGCGCTGCCCGGGAACATTCAAGAAAGGAATCCCCTTGACATAGACTGCTTTTCTTTGATAATTTTTGTTGTAAGTCAATAAAGGTTATCCTTGGGTTGCACACAAGCCTGAGGGTTTTTCGGCCTTTCTCAGGACATTTAAGATGAGGCCTGGATGATGATTGCGGAGACCCCGTTTCTCTGAAGACGAAGCGGGGTTTTTTGTTCTTTTTCTGCTTGGGGAATCAGGACTTTCACCAGGTGGCTTGGCATGAACAGCAAGAACCCTATTGAGGCTTTCTACCGTATCTTTAAGGACATCAGTAAATCCGTCCACTCGAGCACCGATGTGCATGAGGTGTTGGACCTTGTGGTGAGAAAGACGACAGAAGCCCTCAACGCCAAGGGGTCAATCCTCAGGATCCTCAATTTGGTGACTGAGGAATTAGAACTGAGCGCTGCCTACGGCTTGAGCGCGCGATATCTTTCCAAGGGACACGTATCCAGCAAAAAAATCATCACGGAGTTGTGCAAGCAAAACAAAGCCATCATCATTGAAGATGTGCTCAAAGATGCCCGCGTTCAATACCCCAAGGAAGCCCGCGAAGAGGGCATTCGCACGATGCTCGATATTCCACTGACCCTTGGGGACCACATTGTTGGTGTTCTCCGGATCTTTTTCTCAGAGAAAAGGAATTTCTCAGAAGAGGAACTGAGCTTCGCCACATCCATTGCTGACCAGTGTGCCTGCGCCATTGATAAAGCGCGATTGATCGCAAGACAGCGCAATCAGTATGACCACCTCGCGCTTCAAACGGAGAGACTCTCGAGCCTGGGGAGAATGGCTGCCGGGATAGCTCACGAGATCAACAACCCACTAGCAGGTATCCTCCTTTACAGCACCAATCTGGTGAAGAAGGTACCCAAAGACGGCCCCCTTAAAGAAGGGCTGGAGATCATTATCCACGAGACCATACGATGCCGGGGCATCATCCAGGAACTTCTGGAGTTTTCCAGGGAACAGGAACCTAAGAAAGTGCTGGCCAATGTCAATGAGATCATTGAGAAGGCCTTGAGCATCCTGGAAAATGAATTTCGTCTTCACCACATCCATCTGGAGAAACGTTTGGCGACCGACATACCGGAGATGCTCCTCGATGTGAACCAGATGGAGCAGGTCTTTGTCAATTTCCTGCTCAACGCTATCGAGGCGATCGAGGACCAGGGTGCGGTCACGATCAGGAGCCGCACGGAACCCGACAAAAAAAGCGTGATCGTCGAGATCAAGGATAGCGGCGTGGGTATTCCTCAGGAGCATATGGACAGGATCTTCGAGCCCTTCTTCTCAACTAAGGCGAAGGGGACAGGCCTTGGGCTGGCCGTGAATTACGGAATCATTGAGAAACACCAAGGCCAAATCCAGATCTCCAGCCCACCCGGCCAGGGAACCCGTGTGGCCGTGAGGTTGCCTCAACCTTAGGGAGGTCATCGGGATGGAACCCATACATACCCTCGTGATCGACGACGAAAAGGTCATTTCCGAGGGTTGCCGCCTGGCCCTTTCGGAAAGAGGCCACGATGTGCACGTTTGCACGACAGGCAGAGCGGGGCTGGGTGCGGTCCTGGCAGGAAACTATGAGGTGACGCTCCTGGATATGAAGCTCCCGGATATGGACGGGATGGACATTTTGAGAACCGTAAAAAAAGAGAAGCCGGGAGAGTACGTTATCGTCATGACAGGCTATTCCACAGTGGAAAACGCTGTGGAAGCCATGAAGCTTGGGGCCTTCGACTACCTTGCAAAACCTTTCTCAGACGATGAACTGGTTCTCGCCGTGGAAAGAGCGGCTGAAAAGAAACGCCTGGTTCAGGAAAATCTTTACCTCCGAAGGGAGTTGCTCGATCGGTTCAGGTTCAGCAACATCGTGGGTGAGGATCCAAAGATCCTACACGTATTCGAGGAAATCAAGAAGGTCGCCCCAACAGACGGCACCGTCCTCATCTACGGAGACAGCGGCACAGGGAAGGAGCTTTTTGCCAGGGCGATTCATATGCACAGCCGGAGATCCACCAAGCAGTTCGTTGCCATTGACTGCAGCACCCTATCCCCAGGACTGTTGGAAAGCGAACTTTTCGGCCATGTGAAGGGCGCTTTCACCGGGGCTGTGCAGGACAAGGCAGGCATCTTCGAGGTGGCGAACGGCGGCACCTTGTTTTTGGACGATATCGGAAACTTGAATTTGGAAATCCAGGGAAAGCTCCTCCGCGTCCTTGAGCTTCAGGAATTCAAACCTGTGGGCGCCAATCAGATCAGGAAGACCAATGTCCGAATCATCGCAGCCACCAACAAAGACCTCAAGGGAATGATCAACCAAGAAACGTTCAGGGAAGACCTTTTTTACCGTCTCAATGTCTTCCCCATTTATCTCCCCTCCCTCCGAGAAAGAAAAGACGACATTCCCAAACTGGCCTACCATTTCCTGAGACACTTCTGCCGCAAGACGGGCAAGCGGATTGAAGGGTTCTCCGATGATGCCCTGGAGATTCTGGTCAACCACGAATGGCCGGGAAATGTCAGGCAACTCAAGAATGTGGTGGAACGCCTCGTGATCATGTCGGACCACGGAACGCTGAACCTTTTCGACCTCCTAGACCACATGCAGATGGTACGATCCTTGAGGGGCAACAAGATTCCAGAAACGCTGGAAGAGCTCAAAGCCGTGAAGCAGCGGCTTCTCCAAGAGACCTTCGGTCAAATAGAGAGGGCCTTTCTGGTTAGGGCCCTCAGAGAATCCCAAGGGAATATCACCCATGCCGCTGCCAGGGTGGGCATGCAAAGAGCAAATTTTTCCTCCCTGATGAAAAAGCACCGCCTGTCAGCAAAAGAAATCACAGATCAGAAGCAGTCCAACCCCTCTCCCTGAGACTGAATACGGGCATGCCGCGGCGTATAGCGCCCTATACGGTGCGAACCTCCTGAAAAAATGAGGAAATCCTTTCACCATCACACTTCCGGTGTATAGAGTTTTATGCGCTCCGCTATCGCCTCACCATCATCGCAAAGCCCCCTCTCAGGCGTAACAGGCTGATAAAAAAACGGAAACCGCCTGCGGCCCCTTTCCAGCGCCGGGTATCTTTTTTGGAGCCAAAATTGCTTTCCCTTTTCATTAGGAAATGGAACCACGTTTCATAGGCAACGCAATCTTTTGAGAAAAGGGGGGATATTTATGAACCCGAGAGAAGATACCTTTCGGGCCCGGCCCATGGCCGCAGGCCAAGTTTTGGTCATGGAGGACGAGTCCAGCGTAGCCCAGGGGCTCAAGATGGTGCTCCAAGAAGAGGGCTACGACGTGGATTTGGCCAGCACAGGGCGCAGTGCCCTGGATAAGATGAAACAGGGGGGCTTTGACCTTCTGGTAGCCGACCTGCGGTTGCCGGACATGGACGGCATGGAAGTGATCCGAGAGGTTAAAGGGAAACGACCCGAGATCAAGGTCATTATTATAACCGGTTACGGATCTGTCTCTTCTGCCGTCGACGCCATGAAGCTGGGGGTGTCCGACTACCTGGCTAAACCTTTCTGGGACGACGATTTCAAGGCAGCTGTTGAAAAAGCCTTGAGAGGCAGGAAAGATGTCCACCTCAAAGAACACCCCGACATCGTGGACACCGGGGAAGGGCCGAGCCTTATGGAATCGATCCGGGAAACCCCTCAGGCTGAGCCAAAAAGGCAGCCCCAGGTGCTTCTCATGGAGGACGAGTCCAACCTGGCCCAAGGTCTCAGAATGGTCCTGACCGAAGAAGGCTATGGCGTTGACCTCGCCCCCACAGGGCACAGTGCCATGGATTCACTGAGGAAAAGAAGCTTCGACCTCCTGGTGGCCGACCTTCGGTTGCCGGACATCGACGGCATGGATGTAATCCGAGAGGTCCGAGATAAACGACCTGAGACCGAGGTCATTGTGATCACTGGTTACGGCTCCGTCGCTTCAGCCGTAGAATCCATGAAACTGGGTGCCTTCGATTATCTGTCTAAGCCCTTCACGGAGGATGAGTTCAGGACAGCGGTGGAGGGGGCTTTGCGGGAGAAAAAAGAGGCTGTATGGGAGAAAAGAATTGAGCCCCCTGTGACCGAGGAGGAAAGACTCATTCAGAAGCGCGAGGTGATTCGGGTCCTCGACAGGACGGCTCGGGATTTTGGTTTCTGGCGGGAACTCCTGGCAATAGGATCCAAGGCCCTGGATGGCTATCAGCTCTCCAACGAAGCCAAGGCTGCCATCGTGTCGGGAGATCTCAAGTGGATCAACGAGCATGTGGGCGAACTCACCCAAAAGCAGCTCATGTTTATCTACAAACGCCTCGAACGCGAAGCCTGGTAGCCGGAGTCTCTCAGTTGAGACTCTTGAAAAGGTCATAGGTTTTGGTCATGGGTTCTCTTTTCAAGACGCGAAAACTTTACGCCAGATGTCTGTCGGAGTTCTGTTGCCCGGACCTGGTCTCGTGTCCCAGAAATTCTTGCAACAATTCCCGAAGGGGGAATGGTCGAAATTGGATTTTCATGGGGCCGTCGGGAGGTGGTCTTACAGACCCGCAACCATACCTCCCATGCCTTTGGAACGGCCCCATATTCTGAATATCTGTCACCGGGCAGCCCCAGGGGATAGTCTATCCAACACCCTACATCTTCTGGGCCTGCGCGGTCCCCCTATTGACATCATGGGGGCGTCCAACATGCTCCGAGGGAATTTGGGTTGCGGGTCTGTAAGACCACCTCCCGACGGCCCCTCGAGCGAGCGAGAACTTCTTCAAGTTATTTCTAGGACACGAAAGTAGGATCGAGGGAGTTTGTCAATGAAAACGTCTCTTCATGAAGAGGATTTGCAAGGCTCTGTGCTGGTTGTTGGTGGTGGGATTGGGGGGATGCAAGCTGCGCTGGATCTTGCGGACTCTGGTTTTTATGTACACCTGGTGGAGGCATCCTCT
>Ga0209427_10010404_pt1 | contig 10308 bp, 7 predicted proteins | sample DeeMarSWOR136_30_FD_187465 | JGI IMG/M metagenome (GOLD analysis project Ga0209427, IMG submission 187465) | Marine sediment microbial communities from White Oak River estuary, North Carolina - WOR-1-36_30 (SPAdes) (version 2) | ecosystem: Environmental > Aquatic > Marine > Intertidal zone >...
TCAGTAATCTCCCAAGGCTGCTTATAGTGTATTCGCCTTCTTTTGAGACAAGAACACTAAGATCAACAAGGTTTCTTAGTCTCTTATTAACTTTAATATTTTCTTTCTTAATTTCTTCAGGATCTGTAATACCTTTTGATTTTGAGATTTCTTCAGCAATATCAATACTCCTAGCACCATCTCTTGATTGCATGATTATTCTAATATATTTAAGTCTATCCATATTCATAAGTTCTGACATCAAATCAGTTAGATTCTTGTCGACCATGTAATATAGTTGTTAGTCATATTTATAAATCTTTTTATGGGTTGTTTTTCATAAATCTCTAATAGTTATGTCGAGTTTAGAGTTTGAATTTTTCTCTTGCCCTCATCCTGACCCCTTTCCTGCAGAATTCAGGGTCCACCATGATCCCGCCAACTATTCGGTTTCACCTTGAACATCAAAAATTCCTCCCATGTCCAGATGGGCTAGTGATTCCCTCAGCCATACATAGTGTTCTTTCAATGTTTTTTTCGTCTTTCTTTTCGATTGTCCCTAGCTAATTGTGTTTAGATCGAAAGCTTCTATGAGCGCATTGGTATACCGATTATTGCCGTCGCTGAAAAATGTTGCTTCTCATTTTCTGTTGGCATTTTCTTCGGTCTTTATCTTTTCTATGAGTTCATCTGCTGTCACTTCTCGTGAATGTAGTGCTATATCTTCTATAATAGGAGATATGATGTCATGATGAATCCCTATTATGCGTGAAATAGCTCTTGTAGAAGCTTCTGCGAGTAAAATCCCTTGTTAATGATTACCCCTGCTAAAAGTACACCCAGAAGTACAAACCTGTAGCATGATTTTCTCGTATATCTGTGTATTTTTTCTTTAAAGAACCCATCTTTGAGGAGTTTGAATACATCCTCTATTCTGCCTCTCAATGGTCTGAAATCTTTCCATTTTGGAAAGAGTTCTGCAAATTTCTCATGGAGATCTTTAAAGAATTGTCTTGGTTTTTCCAATAGAGCTTTCTGTGAAAATATGTCCACTGGGTAGCTGACTGATAAAATTTTGGAGATATTCATGTTTTTTCCGGGAAATATCAAGGGAATCACTTTATATAAGGTGAAGGCCTTCTTATAATTCTCGTAGGAGGTATATCACCTATCAGCTACTATTATGTCTCCATTTCGTAAAATTCGTCTTCTCTTTAACTCTTCCAAGATTTCCAAAAATAATTTGGCATCATTGGGAGATCCTCTATGCAAACAGAAGTACAATGGTCTTAATTGAGGATATTCCACAACGAGAGTCATCTTATGTCCGATGTAATACCCTTTTGTAAAAGAATACCCCCATGCAAAGTCTCTGTCTTCTAAATCTTTCTTTTTGATCGTTTTTCTAAACCAATTCAAATCTATCTGTATATCTGTTGAATTAATGATTAAGGTATCTTGAGAGGATCTTTTCTTGCACAGAGAATTAAAAACCCAAAAACCACCTTTGGGCACAGGTCTCATTTTAGCTTTACTCATCTCCTGACGGAATCTTCTCGAATCGAAACATTTAAGTACTTCTTTTAAAAACTTCCATTTGGAGTCTTCGGGCTCCACAACAAGAGGAACTTTCATTTTATCACCAAAAAACACATGAAATTCCCCTTTTAAATTTTTCGGTCGTCTTTATCTTAGAAGTATGTAATATAGCAGTTCAAAAATGTATTTTTACAATTTAAAAATAGAAAATTCTATTCTTTCAATTTCAAGCCTGTCTACAGCTCCGAAATCAAAGATTACAGCTCCGAACTCCAAGATTTTGTAAGAGTTTAGTTTTCTGAAATAACTGGATATGTTTGGGTTGGAATTTGATAAAGTTTCGTATGATTGAAGAGATATATTAATAGTGATATAAAAATATATAATTGTGTAGTAGCTTCAAAAAACTGAACATTTACAAGATTTTCTCTAATCACTCCCCCAAAATACTGAATCTGAAAAATGAAGATTTTCAAATTATTAAGCCTTTGCCTATATCTGTTATTACCAGAATCTATCAGATAATGGAGATCAGCTATCTTTGTAGAATATAAATTCAAAAGGTTTTTAACGTGCGTTCCCAATAGCATACTATGAGATCAAGAATAACACCAAGACTACTTAGGTTCTCCAATAAAATGACACTCTTACTACTGGTCTGTTCTGTGCCTTTTGTCGGTGTATTAATGATCCTTCTAAATTACTCAGATCTGAGAGTCATATATGCGTTACAAAGTATATCTCCTATTTGTGCCCTGATCATTATGCTATTAGGTGTGAAAAATAAAGAAATCCAATATTTACAGCAGCTTAATTTAATATTTATCCTCCCCTATTCATTCCTTGGTGTTTCTTTTCTAAAGAAATTCTTTAATCTGCAAAATCCTTTTCTCTCCTTTTTCATAGTGTTGTTATATCTGGCGAATATTATTATTCTTAGCTTCCTTGCAAGCTTCAAGGAGAAAAATCAATATGAAAAGCACAAATATGCATTTTGGAGAATCTGTTTCAGTCTATATTTACTCCCCTTAGTTTTCTATAATATAGATTTTTCTTCAGAGAATTTGCCATATAAAAAGTCAATTTTTACATTAATTTTGGTTTTGAGTATACTTTTCTACTCGGTGGAATTGTTAAGAAGTTATCTCAAATATAAAGAACAGAATATTGAAAAAAAGGCAGATTTTCTACTTTTATCTCAAATTCTGGGATATTTATTATTGGGTATAGGGTTAGATTTTGAGATTGAAAATTGGTATTTGACTCTTCCACTTTTAGTATTTTCTAACATATCCTACACATTTTACTCTCTTGAGTATTTTCAAACAGAAAATGCTCCAAGATTTGTAGCATTGGTTTCTGCCATTTTAGTGCTCTTCACATTATTCCTGAACTTTCCAATGGAAAAAGATGTAAGGAAAGCTTACTTGATTTTGATTTTTTTAGTTTTGATTTGTGAACTATATCTTGGTATAATCGTTCATTGCTCATTTTTAGCAGGATTCTATGAAAGAGTAAAGTTTCTCATGTATTTTGGATTCCTGTGCGGGATATTTTATATTATTGGAGTTTTGCCTTCCGATTTTCTTCCTGAAATTTCTCTTATATCAGGAAACATGAATGCAGTTTTGTTCTCCCTCAGTACAATAATTCAAAGCCTAGCATCAGTTTTAGCAATTCTAACTACTTTTGTTACATTTGTTTTTATTTATGTTTTAACTGGTAAGAAGAATAATTTCACTATGAAGGAAAATTCGGGGGAGACCATTTCTGAAATTGCTGATTTAATTCTGTTGATTTTTCTCCTAAATATCACTCTTGCGTTGGGTTATAGATTAGTGAAGATTATACTATCAGCTTTGACTGCAATGGGGGCGGTCCAGTCAAATATGTCTACTCTAGATCCGATTCCTAATATTATTAGAGATTCTCAGGCCAGTTTCTGTATTGTTCTAGTATATCTGCTTATAGTTGGATGTGTTTTGATTATTTATCACATCAGATATCGTCTTGAATGGAGTAAAATTGAAGAACTATTCCCTGGATTGGAAAAACTCTTAAGTTTATTTCAGGTATCAAAGGACTAACACAGCAGGTATGCAAGAATCCAATAATTGAGAGGAATTATTACGAAGTCTAATTTATGTGGAGCATATGATCTTCTTATTCCCATTAGAGGACAATCAAGTACTTATTCTTATATAAATTCCTTCAATGTATAAGAGTCTATCATTACATATTACAGCATATCATATGACTTTCTGTATGATAGTCAAAACCGAAAAGTATATTATAGCTTCTTGAGTATAGCATATAACCGAAAAGTTTATAAAGGATCACAAAAGTAGAGAGAGGAAGGTAGAGTATAACACAGAGTCTAGATGAAGGTTATCTCTACGTCGGAAGTAGTTTGTTTTACTGATAGAGAGTTCAGTAAAGCAGTCAAAAATCAACATAGGGAGGAATTAAAATGCCAGATGAAGGAGATCGCCTACCATCATAAGGAAGCGGAACAGGAGGTAATGGTATGTACAGATTTAATCCTAAGATTTGGGTAGTAATACCTAGAATTGGAGATGATTGGCCTAGCAAACTTCTAATACCCTATGGCGGAGATGATTGGCCTAGTTGAATCATAACATTTATATTTTCTCTTTCTTTTTCTAGGATGGTGATCTAATATGAAAAGTGTAGCACTTGCAATAGACAGCAATAAATCACAACTATTGAAAAGTACTCGATTAAAAATTAGTGAATGGCTGGATTTTGAAAATCAAGAAAGTACAGTCAGATTCACAGTGTACTTTGAGCTCTTTGATTCTGAGAGAGTACAAAATTTGAACCAGATACATTTGATTATTCCAAGAGCATCTTGTGAAAGAATTATTCTTCCAACACCAAATGAAATAATGGAAGAGAATAAGATTCTTCAAAAAAAGGAGCTTTCTAAGACAATAAATGATAGAGGTAAATTCATTTTGCCAGTTTTTATTAAGGCTATCAGCCTTTTCAAAGAGTCTAAAGATTATGTTTTATTCAAGATCGACCTAGAAAACTTCGAGACGGATGAGAGCAATATGAACAGATTTCAGTTCCATTTTCGTATTCGAGAGTCTATCAGAAGAAGTTCATGGTTATCCACTTTCTTTTCTTCATCATGGGATTGGACATATGAAACATCAATCAAGCCTTTAACAATTAACTGGGATGAATTCCCCTATATTACTCAGATTAGAACAGATTTGGAATTATGGGTGATGATAGAGCCTGCTATGTACGATTCTGTGTCAGATCTCAACATACAATCTACTCGACCTTTTGATCGACTAGTTATTATATCAGAAGATATTGCGAAAAAATACGAAAGAGACTCTGTGCATCCTGGAACATTATGTGTTCGTTGGTTTCTTAGTGATTTTTCAGAATCTGGAGTGGGAGACGAAATTAGAATAAATAAGAAGAAATCTGCAATGGAAGGAGAGCAGAGATACATAAATCAAATAAAGTCAGAATCAAACAATTTCTTTCTTGTTGTCAACCAAATTTTGAATGATAGTAGGATTACATGCGTTGATTTCGAATATATCTGCAAGCGTCTTCAAGAACCAGAATTCTCGGAATTTTTGGATATTCTATTCCAGATTTTGTACCATAGAGATAATCCAGCTCTTTCTCGACTGGAAGAATTTGTCAATATCCTAGAAAAGCTTCAAAATCTAAAATATGGTACGTACTACTTGCATATGTATAGACTTCTACGGCAGATGCTGGATTGCAATGAAGTTCAAGATATTATTGGACCAAATATTAGGATTGCACTGGATGAGTTCCTAGAAGATCCTGAATTTTTGAACAAGTCATCATTAGAATTTTCAAAAGAACTGAATCCTCTCATTAATCTTATAAGGCAATTTCATTATTATAATATTCCAGAGAATGTATATCTACAAAAAAAAGAGATTCTGGATAAAATAAGGAGACTAATAGATATGGCAGAGAATAAACTCATTAATCCAGAAAAATATCTAATAGCTGGGAAAATTTTGCCCAGGTGGGAGAACATTGTTGAAAAAGAATTCGAAAAGTTAGTAGGAACTCCCAGACTGAATGCAGAACTTAAAACGAAGAAATTCTTTATCTCAGATCGCATTCATATCATATTTAACATAACCAATATTAGTGACGTTCCCGTAGTGGATCTTACTGCAAGATTGTTACATTCTGGACAATACGTTACTTTCGAACCCGAAAAAAAGGAAACACATGTGAGGCAACGTCTGACAAAAAGTGATGACCTGAATAAACGTATATTCTCACCAGAATTTGTTATAAATCCTAAAAAATTCCCAAAAATTAAAATTAAAATCGAAATAAAGTTTTTTACTGAAGATGGGAAGAAATTCACGAGAATTTTTGATGAAAAGATTGAACTAATCCATAAAATAATTGAATTTAAAGAGATAGAACCTAACCCTTATATTGTTGGTGGACCTTTAAAAACAAAAAGGATGTTTTACGGGAGAAAAGATATTTTTGATAAAATCCGTGAGACTATTGTTGGTGATGAACTTATAAACCAAGCGGTAGTGTATGGCCAACATAGAATTGGAAAGACTTCAGCATTATATCAGCTTATGAATGTACTCACAAGTAAGTATATTCCAGTCTTAACTATTATGTACAAGTTTGAGACTGACTCTGATTTACTCTTTTCTTGGTCAACACAAATAGCCAGTGCTGTTGAAAATCGCACAAATGAAACGTTGGAGATTTCAGATTATAAGAAGCTGCCCAACCCTTACAGAGAATTTCAGGAATTTCTCTGCAGAGCTATTGAGAAATTAAATAAGGCGAAAATTGTATTCATGATTGATGAGTATGATTTGCTTGATGATCTCATTCAGAACAAGGCAATAGATAATGAGGTCTTGGATTTACTGGAATGGATGATCAAAAATGAAAAGGTAGAGCTAGTTATGGCAGGTAGACAGCCAATAGAAAGTCTGAAAGTTGATTATTGGAAGAAAATTACTCGACCTTTTGTGCAGATCAAGTTACGTCCTCTAGATAAGGAGAGTGCAAAGAGACTCATAATAGAACCTATAGAAACTTACCTGGAGTATGATGAGTCCGCAATAGAAAAAATCGTGAGGCTGACAAATAATCATCCATATATTATTCAATTATGCTGCCATGTTCTGGTAAATTATCACAATTCAAGAAGAATAGCCGTTATTAGATACGGCGATGTGGAAGAAAACATCCCAGACATGATTGAACTTGGCAGCCCGGGGCTTAGTGCTATGATTTTAACAGACGCAACTGATGAAGATAAGGTGGTATTACGAGTTATGGCAAAATTCTTAAGGTTACAAACGAGCATCAGTGAGCAAGAACTCATCGCAAAAATAAGAGAACACAATCCTCAAATTGATGGTAGGAATATTATTAGTTCGTTATCTAATCTTGAAAAAAGAGAAGTTATCAGATCGGTAACAGAAAAAGAAATAAGAAATTATAAATTCACCTGCGATATATTTAGGTATTGGATTGAAGCAAAAATGGAATACGTGGATAGGTACATTCTGCCTTTCAGAACATCGGAAAAGATCACTTGAGGATGACAGAATGAGGAAGAATCCTTTTCAGTATGGAAGACCTGTGCAAGACCCAAATGATTTCTTCGGAAGGGAAGAAGAAACCAGGAGCATATATCGCCAGATTTTGGCTTCAAACTCAGTATCGTTAATTGGTGAAAGGAAAATCGGGAAAACTTCTCTTCTTCTTCATATCATTCATCCTCAAAATTTGATCAGATATAAGATTTCTTCCAGAAAAATATTAATGTTTTACGTAGATATTTCCTCGCTCTCTCTTTCTAGATCCTCAGATTTGTTTAGAAAACTCCTAGAATGCATATCTGAAAAAACAATTGACTATGTAAAAATGGATACAGATCTTTTGCTGGAAAAGGAGTATATCGATTTTCAGCGATTTGAAGAGATTGTTGCGAAAATTAATGACAACAATCAGAAGATAGTTTTTCTACTTGACGAATTTGAAAAAATATCGAGACTCAAGAAAGGTGATATCTTTTCAAACTTGAGATACTTGGCCCAAATGTATGACATCGTATTTGTTGTTTCAACTCTACGCGATCTAACATCACTTTTTGAAGAAAAAAGGTTTTCTACATCTCCTTTTTTCAATATCTTTACTAAGTATCAACTTCGTGGGTTGGATGAAAGTGCGTCTCGTGATCTTGTTACGGTAACTTTCGAACGTGAAGGTATCACGATTGATCCTTCTGTTGCTGATTCTATTGTTAGGTTCAGTGGTTCTAACCCTTTTTTTCTAAAACTTTCTTGCTATTTCTATTTTGAAAGAATGGTATGCGGTTCTCAAGTATTCGATAATGACTTGAGAAGTTTTTTACAACAAGAATTTGAATCACATCACAGGTACAATTGGAGCCATTTATCTGGAAATGAACAAGCTGCTTTATTGAACATCATAAAAGATGGAAATACGATTGATTTTTTTGCAGAACGCAGTCTTGAAAGGAAGGGGTATATCTCAAAGGGGGAATCGGAATCGTATATTACTTCTGAGAGTTTTCAAAGGTTTCTTGAAGATATCCTTGATTCTCACTCGCGAGCCTTTATTGCTCTTGAAACCCATATTATTGATATTGGATCTCGAGATGACCTGACTGAGAGTGACATGAATGCTCTAAGAGAAGCTGCATCAGAGATTGAGAGACAGAAATTGTACATAGACAATCTTCGTGCCCCTGTTTTTGAAATAATTGGATATTTGGAACTAGAAATGCGAAAATTTAACAAGAATGTTTTAGAGACAGCACTAGGTGCAGATTGGCTCAAGGATGCCATGGACAGAAAGACAAGAGAAGAAATTGAAGGAAGATTACTTAAAGCAGAAAAAAGAAATAGAAATTTTCAGAATCCTGAAAATCCCCTCGATTATGCAATATTAGAAAACATAAGAAACATAATCACACGACGCAATAACTGGGATCATTATTTCTCAAAATATTTTGAAAACAAGAATGTTCTTGAAGTAAAAATGCAAGAAATTATTGACGTAAGAAATCGAGTAGCCCATTTTCACTCAATACATTTTAATGAGGCAGTAATTGTTGTTCAAAATATATTATGGATGCTAATTCATATAAGGAAGAGAATTTGATATCGTTTCCAATCAAAATTCATTGAAATCTTACACTAGGGAAACGACAAAACCAAGGACAAGCTTTCCATTTTTAATCTTCGCCATGTATTTCACTATACTATCGGCTTCTTAAAAGAATATGAAAAAGAGCTAGAGAACTGCGATAGCTTCTTTGTACGGTTCATGTATTATTTTAGCCTCTGTTATGATTCCTGTGATATTATTATGAGGTGTTACATCAAACGCATAATTTAACACTTGATCCTTCCCGAGGAACGGATTCACAATCGAATTGCTGAATTTGACAACCTCTTCATGGCCCCTCCTCTCTATCTCGATTTCCTCACCACATGTAGTTTCCATATCAATAGTTGAAATGGGAGCGGCAACGTAAAACGGGATTTTGTGTTCTTTTGCCAGTATAGATAATGAATAGGTTCCTATTTTATTAGCAGTGTCCCCATTGGCGGCAATCCTATCAGCTCCAACTATTACCATGTCGATTTCCTCTTTTTTTATGATCCAAGCAGCTGAATTATCCGTAATCAAAGTAAAAGGTATGTTCTCTAACTTTAGTTCCCAAGCAGTAATTCTCGCTCCCTGAAGCAGCGGACGTGTTTCATCTACGAAAACATGAAGGTTAATACCTTCTCTAATCGCAGTTCTTATCACTCCAAATACAGTGCCATAACCTTCAGTCGCAAGAGAGCCTGCATGACAATGGGTTAGAATTTTAAAGGTATTTCCGTCTTTTGGCCTACTTTTTTTGAATATTTCTAATCCATGTTTCCCAATGTCCTTATTTGTCTCAATACCTTTCTCAATAATCTTTTCTGCTTTCTCCAAAGCGATTTCCTTCAATTTTTCTATTCCTTTGCCTCTATTCTCTTCAAGTTTTTTGTATACTTCATCAACAGCCCGTCTCAAGTTTACAGCAGTTGGTCTTGTCGTAGAAATTGTGTTTACTTCATTCATCTTTTTAAAAAACCCTTCTTCATCTCCTTCAAATCTTTGTGCTTCCAAAGCCAAAGCATAAGCTCCTGCAACACCTAACGCCGGAGCACCTCTAATTCTCAGAATAGAGATAGCTTCTTCTATACATCTCCAATTATCACATTCAATGACTACTACTTCATCAGGAAGCAGTGTTTGATCAATCAATTTAACAACTTTCTTTTTTTCATCCCACCAGATGGTAAGAGGAACATTCCAGCTTGGCAGATATTTCATCTCTTCATCCTGTTCAACCATGAATAGCATCCTCCATAATACTATTTAAACCTTTTGATGATCATTGCATTTCATAGTATTGAATTGTTCTTATAATATGATAGTTGCTTATGTTATTCTATCTATCACGTAGAACAACCAAAGCATAGTGAGGCTAATCAGAATCAAACCATCAAGTGCCCACATTTATGTTCTAGCCTAAATCAAATTCAATGAAATCCTTTACTTATAATCCAATCCTCAAACCCAAAAGAAAAGAAAGGAGAATTAAAAAACGAAAACATCAATTGAGGTGGTTTACTTCGACATATAGATCTCAATAGACGACACATTGGATGTAGTCCCGTCCTCGCGCTTGACTTCTTCAGT
>Ga0209427_10010405_pt1 | contig 10308 bp, 6 predicted proteins | sample DeeMarSWOR136_30_FD_187465 | JGI IMG/M metagenome (GOLD analysis project Ga0209427, IMG submission 187465) | Marine sediment microbial communities from White Oak River estuary, North Carolina - WOR-1-36_30 (SPAdes) (version 2) | ecosystem: Environmental > Aquatic > Marine > Intertidal zone >...
CGTACTTGCACTCATAAAAGGACTCAACAGGATAATGAAAGAAAAGAATTCAAAAAATTAGTTTTTATTTTTCTTATTTTTTTATTTTAATCTAATCAATAATAGTGTTTATTTTAAGAAATCTTCGAGAAGATTATAGACAGTTTCCAAAGTATTCAAATCAGGTAGAAAAGTTATTCTGAAATGATCTTTTCCATATGTCCCAAATCCAGAACCAAAAACAGTACATATTCCGGTATTTTTAAGAAGATCAATAACAAATTCCTTATCATTCTTCCACTTTGAGAATTCTTTAAAATCAATCTTAGGAAATAAATAAAAAGCCCCATCTGCATTATTACAGCTTAATCCTTCAATTTGTTTTATTCGCTTAAAGGAATAATCCCGCCTCTCCCTTAATTTTTTAACCATCTCTTCCGTATGAGGGCCGGGATTCTTAATTGCCTCAATTGCGGCGTATTGTGCTATTGAATTTGCACATAGTCTTGCTCGGGCCATCTTTTCAACAGCTTCTTTTAATTCAGCTAGTTTATTTCGTAAATCATGATAATAAATGTATCCCATCCGCCATCCTGTGGCCAGATGAGCTTTGCTGAACCCATTCATTCCAATTATAGGCACATCGTTAGTCAGAGAAGCCGGGCAAACGTAATCTTTTTCAAACGTTATTTGGTCATAAATTTCGTCAGATAATATGGGTACATCATATTCACCTGCCAAATCTATGATTTGTTTGATTTTATTTTTACTATATACGATTCCTGTAGGATTATTAGGTGAACATATCAAAATAGCTTGAGTCTTATCTGATATTTTCTTTCTTATATCATCAATGTTAGGTTCCCAGAGATCATCTTCGTCTAGTTCATATTCCACTGGAACTCCATCAAAAAATTTCGAGTAATTAATATATACGGGATAAGAGGGCCCAGGTATGAGAAGTTCATTTTTACTTTCTAATAAACTTGCTAAAACAAAGAATATACCTTCAGTTACGCCTGACGTAATCATAACATCGTCCGCTTTGAGATCCACGTTGTTTTTTTTTTTTTCATATATACATATTTCTTCTCTTAACTCTCTAACACCTAAACTATCTACATAAAAATTTTGACCTGCAAAAGTAGCGTCAGCTAATGCCTGAGATATATAATCTGGTGTCTTAAAATCAAAAATCACAGGATCCCCGATATTTAATTGGTACACTATTTTGCCTGTTTTTTTTATTTCATTCGCAACAGCAGCAACATCGCGTATTGCATAGCTCATTCCTTTGACTCTTTGTGTCACCATCGCAATCCACAGATTATTTCAATTATATTATAGAATTTTGAATATGTTGTTTTGTATTAAAATAATGTAAAATTTTAATATTTTTTTAATCCATAAAATTAAATGATTGAATTTTCATTAATAACAAAAAACTTAAATTAGAGGTTTATAACTTTTTGACAATCATTGAAGGCAAAACCGCATACCCTTATATCACTGAATTTAAGAAAGAACAATTCAAATCTTTTGTCCTTATTAAAAGGAGGGACATAGGAAACTTCTATTTAAGTTCATATAATGAAGCAATTAACTTCTATCGATATTTTAATGAAAATCTATTTAAGAATCCAGATTTGAATCTGGAAAATATTTATTGGTTTCTTTTATTAAGAAAATACTTGGGAGAAGATAAGGAAGAAAAAAAGAACGAAATTTATGATTTTATAAAAAGATGTGCTGTCAATATTGATTATAAATTAGGATTTAGATTTTCTCCAAATTCTACAAAACAGCCAGATATCTGGTCTACTTATTTTGCTTTGGCAAGTTTTAAATTATTGGGCTTACTAAAAGAATATCTTTGGTCGGAGGGAACAGACCAAAATATCCGAGAGATTATGAATTTTATCATGGCTCATAAAAAAGGAAATTCATTTATACATTGTTTAGATGAGAATTGTGAGATTGACAAAAAAACTTCTCCCACAAGAACTCTTTATTTTGTATTAGAATCTTTTATCTTATTAGGCATTGATATTCGCACGAGTAGAGATAAATTTATCTCTTATGTAGGTAGTATTAAGAAAGAACCGTCGCTAGTATACAAATTATTATGTCTTAAATTTTTAGATTTAGAACGTGATGTAAATGAAAAAATTATCCATTATCTTCTTGAATTTCAAAAAGAAAATGGGGGATTTAGCTTTAAAAAAATCAATGGGAGAATTAATACAACATTTTGGCTAGTTTATGCTCTGGACAATTATTATTGGTTAATGGATTATAATCCAGTAGGAATATATTCTTTTATAAGTTCTACCATAAAGGAAATTTTAAATGTGGAAGCAAATCTGTCTCTTATCAAAATGATGGAATTATCAAAGTCGGTTATACTTCTCTCAACAATTTGGAAAAAATTCATAGATGAAATAGAAAGAGTAATATTTAAACAGTTAGAGCAAGAAGAACATTATGTTGATTTATATTTAATAACATCCAAATTTGGATTAATTCATGGAATAGATGAAGTACTGTCATATATTAATTTAAATTATACATTTACCCTTAGAATCTTAGATAATAAAATTGAATTTAATAACTTTATTCGGAACTTAAGCAATAGTGAAAATTCTATAGTTTCTGAAATCTATAACCAATTGAGGCAAAAAAATATCATATCGCTTAGTGAAATTCATAAAAAATATAAGAGATCTCTTAAATTAAAGGAAGATATTTTTCCTTTAATCAAAGAATTGATGAACAGGAATTTTTTTAAGGGTAAAATTGTTAAGAAAAGAATCAGTAAATTTTATCTATATCTTGATTTTTTTATTGAAAAAGTAATAGTTTCTGATACGGAAATTAACTTAAGTCAAATTTTAAATGAAAAAGAGACGCTTAAGGATATTAAAAATGATATTTACAATATGACTTTAAAGCTCAAAAATGCATCTAGACGAATAAAAGAAGAAATTGAATCATATCTAATAATAGATGAGTTAGATTATGCAAAAGAAAGATTAAAATTTATTTTAAGAAATGCCTTGATGGACGCGGACTTTCTTAATGAAAACATTGAAAATTCTTTCAACTTAGATTTGTATTATATTAATATTCAAAATGTTTTAAAATCTGAAATCTCAAAGTGGAATAATTTATATTCAGTGTTAAGTAAAAGACTAAGTGAAATAGACTCATATCTTAAAGAAAAAATCGCTGAAAAAGAAGAACTTCGAAATTTAAATAGAACCTTAGACCAATTAGATGAAAAAATCTTTAATTATAGTGAATCAATTAATAAAAAAATCGATGAGTTCAAAAATTTCTTAAGGCAATTTAACGAAAGTGAATATCAGGATTCAAGATTTGCTGAATTAATTACGGAATTTGAGAAAATAAGAACAAATACATTTGAGTTCGATAAGAAAATTTACGAAATATCTCAAAAAATAATAGCGAAAGATGAATTTATCACTGAAAAAAGAAAAAAAGTAATAGGTAATTGGGTTAGTATTAATGAGGAGCTAAAAGAGATATTTGATTATTATCTAAGTGGTTTTAACTTTTTCAAAGAAAATTTAAATAAATTAAACTCTCTGAAAAATGATATCAACGAAAAATTGGTGAGAATTAATAAGAGAGCACAAGAAAAAGTAAATGAAAATCGATTTCAAGAAGCATTCGATTTGATTAAAAAAGACTCTGATGATCTTTTAAACACTATAAAGGATAAGATTGATAATCTTCAAAGGATAATTAAAGATGAGATAAAGAATAGACAGAAATTATATCTCCTTTATAGGATGTTAAGTGAAATGTCTGAGAATCTTGAGGAAAAAATAATTGGGTCAATCGCAGAACAAGTTCAAAGTCTAAAAAATAAAGTAATCGAAGAGAGAAATAAAGCCAGAATTGAAGATTTTGATAGTTACGTCTCGAATGAGATTCTAAAATTTAAAACTGAACTCATTGATTTGAAAAAAAATCTGGATCATACAAAAAACAAAAAGCTTAAAGACGTATTTAGAGGTTTTGAGCGACTTAGAAATAGATTCGATGAGACCCATAAAACATATATTAAAAAATTGAATGATTGTAAAGACATTATCAGCAATTTCGATGAATCTAATGTCACAATTGTTCATTGGAATAATTTTTACGACTATTTTACTCAAGAACTAGATATTCAGCAAGATGAGAGTATAAATGGTATAATTACCGATAGAATTTTCCTCTTAATAAATGAGAATAAAACCAATAATGTAAATATATTAGATTTAAAAAAAGATTTAAACCTAAAATGCAAAATTCTGATGTCCAGAATTAAGGATTTAATTGAAATTTCTAAACTAAACGGCAAACTTTATGAAGATGCGAAATGCTTACTGGTTTATACTGAAGATTATTATAAAAATAAGGAATTAAGGAATTACATTGATAATAAACTATTAAAACAACATAAAGAGACGATTGGAAAGGTGCTAGCTCTTTATGACAGCTCTATTAGAAATAGAACATTAAGCGTGAATATGTTAGAATTACAGAACCGGTTACAGGATTTAAATGAAGTTGATAAGTCAATTCATTCGGAATTTAACAAAAAAATAAATGAACTTAAAATTCAGAGCGAAAACCGCGTAGAGTATAAAGAAACCCTGGATTATTTTGAATCTATAATTGCAAATAGTACTTTAGCTGCTGATCAAATAGCAAACAATTTAGAATTATTTAACAATATGCAAAATTCTATTAATCACCTTTATAATGATCTACAAAATGATTTAACAGCAAACTACAAAAAAATTATGGAGGAATTTAAAAATCCTCAAGAAAAATCATACCTTAAGATTAAAGAAAGCTTTAATAATAAATGGAGCAGATTAGGAGATAAATTAAAACTTGTTCAAGAGAAAATTGAAGAAGAATTAACCATAAAGTTTAACCATATCAAAGATTCAAATAAGTTAATACCTGAAATAAGAGAGTTCTCAGTAAAGAGGAAAAATATCTTTTTAAAGGACTTAAATAATAAAAAAGAAAAGATTTATGATGAATTGATTATTTTGAAAGGAGAAGTTTTTCGAGAGAATTTAATCAATAATATTAACAACCAAAAGATTCAAATCAGTCGAATGCTCGGAACGCTCCAAACAAGAGTTGAAGATGATATAGAAATTGCAAATCATAAAATAGCGAATTCTAAAATTCAAAAGAGAGCTAAAGATATTGATAATCAAATTTCTCATATTGTGAAAGATGTTAAAAATTTAGTAAAAGAGTTTAATAAACAATCTAGTGGATTTGAAACTAAGAATAAATACATATTGGAGGATTTTAACAGATTCATAAATGAATTTCAATATGCCTTGACAGAGAAAGTTAAATCTTTGGAGCAGTTAGTTATTAAATCATATATAGATATGACCATCAAGGCAGTTTCAAATGAATATCTTACAATTGGCTTTTTAAACCATGAACTCAAGATTAAAAGACAAAATATTCAAGATCACATAATTTTTCTTATAAGTGATGGAAGCTTGAAAGGAAAATATGATCCCCGTTTAGGTATTTATTATGAAAATCCAAAAATTTTAGAAAATCTTGATGAGGATGAATTAGAAGTTATTAAAAGTATGAATCTTAAAATGTATTTAATAATCCGACGATTGAAAAGCTTTGCAAGTATGTATGGCTCAATCTTGGGATTATTTGCGTCCATTTTAGCAATTACATACTGGTTTTATATTTTTAGTGGAAATAATCCCGCCGTTGCAGCGGTTCCAGTTTCTATTCTCTTAGTAATTATTATCTATTTTATGTTTAAAAGAAGCAAAGATAAAGTTACTTGAGTTGGTTTTAATTCAAAAATACATATAAATTCTTGATCAATCATTTTTATTACATTTTTTATTCCTAATCGTGTACTTCTTTTTCAAAAGGTTAGAAGAAAAAAATTAATATTTGACCATAGAGCCAATTACTTTACATATTTATTTATAAAGCAATTAAATCCTCAGGAAAAAGAGTTACTGGACGCCATTCAATTTCACTTTCTATAATTATTGATGGGTGAACAGATTCTATAAAGGTGAATCCTTTCCTGCTCTTTACAATATTTATTTTTATGTTTAAAGGGCCAATAACACCACAAGGAAATAAGTTTTGATAATTCATAAGAAAATTTCGAAGAGCTGCAACTTTAACGGTTGTTTTAATAGGAATCCCATAGTATAAGATTCCAATTTGATTATTCGTACCTGTTATTTTGCATCCTGCTGATTCATAGTCTAATTCTACTTGAATATACTTTCTATCTCTTTCAACAATCTCTAATGAACTATTGCAATAAGGACATGTGTTTTGATTAAAATCATTCCTTTGTACAACCCAATTATAAGAAAATCGAAGTAACATGGCATCACAATTTTTGCAAGCTTTAACTTTCCGGCTGCTTGATAACTTAACCTTTTTACCTGGGGCTCCCAAAATTAAATCAAGATAATAATGAGTATCATTAATAGGTGTCACCCCTGGAGGTGGTCCGCTTGGAGTCCTATAGCGATGATAATTATAGTAATTTGGTGTTGGTTGCGAATGGTATTGGATTGCTTTTTCTTGTGCGTACATTACCACTTTTGAAAAATAACCTATTTTTCCGGTTTGAATTAAATTCATAGTATCTACTAATCCTTGTTTGTAAAGAACAAGATCATTTAATTCTCTGGTTTTTGATCGATTCTTGGAGTAGCTATGTTCTACTTTGAAAGGAGAAACGGGATCTCCATCACTAGTACAAATTAAAGCTTTATAGTAAGCACTCTCTATGCTTCTTTCTGAAGCATAAATTTTTAAAAATACTTCTGAAATGGTATTTTTATCATTTAATGGAGTATTACTATCAATTATCTGGAGAAGCGGAATAATATCCTGTGCTGTATTTTTTTTTGCCATTTATATTTTCACTCTATATACTTTTTAATGATTTTATTGATTTCAATTCCAATTGAAAAGAGGGATTTGAAGTCAATATTATTATTTTTGTCTGATAGCAGTACTACATTTAACTATAAAAATTAAGATAAAAAATTCTCTGGATTTATAAATAAAAATTAACACATCTTTAATAGTAAAATATTTTAAGGAAAATTTCAACTAAATAAACCAATTCAGGGTATTTTACATGACAAAAATTCAATTAGATGAGAGACTTAGTAATTTTCGAAGGGATTTAATGAACGCAATCCAGCATTCGAATTTAGCCCCAAAAATTAATAAGGCTATTAACATGCTTCGGCGTGAAAAAAATCTCCTATATATTGAGAAAACAGAAGAAAATTTAAAAGCTGTAGTAAAATCTCAGACAAATCCTAATAAATTAGATTATGCCTGTTCAATAAAGTCAGATGGATCTTTTTTTTGTGGAACTCAGAACCTCTATCCATGTGGTGGGTTAAGAGGAACAATATGTAAACATATCATTTTAACTTTAATAGCTACAGTGAAACAAGGATATATGGCTAATGATGAACTTATTGAGTGGGTCAAAAAAACTATTAATAATCGCCCCAAGTTAAATAAGCCCGAAGCTTCATCGATATTTCTGCATTATAAAGATGCTATTAATGGAAGTTTGAATGGTGTAAAAGAGATCGAGTGGAGACCAGTAGAGATTCTGCCAGAAGATTTTATGGCTTTATAGAGGGGATGTAAAATAGCTACAGAGAAAAGTGATAATACTGTCTTCAATTTGTTTGATATTGTTAAAAGTAGGATAAATGAGATATTATTGAAAGGTATTGGCAATATTAGTGCCGAAAGTTATTCAGAAATAATAAATCTCAGAGACAGAGTATATAAAATGAATTTAAATTTAATGGGGGATTTATTGGAGCGTTTTATAAAAGTGTTAAGGCAATTAAGTCAGGAAAAACATAATGAAGAAATTAAATCTGAAGCTTCTATAACCGCGTTGAAAATAATATCAACTGCGAGAATGTTTGAAACCGTCATGAATATTGAAATTATTAAAAAAAATTTGCATCCTGGAGTTGATTCTTGAGATGACTTCTGTTATATTAAAAAATGTTGCCAAACAGATAAAAATCTTCATAGAAAATATGGTCTACAATGGATTAGACCTTGCCACAAAAGAAAATATTAGACAAATAGAGTTTTTTTTACAAAATTCGTCTCAAGTTGAAACATATCGATTAGCTATATCATTACGGTATTTAAATGTCGAATTAAAAAGATTTCTCCAACAAAATCAAGCTTTTAGCATGGATAGGTATGTTTTTTTTTTAAGTAATTGTTGGTTATTAAGTAGGGCGTTTTTATCTCAAGATTTTGTTAATAAATGTGAAAAACAAGAATTACTTCAAATATTATTAGGAAAGATTTCTCAGAATAAAATATTAAAATCACTTAAGCTGAGAATTGTAGGTATTGAAAAAATCTTTTTAGAGGGATCATTATTCGGGATAATATTATATCTTGTATCACTTAAGGGTAAAACGAGATCTTCAATCTTCAAGTGGAGCATAATGCAAATCCCAAAAGGAAATATCGATCCAGAGACTTTGTTAACATTGTCTATCTCTGAAAACAAAATCAAAGTTTTAGATCTTTTTTATAAAGATTTTTACACCTCAGATTTATCTTTTTCAGAAGAGGAAATGTTAATCGAAGTGTTTAAAAAAATACCTCCCTGTTTAATTTCTACGCAAAACGATCCTTTTCCAGTTAAGATGTTAGAAAAATATCATTATAGGGCCATAAATCTATATAATCAAATAAAAAAAATCGAGTTAACACCATTTGATTTACCCACGAGATTTTTAAGTTATTTATTAATTAAAAATATAAAAATTATCGACTTCTATAAAGAGGTTGATGAGGGAAGAAATAACAGGATACCTGTTTATGTTTTTAAAATATCTCACGATAACAATTTCCCATTATTTATTAGAATTCAAGAAAAATCCTTTAATCAGGCAATTATTGCTAAATTGGAAAGTTTTAGAGAAAAAAAAGTTGTTCTTAAAATTTTATTTGGAAAATTAATAATAGAAAGAGGACAATTATCAATTCTCCCATTAAGCGTTTATAATGATACAGAGGATTTTATTTGCCTTTCTGAAAAATCATCTAAACCAAAGGAAGTCTCAAAGGTATTATATCATAAAGATCAGTCTTAATTTAAAACTCTTAAAATAATTATTTAAAAAATGAAAGAAATGGAATAAAATATGGCAAAAAAGAAAGCCCCAGCCAAAAAGAAACCTGTGAAAACAACACCTCCTAAAAAGGTTGCACAAAATAAAGCGCCAGTTGTGTCTGCTCCTTCCAAAAAGGTTCCTACAAATACAGTCCCCCCTCTCCCCAACAATACTATCACTAAACCTGAATTAAAATCCCCAAAATTATCGCTTGGTAAGGACTATGACCCCAAAAAGAAGGTTAAGAAAAAAATTAGACCTGCAGCGGAAGTTCTGCATCGTATAGAGTTAATGGCATTAATTCAAAATGATACTTATCCTAAACCTCCAAATTGGCAATTATCTCCTAAAATGATAGAATTGTTTATCACTGGTTCTCAGGAAAAATTTCCGGTAAAAAAAAATGGAATTACAAAAAAAGTTAGTATTTCGACCAAGTTTTATGGTGATAAGAACATAATTCAAAAAGCAATAGTAACATTGGCAAGTGAAAGAGCATTAATGTTAATTGGTGAACCAGGCACGGCGAAATCTTGGCTTTCAGAACATTTAGCTGCTGCTACTTGCGGGAGGTCTACTTATTTAATTCAAGGTACTGCTGGAACTACTGAAGATCAGATAAGATATTCATGGAACTATGCCCTTCTTGTTTCAGAAGGGCCTAGTTTGAAATCTCTTGTACCATCCCCCACAATAAACGCCATGAGATCAGGTAGAATTCTAAGGTTTGAAGAATTAACTCGATGTCCTCAAGAAATTCAAGATAGTATGATTTCAATACTTTCAGAAAAAGTAATGCCCATTCCCGAATTAGGATCAAAATATTTAATCTACGGAGTTCCTGGATTTAACGTAATTGCCACAGCAAATGACAGAGATCGAGGTGTAAATGAAATGAGTGCTGCTTTAAAACGTCGCTTTAATTTTATTTACATTCCTGTAGTCAAAGATAAAAGTTTAGAAAAAGAGATTGTGGTTAATAGAACGAATGAGTTACTTTCAAGAATCGGTTTCAAAGTACAAATTCCAGAAGATACTTTGGATTTATTAATCACAGTTTTTCAAGAACTGCGTACAGGTCAAAGTACCACAGGGGGAA
>Ga0209427_10010406_pt1 | contig 10306 bp, 7 predicted proteins | sample DeeMarSWOR136_30_FD_187465 | JGI IMG/M metagenome (GOLD analysis project Ga0209427, IMG submission 187465) | Marine sediment microbial communities from White Oak River estuary, North Carolina - WOR-1-36_30 (SPAdes) (version 2) | ecosystem: Environmental > Aquatic > Marine > Intertidal zone >...
CCGCCATATCCACCATGGTATCGGTAACATTGCTACAATGTGACCAGCTATAGCCGCCATCTATCGACTTATAAAGGGTGTAGGTCAGCCCGTCAACGCAGGCAAAAGGGTGCCGTCGGCAGCCAGGGCAAGGTGCCGGATATCAGAGCCGTCAGCCAGCAACCAGCCCCTAGCCTCACCCCCGGCAGGGATACTCACTTGAGACCATCTAGCTTCATCCGCAGCGCCGGCTGCTGGCGCAAGAGAAGAGATGCCAAACAAGCCAAGGGTCAAAAGCAGGGCTAGGATGAGCCTTGATTTCGCCATATGGCAAATTCTAGTCCTGCCATAAGGGGCAGTCAATACACTATAACAGGTTTTTTAAAGAGAGAGCCCCCCGAAATTCGGGGGGCTCTCGTGAGGTCTTGGTAGGGCGTTATCCCCTACGCCAGAACCAGTTGTTTGACTAGACGACTCTCCTGGTCCTGATGATAAGGATAATCACCGCTATGGTAAGTACCGCACCAATGGCGACTATCGCCCAGATATAGACCGGGGTTTCTTCTTCCGGCAGCTCTATAACCGGCTGAACCGTGGTTTCGGTTACATCTGGAAGTTCAACGGTTATCGGTGGCGGTACCACGGTTATATCTGGAAGGGTTATCGGAGGAACATCGACAGTGACCGTTGGCTGCGGCAGATTTATAGTCGGTGTTGGTGGAGGCTCAACCGTTACCGGCGGTATCGGCTCCAGCATGGTGTGGAAGTTAGACACGCACCACTCGCTATAGGTGCCAGTGACACTTACCCCTCTCACCCGCCAGTAGTAGTTCTGGTCGTAGAGAAGGTCAGTCGCCCAGGTAAGCCGTGACACAGTCGTGGTTATCTTGGTGGCACCGGTGAAGTCAGGTGCCGTACCCAACTCAAACTCCCAGCTGATAGCATTGGCCGGCCCATACCAGACGAACGACGGTCGTATTGGAGCACCCTGCATGCCGTTGGGTGGTACCTGATTATCCGGCATGGCAATAGCCTCAAGGGTGGTGAAGTCTACTGCAGCAGACCAGCGGCTCTGGAACGGTTGGCCAGCCGGGACCCTGACCTTTACCGTGTAATCGGTGTCGTCGGTAAGAGGTGAAATAGTGGTATTGGTAGGCAGGGGTGAACCACTAACGAACTTGGAGGTGCTGTCGTACTTGACCTGGTACTGTTTAGCACCGGTCAGAGCCGCCCAGTTTACCTTGGCCGAGGTCTCACCGATATCGGTAACAGTAACGCCCTTTACCATGGTGGCCATGGTGTCCTTGAGCGCCCACAGGGTGTTGCTGTTAACAACAGTCCAGAGGATATTGGAACCCTTGGTACCCCAGAGACCTACAGCGCCGTCCTTCGGGGCAGTCTCCCACTCGTTGTCGACTTCACCGATGAGAATGCGGAAGAGGTTGGCTTCGGCATCCGCGACGAGTTCATAATCCATGACTACATCAATTTCAATGTTGTAATCGTTGAAGTCATCCAGTGATTCACCTAGGTCACCATTATCAAATCCGAAAATAGCATCCCAGGTAACTTCAAAGGTACCCTTGCCAACAACAGGGTTCTGGATTGCAACGTCTCCACTGGCAATGGTGGGGAATGTTGAATCAACAACCACAGTATGGGCAGTAACATCGGGCGTATCACCATCGCTGAAGTCTTCTGCAGCAACTTCGGTGACATCTGAACCCATAACCATAGCCCAGGGACTCCAGTCGTCATCATCAACATCCATAGCAGCATTTTCAGTAACAGCATATGTATCACCGACTGTTAAACCGCTGATACCGTCATCAGCAGTATAGACAAGGTCTACTGTACCTTCAGCACCACTGGTATCACCGCTAACTACTATCGTACCGGCGACAATAGTGGGAGCTATAACTGTTACAAAACCACTATCTATGGTCAACGGTTCGTTATCCTGAAAAGTACCGGACGTAGGTACCAGCAAGAAGTCTTCCACAGTAAGACCGGTTTCTGTTGCTGTATCAATAGTACCTTCATCAACCACTAGTGCCTGGCCAGCAGCCATCATACTAAACAGGTCTAGGTTAATCCTACCCCAGGCTTCTACCGTTCTTACTTCGTTAGTAGCTTCTTCATCAGAACCCATGGCATAAAGAACATTGCCGCCTTCATCAAGCGTTCCGGGTGAAACCCAGAGGCCGGAGAAGCTTTCAGCTTCGGCGGTTGCTTCCATGGAATCCTCAAAAGGCCCATTGTCAGTAACGACATTGCCGCTTATGCTTGCGCTGCCAACAACGCTGCTACCTGTAGCATAGTAAACAACAGTCGGATCCATCTGGTCAAAGGCGACAAAGACATCGACGAAATCATTAACGGGATCTGTGTCAACAACGACAGGGTCGCCCCATGTTGCGCCACCATCAGTAGAGGCAATTATCTCTCCCTGATAGACATCTGGGTCTGGAGTTGTATTCCACCAAGCATTGGTACCAACAACGATGGTATCGCTATCGTCATCATCGACATCAAAACCTGGTTGAAGTGCGATAGAGTTGAGGCTTCCTAGGGTATCTACCCACATAGATGGACCGTAAGCAGTCTTACGATAGAAGCCGCTATCTGTTGCAGCGTAGAAGGTAACACCATCAAGGACTACCCAGTCAGTAATATCGACTTCCGAGGGCATATCGCGCCAGAAGGTGAATGTCTGGGCATTATCGGTTGATTTCCAGATTTCCTCCTCTTGTTCTTCGAAGAGCATAACCGTTGAGCCGTCCTGAGACCACTCAATCAGTGAACCCTCTCCCGCTTCGCTAATCCATGTATTGCCCGAATTCCAGCTGGTGTCATCCTCACCACACATTACCCTCTCCCAGACAGGAGCGGCTGCATCACCGTTTGTAGTGCGCCACACGTGCATATGGTCATAATCGGAGCTATAAGTGTGTAGCAGCATATATGAGCCGCCGGGGAAATCCGGTGAGAAGGTCATATCTCGAATAACGTCAATAGTCGTGTCAATAAGGCCACCCACCTGGTTGAAGGTGTCACAGCCGTCCTCGGAAATCGAGAAAGCACTCTCGTAGCCGGGGTATTCCTCCCAGGCAGTAGCATAGGCTATGCCGTCTTCCGCATCAAATCCCGGTCCTAGAATTAGCTGAGTATGTGCAATTCCGGTGGGGGGTTTGGTTGCTTCAACAAAGGAACCGCCATTGTCTGTGCTGATAACAATACGGTTGTCCCATCTATCACCAGCAGCAATAAAGCTGTCGGCTACCTCTACACTGCACATACCATTACCAGGATTATCCAGCAGTGGCATGAACTCAGTATCCTGCGTTGAAGCAGCCTGGGCGAATTCTACCAGGAAGAGGTTGCCGTCAATGTCGCTGGTAGGAGAGCCGTCATCTTCACACAGGGCAGCATACATAATCGGATTGGTGAAGCTGTCGAAACCTTCAGCAAAGGCAAAGTCTACGTAAATATCGCAATCATCCTCCATTAGGGTATAATCGATAAACTCAGCCGGTTTTACCAGTGCACCCCAGGCGCCGGGTGAGTTAACGTTGCAGGAGGTGATTACGAATTCCGTATCGCCACTTCCAGTGTTATCGAGTATAACGATAGCCCAGATGAGGAAGGATGTCTCAAAGTCCGGCGCGAAAGATGCCCTTGGGGCTACGTCGAATGAAGGGCTCCCATCCTCATAGGTGCCGGTGAGATCCAGGTCTACCCAGGTCTCGATCAGGGCATCCCTTAAAATCAAGACATCTATATCACAGGCGGCTAGTACATAGTTATACTGACCATCGCTCCAGACCTCAAGGTCATATACCATATCGGCATATTCTAAGGCTTCTCCTTCGTCAATGCCGTATATAGTCTGCAGCGGAACCGGGACGCCCTCACCAGCATCCTCTATTTTCCAGATGCGTGCATAAAGGTAACTGCCGTATCCGTCATCAGTGCCGACATAAACTGTCTGCGAGTCAGGTGATACAGCGATAGAATATATAAATGCACCATCTAGATAGTCGTTATCAAGTGGCGTTTCCTCCCAGTTATAACCACCATCTTCTGACTTCCACAGAGCCATGGTTTCAGAGCCACCAGAATCATGCACGACACCAGCATACAGATCGCCATTGGGAGCTAGCTCCAGTATCCGGACCTGAATGCCCGGCATAGTTTCTGGTAGCAGAACTTCCTGCCACGCATTTGTGCCAGGACCGGTAGCAGCCGATACTGGAACAGCAATCATGGCCAGGCTGGAGAGTAACGCCAGGCTCAGCACAACTCCTAATATTTTGGATATTTTACTTTTCATCGAACTAAAAATTTTCTCCTTAGTAAGTATTTTATGTCTCCACAACAGAATATATTACCTCATATTCCCATTTTTTCATGGAGACAAGGTAAATCTAAATTTCCTTCAGTTTTACAATAGCTTTTCCCTTTCGGGCTACTACCATAGCACCACCTCCTTTATAATATCTTGATTATATAATACCACACTCTGTCAAGGGGGAGTACTATATAACTACTGGCTAAAAAACACTAAAACCAGAATCTTGCGCTTCAAAGATATTTTATGCTTCTTTGCTTAACCCGGCTAGAAACTCGGCATTGGTCTTTGTCTTACGCATACGCTCTAGCACCCGCTCCGTGGTCTCAGCGGAGTTAATCGAGTCAGCGGCAATCATAGACATCATACGCCTCAGCAAGCGCACCTGTTTAATGTCTTCCTCACTCAACAGCAATTCTTCCCGCCTGGTGCCACTCCGATGGATATCTATCGCCGGGAACACCCGGCGCTCTGCCAGACGCCTGTCGAGGTGGAGCTCCATATTGCCCGTTCCCTTGAACTCCTCATAGATAAGCTCATCCATACGGCTGCCGGTATCTATAAGACAGGTGGCGATAATGGTCAGACTGCCGCCCTCATCCACATTGCGGGCGGCGCCAAAGAAGCGCTTAGCCGGGTGCAGAGCAACAGGGTCGATGCCGCCGGAAAGGGTACGGCCACTGGGTGGCATCGCTAAGTTGTATGCCCGGGTAAGCCGGGTAATACCATCGAGGAGGATAAAGACATCCTTGCCACCTTCCACCATTCGCTTGGCTCTCTCCAGCGCCAGCTCGGCGACTCGGGTGTGATTTTCCACCGGCTCATCAAAGGTGGCGCTGATTACCTCACCCTTAACCGAGCGCTTCATATCGGTTACTTCCTCCGGGCGCTCGCCGATAAGGCAGACCATCAGATGAATATCGTTGTAGTTAGTGGTTGCGGCATTGGCTATTGTCTTGAGGAGTATTGTCTTGCCCGCCTTAGGGGGAGAAACTATCATACCGCGCTGCCCCCGGCCGATGGGAGCAATCAGGTTTATCAACCGGGTTGACAGATTGCCTGCCGTAGTCTCCAAGTCAATCAGTTTATCGGGGAAGGTGGGGGTAAGTGACCCGAAAAAGGGCCTGTTTTTGGATAGCTCTGGATTTATATCGTTAATTGCCTCGACGCGGAGCAGGCTAAAGTATTTCTCGCCCGCCTTAGCCGGTCTACCCTGCCCCACAACCATATCGCCGGGACGCAGACCGAAGCGGCGAATCTGGGACTGGGAGACATATATATCAGCCGAGCTGGGCAGAAGAGTATCCTGCCGCAGAAAGCCGTAACCGTCAGTCATAATATCCAGGATGCCGCTACAGAAGAGGTTGCCCTGCTGCTCGGTATGTGCTTGCAGCAGGCGCATAATCAGCTCCTGCTTCTTCAAGCCGGTACAGCTGGCAAGCCCGCCCTCCTTGGCCAGGTCAACCAGCTCCTCTCTGGTCTTAGTTTCCAATTGATTGATATCCATAGTCTACCTTCCTCATTACCCTCATCCTCCACCGGGGATGGAACAGTCTCCATGACTCTAGGTAATATATAATATTGTTTACATTATTCATTAATTGTTGTCTGTTTAACCGCCCGATACGCTTTTCCAGTCGGCAAGGAAACGCTCAATGCCGATATCGGTAAGCGGGTGTTTTATCATCTGTAGCAGTACGCTATAGGGAACTGTGGCAATATGGGCCCCGGCTTTAGCCGCCGCTATGCAATGCAGTGGATGACGAATACTAGCAGCCAGAACCTCGGTTGTCAAGTCCCTATATTGTTTAAAGACGTCTACTATCTCTTTTACCAGCGCCATGCCGTCATGGCCGGCATCGTCCAGCCGCCCGACGAAGGGGCTGACAAAGGTGGCACCGGCCAACGCCGCTAGCAGAGCCTGGTTCACCGAGAAACACAGGGTCATATTCACCTTTATATTCTCTCTGGCTAACGCCGATGTTACTTCCAGTCCCTCGGCGGTAGCCGGAATCTTTATCACCACATTCGGCGCCCAGGCGGCAATCTGCCTCGCCTGCTCCAGCATGGCTGGAACGCCCTCCACCACCACCTCAGCGGAAACAGGTCCCGGAACAATGGAGCATATCTCCTTAACCACCGCTCGATAATCCTTATGCCCTTCCTTGGACACCAGGGTCGGGTTGGTGGTAACACCGGTAACAACCCCAAGCTTAACGCCCTGCCTGATATGCTCTATATTGGCGGTATCCAGAAAAATACGCATAATAGGTCTCCTTAATATTATGAGTTAAGGGGCAGCGACGGCTGAGCTCCCTCGCGCAATACTTCCTTGGCAGCCCCGATAAACTCGCGGAACAGCGGGTTTGGACGGCCGGGGCGGGAGCCGAACTCCGGGTGGAACTGGCAGCCGAGCATCCACGGGTGGTCGGCAAGCTCGCAGATCTCCACCAGCTTTTCGTCGGGAGACAGCCCGCTATATACCATCCCCGCTTTTGCTAGCACATCACGATATTCATTATTAAACTCATAGCGGTGGCGGTGCCGCTCTTCAGCAAGGTTCTTCTTATAAGCAACAGCGGCACGGCTGCCGTCAATCAACTGGCAGGGATATATCCCCAGACGCATGGTGCCGCCCATATCTTTTATTTTCTGCTGCTCGGGAAGGAGAGCGATAACCGGGTGCGGAGTGGCTTCGTCGAACTCGGTGGAATTGGCTTTATCAGAGCCCAACACATAGCGGGCGAACTCGATGACCATAACGTGCATCCCCAGACACAAGCCGAGGTAGGGAATCCTGTTTTCACGGGCATAGGTAGCGGCTTTTATCATCCCTTCTATGCCTCTGACGCCAAAACCGCCGGGGATTATTATACCTTGAGCCTGCTGCAGTAGAGCCTCACCACCCTCCTTCTCCAAATCCTCGGAGTGAACCCATTGCACATTTATATCCCTGTTGTAGTAAAGACCGGCGTGGCACAGCGCCTCTCGCACCGAGTAATAGGCATCCTCCAGCTCCACATACTTGCCCACCAGGGCAATATTGACCGTCTCGCAGGGCTCTTTGAGACAGCCGACCATCTGCCGCCACCTGTTGAGGTCTGTCCGCTTTTGTTTAAGACCGAGTTTGCTTATCACCAGCTTGCCCATCCCTTCATCTTCCAGCATAAGCGGTACTTCATATATAGTAGGCACCGTCGGCAGTGGAATAATAGCCTTTCGTTCAACGTCGCAGAAGAGGGACAGCTTATCCCTGATGCTATCCGAGATGGGGTAATCGCTGCGACAGATTATTATATCCGGCTGGATGCCGATACGGCGTAGCTCGTTGACACTGTGCTGGGTGGGCTTGGTCTTTAACTCCTTAGTGGTACCTATATATGGAAGAAGGGTGACATGGATATAGAGCACGTTGTCCCTGCCAACATCGTTCCTCATCTGCCTGATGGCTTCCAGGAATGGCTGACCCTCAATATCGCCTACCGTGCCACCCACTTCAATGATAATTACGTCAGCCTGTGACTTCTCGGCTAACTGGCGGAACCTATTCTTAATCTCGGTGGTTACATGGGGAACCACCTGAATGGTTCCCCCCAGAAAGTCTCCCCGCCTCTCCTTGACGATAACGGCACTGTAAATCTGCCCCGAAGTAACATTGGAGTCGGCGGTAAGCTCAATATCAATGAAACGCTCGTAATTCCCCAGGTCAAGGTCGGTCTCAGCTCCGTCCCGGGTGACGAACACCTCGCCGTGCTGATAGGGCGACATCGTCCCCGGGTCAACATTGAGGTAGGGGTCCAGCTTCTGAACCGAGACACTTATACGGCGGCTCTTAAGGATATTGCCCAGAGAGGCAACGGTGATACCTTTACCCACCGAACTAACTACACCACCGGTAACAAAGATATACTTTGACATAGGTTAACTTTGTTCTAAAAAAACCGGAGAACTCCAAATCTCAGCCAGAAACAGCCAAGTGTAAAATCAGAATCATCTTTGAAGAGGGGGTTTTGGAATGGGTTTCTTTTATTATAGGCAGCCAGGTATTTGTTTGTCAAGTATTCTATGTCTAAATTACGTCAGCACCTGTTTTTACCTCAATCTTTACAGCATGCTAATAAATTATTATTAACTTTCCTGAATATCCCTTGACAACTATCATAATATATGTTTATAATATAGCATAGCTTAATCAAACGTGGTATAAAATGGCTAACAAAGACTATTACAGCATACTGGGCATTAGCCGAAACGCCAGCGAAAAGGAGATAAAGCAAGCCTTTCGCCGGCTAGCGCGCAAGCACCACCCCGACGTCAACCCGGGCGATGCCACTGCCGAAGAGAAGTTCAAGCAGATAAGCGAAGCCTACGAGGTGCTCTCCGACAAAGAAAAACGAAAGAAGTACGACCAGTTTGGTGACAAGTGGCAGTACGCTGACCAGTTCGCCAAAGCCGGTGGGCACGGAACGCCGTTCCAAGGCTTCGATTTCAACGATATCTTCGGTGGCGGTGGCAAGACATACAGCTACAGTTTCAGCAGTAGCGGTAGGGATGGTCTTGACAGCTTGCTCGATGAGCTTCTTCGCGGCGGTGGTCGTACCAGCACCCGCACTCGACGCGCCCAGCCAAGGCGGGGGCAAAACATAGAACAGCCAGTTGAGATAACGCTGGAGGAGGCGTTCTACGGCACCAGCCGTCTCCTCAGCCTTCAGACCGAGGAAGCCTGCGCCACCTGCCACGGCAGCGGGCGGATACAGAACGCTCTCTGCTCGGTATGCAAAGGCCAAGGCGTCGTTGCCACCACCAAGCGTATCGAGGTCAAGATACCCGCTGGTGTCAAGACCGGCTCCCGAGTGCGCATCGCCGGCAAGGGTGGTGAGGGCTACGGTGGCGCCAAGGGAGACCTCTATCTGATAGTAACCGTCAAACCGCATCCGCTTTTCGAGCGGCAGGGCGATGACCTGTACGTCAGTGTCGACGTGCCGCTGACAACGGCGGTGCTCGGCGGGGAGGTCAAGGTCGCCACTCTGAAAGGGAACCTGGAGCTTAAAATCCCGCAGGAGACCCAGAACGGGCGCACCTTCCGGCTTGCCGGTCAGGGTATGCCCCACCTGGGTAAAACATCACGGGGCGATTTAAAATCTAAGATAAATATTGTGCTGCCGACCGACCTTTCGCCGGAAGAGAAAGAGCTATTCCAGAAGCTCAACCAGCTTCGCACTGATAAGAGTGAATCCTAACGGGGAGGAGTCTTTGATATGGATAGAGAGATAAAACCGCGTTATGTAATAAGCGTCGCCGCCGAGATGCTGGGCACCCGTACCTATACCCTGCGCTACTACGAGAAGGTGGGCATAATTAAGCCGTCGCGGTCGCGGGGCAACATACGGCTCTACTCGGATATGGACCTGGCTTTACTGCAAAAAGTAAGGACGCTTATGGAAGACCTAGGCGTCAACCTCGCCGGGGTAGAGGTCATCCTGCGTATGTCGCAGCAAATCGCCCAGCTACAGAAGGCCACCGAAGAGATGGAGGCAGAACTAGCCAGATTGAGGAGAGAAGAGGAATGAGACAGGAGAGATTTACCGAACAGGCGCAGGAGGCATTAGCCGCCTCCCAGGAACTTGTTCGTCAGTTCAAGCACAGCCAGTGGGATGTGGAGCATATACTGCTAGCCCTGCTCCAGCAGGAGAAGGGACTGGTCGGCGATATAATCAAAGAGCTTGGCGTCGATATAGAATCCCTGAGAAAGCGGTTGACCGCCTCTTTGAAAAAGACACCGCAGGTTACCTATGAGACACCGCAGATATACGCCACGCCCCGCGTCGCCAATCTGATTGAGACATCAACCAGCGAAGCCGACCGCCTCAAGGACGAATTCATTGGCACCGAGCACCTGCTGATTGCTATAAGCGGTGAGGAAAAAGGCGAGGCGGCTAAAATACTAAAAGGCGCCGGAATTGAGCAAGAAAAGGT
>Ga0209427_10010408_pt1 | contig 10304 bp, 13 predicted proteins | sample DeeMarSWOR136_30_FD_187465 | JGI IMG/M metagenome (GOLD analysis project Ga0209427, IMG submission 187465) | Marine sediment microbial communities from White Oak River estuary, North Carolina - WOR-1-36_30 (SPAdes) (version 2) | ecosystem: Environmental > Aquatic > Marine > Intertidal zone >...
AATTGTATACCTAGAATCAATATTTCTATACTTATGATAATCTATTTTCTTCAAAAATGCAATAGAATTGAATTTATCTGGTAAATCTTGTTTGTTGAAAGCAATGATTATTGGTAAGTCATCGATTTTTTCTTGGTAGTATGAGATTAATTCACTCCATGAGAAAAGATTTCTCTCATATACATCTTTTTGGGAATCTACAACAAATATAACTCCATCAGTTGCTCTTAAAGTAATTTGTCTAGTAATTGCATAGAAATCTTGGCCAGTTGTAGAATAGAGATGGACTTTTAGTTTGTATTCTTCATTCTGGAACGTAATGGTGCCATAATCAAAGAATAGAGTCCGTTTTATAGTACTCTCAATGCTATGGATTTTATCCACTTTTCCAAAATGAGAAAATAAAGCTTTTATTGAGGTGGTTTTACCTGATAATGCTGGACCAAAATACACAATTTTTATACTTACAGTTTTATTGTAATGATCAATAATCATGACTACACTTCTTGAAGAATGTTATTAAAAGCCAATTTTTTTTAAAGAAATGTTGTTAGAATAAGTAAGATTAATATATATAAAGATATATTTTCTAATAAAATAAGAATTCATTGCTTAATTCGGAATATTTAGATGAATGACGAAAAATATCAAAAGATTTATATATACTATTATATCTAATCATATATAAAAATATATCATAAAAATAACAACAAGGTAATTGTATGGGAAAAAGATTTGGAAATTCTAAGGTAAATTTGCATATTAATAATGTTTGGGATAAAACATTATCTTTTTGGCAAAATAATAAAGGCAAAATAAGGGATCAGTTTATCTCTTCTAATACTCTCTATCGTGAGCTTTTAGTAAAACATTGGGGATCTATACGACCCTATGGGTCAACTATTAGTGAAACTTATGAAATGACATTTGGATATCACCCTTATGAAAAGATTACATATATTACAGTAAAAGTAAGGTTCATTGTAGCAAGAGGATTTTCGGGCATGATACCTCAAGAATTTATGAAAAAATGGGCTCATCAAATTGGTATTGACCCAATTAAATTAACTCATAAAGAGGATCAAGATTTTTCAGAAAAATTTAATGAGATTTGTAATTTAACTGAACTCGAAAATATTGATCGCCCAATAAATTTCTGTCCTATTTGTGGTCACCCAAATTCACTTAACATTAACTTATGTATAGAATGTGGTACAGTTATAGAAGAACTAAAATAAATTTAGATAATTTTTACGCTTCAGGGATAAATACAATGAAATTACTTCCCTTAGTGGAATCCCCTTTTACTCTATCTTCAACTAAAATTTTTCCATTATAGCATTCTAATATTCTTTTTATCAAAGATAGTCCCAAACCTGTTCTAAATTTACTTTCCTCATCTTCACGTCTAATAAAAATTTCTTCTTTTCTATTATCAGGAATCCCAAGCCCATTGTCTATAAGTTCAATTTTTATATAAGGTATGTTATCATCTTTATAATTTGAGATTTTTATTAAAACTTCTATAAATTCATTTTTGTTATGAATTATTGCATTAATCAGAAGATTTTCAAAAATATTCTCCAATAAATTATTAGCCTTTACGAATTTATGACCTATTTCATCAATTTGAACTGAAATATTTCGATGAGCATAAGATTTCTTAATTTTTTTAATTGTTTTTTCAAGAATATTATTAAGATCGACCACTTCTGTTAGTAAATCTGAATTCCTTATGAGAGAGAGATTAGTGACATTTGAGATCAAGTTTTCTCCCCTTAATATTTGTTCTCTAATTAGTTTAAAGATTTCATGCATGTTAACCATATTTATTTCTTTATCCTTAGATTGCTCAATAAGATCATTCGCTAATTGGATATTTTGAAGTATATTTCTTATGTCATGAGTAAATAAATCTTTGTAAAATTCTGTATACTGATACGCCTCCTCTATGTTCTTTTGATTTTCTCGTAAACTTATTTCATTTTCTTTTTGTAAATAAGTATAAACATAGAAAAACCAAGTTAATGGAGCTAATATTGCGACATAATCTTCAACAATAACAAAAATTTCGCTAATTCCTGACCATTCTAAAAAGTTACTTAAATAATAAAATGTTACTATGCAAAAGAAAGCTATAAGAGATAATCTAGTGATTATTGAAAACCGATATCTCCACCCTATTAAAGTAATGAAAAGAGAAATAAGGGTTAATATAAAAGTGATGAGATCAAATATCGCGATTGCTAAGTCCATTTCTACTCCTCCTTTTATAGTATATTATGGCCCAGACAAGCAATAATATTGAACTAGATATATAACATAAATGCTCAATAATATTAAAGAGAACCCCTAGAATAATTCCTTCAATAACAGTAAAAAACCACCCAATAGTAAATAATACAAAAGAGATTATAAAGATATAGGAGCCTGGGAATGTTTTCCATTTACTATAATTAATAATAATAAAAATAAGAGGCGCAAAGCAAAGTAAAAAAGTGATTAATTCATTTTCTTGAATCATAGTAAATTATTATTTAGTAATATATCTCTAAAATTCTAAGATATTAAATAAAAGAAGTTTTATGAATTTATATCTTTACTATAAGTTTATAAAAATAATGAAATTATATAAACTGCTAATTAACTCGATTTAAAAATAATAGTATTATTTGTTATAATGCAAGATATTTGATTTCTTAAAATTAAAAGTTCAATCTCTCTTCTTAAAATCTCATCGCTAATATTAAGTTCATTACTGTTTTGTAATTTTATGTTTAATTCATGAAATGAAATGCTCTTTTGATTTTTGGCGATGTTATTAAGATGTTTTAATATTAATTGTTGATTATATAATGAATGTGCATTAGAATCTAATTGATAAAGTCTATGAATTAAATTATAATTTAAATCATTTTTCTTATCTATATTTTTCAATTGATCTAATAAGTCCAATGCTTCAGTATATTTTTCTTCCTCAATTAACTTACTCGCATGGTTTAAGCTATTCGCAAATTCTTTAGGATCCATTTTACTCCACTAAATAATATAGAACATCATTCAAAATTTAATTAATTATTTTTTAAATGAAGATTTTCAATAACAAAGCATTAATCTATAAAAGCTTTTTAGCAAGGAATTAATTAATTATAAAAACAATGTTTTAAAAGTTTATTTTGCTTTTTTATATCAAAGAATATATATTAATAAGTGAAGTTAATGGATAAAGATAAAGTAAAACAAGTTATTGATAAAATTCGACCTCAATTGCAGATGGATGGAGGAGATGTAGAACTTATCTCAATTGAGGATGATGGAACAGTAAAAGTTCGTCTGATGGGCCATTGTGCAGGATGTATGCATGCCCAACAAACTATAAAGTTTGGAATCGAACGCGCTATCAAGCAATTTGTGCCAGAAATTAAGGAAGTCGTTGCGGTTCCATAGGAAATTGATACAAATATTTTCTTCTTTTTTTATTTTAACAAATTTTATGATTTGTTTTCTCAAATCTTCTGAATATTCTATATTGAGTTAAATTTATACCATTTAAGATTAAACTTCAATCTTATAAAAAATGGATATTATTCATACTTCTGAACTGTTTTTTTTTTGAATTTTTAAAAATTCCGGAATGAAACCTATTAAATGGTTTTAAAAGTACTTATGAAGTTGTATTATTTTCATCTTTAACAATTTTGTAGAAAGAGATCCTATCATTTGGGGGCTTTTTTTCTTTAATCTTTTGATCTTCGGTGCTTAAAATTGTTGGTTCTTGATCATTTGATTGCGAATCTTCTTCTTTATCATCCAAAATATATCACAATTGTATTTATAGTAGAAAAATAAAATATTAATTGTAGAAATTTCGTATGATTATTTTAAATATAAAATCTTTCTATTATTAAATTAATTATTAAACGATTATATTTGGGATTCCACTATGATATCAAAAATACTTGTGATAATGTCTGGTGGTACGCTTTGCTACTCAAAAACGTTTATTGGTAAGGATCAGATTGATGACGATTTAATCAGTGGTTTCCTCACAGCAATTAGTAATATTGCCCAAGAAATTGGGGGGGGAGAAATAAAATCATTATATTTCAGAAATTTCAATTTTATTTATTCTTATGATGAAGAAAAAATATGTATGTTTGTTATCATAACTGATATAGAGGATCCAGAAGATGAGGCAAGAGCAAAACTAGATTTACTTATATCAGAATTCATGAAACGATATGGCAATGATTTTAAAAATTGGAATTGCGAAGTGGCAAGATTTACTAGCTTTGATGAATTTGCTGAGACCCATATTTTTATTCCTCCTAAAATTCTATTAATTGGCGAACCGGGAGTAGGGAAAAGCACTATTTTAAATTTATTTCCTGGTGAAATAATAATAGAGTTAGACGATGACTTGATTGAAATAATTCAAAAGTCTATTCAATTACCAGTTTTTCAAAGAATAAATGAAGTGATTTTGAGGGAAATGGATATGCAAGAATTGATTGATAATTCAAAAATCTATAGGCCATTATTAGACAGAGCAGATATTATTTGTATAGTAACAAATTCTGGAGCAAGTAATTTAGGAAGAACAAATCGGATGTACTCACTGTTAAAAGAGAAAGTAAAGAAAGCTGATTTCTATGTAATAGCAAATTTTCAGGATTTAGAGACAACTTCATTTGAACCTCAAAAAATAGAAGATATGTTTGGAGTAAGAACTTTTGGATTATCAGCAATTAAAAAAGAAGCAGAAGCAAAAATTTATGATATCATTAGTGAAATGGTAAAAACATCAATAGTGGAAAAGATAATAAGTAAAGAAACAACCTAAAAAGAAAAAGAATTTAAAAAAAAATACAAGAATAAGTGAGAAATCGAACTATAGAAGAGAATGGACAAATATTAGCATGATTTCAAAAATATTTATTATCAAAACAAATGGCGATTTGTGCTATTCTAAAACATTATTTGAGCCTCATGTTATTGATAATGATATAATTGAATATCTTACTGCTTTTGACCAGGTTGGTAAAAAATTAGGGGGAGGTAATGTTGAATCGTTACATTTCACTAATTTTAAGTTTGTCTATTCCTATGATGAACAAAATCATATATATATAATGATAACTGATACTAGAGATAACGAAGAAGAAGTAAGAGAAAAGCTAAATATATTAAAAGAAGAGTTTTATCGACGATACAAACTTGAATCCTATGATTGGACGAGTAAAATTAAAAAACTGAAAGAGTTCGATGAATTTACTGAAAAATACATTTTTTTACCTCCAAAGATGTTATTAATGGGGGAGGATGGCGTAGGGAAAACCTCAATAATGGATCTATTCCCAGGAGAAACCATCTTAGAATTAGATAATGATATGAATGAAATAATTCAAAAAAGAGTTGCTATATCAAGTTTAGGACGAATAAGTGAAATAGATATAAGAGAAATTAATATCCACGATGTTTATGAGAATTCTAAAATGTATAAACCACTATTAGATTCAGTCGATATTATTTGTATTGTTATAAATTCAGGTTCAGGAAACCTTAGCAGAACCAAAAATGCTTACTTAGATTTAAGACAAAGAGTAAAGAAAGCAGATTTTTATGTTATAGCTAATTTCCAAGATTTGAAGAACTCAGCTTTCGAACCAGAAAGAATTAGTGAATCATTTGGATTAAGAACATTTGGTTTTTCTGCAATTGAAAAAAATGCTAGAAAAGAGATATACAATATACTTAATGTTATACTAGAAAATTCCCTATTTGAAAGAAGTAAAGAGACCCTAAAACCTAAATAATACATATATTTTTAAAGAAATTTGAAGCCGTTTTATATCATGAATATCGAAGAAAATTTTGTGTTTCCGGTCTATATTTATGAAGATACAATCCGAAAAATCATTTTATTATGTAAAAATATAGAAAATGAGATTTTCGGGTATTTAATCGGCTCAATATTAAAATGGAAAGGGCAAGTTTACATTGAAATTGAAGAATTACTTTTTCTTTTAGGGGCAATTCATAGTGAAAAATATACTACTTCCCAAATAGAAGGTACTGCGGGAATTTATGAAAGTAAGTTTCAAAGATTGAAAAAGAAACGAAAGAATCCTTCCTTAAGAATTTTAGGATGGTTCCATTCACATCCCGATTTTGGATGCTTCCTCTCTGCGACTGATCTAAAAACGCAGCAATATTTTTTTCCAGAAGATTATCAAGTAGCTTTAGTGGTTGATCCAATTAGAGATGAATTAGAATTTTATACTCTTGATGATAGTTCAGATAAAGGGTATAAACAAATTAGTTATGCTATTTTAACCCAAACTCAAAATTAACCTTAGTAAAAGATTTAAATGCAGGATAACAAAAAAAATCAAAATGATTTCAAAGTCTATGGGATAGATTCGATAGATTCAGACAAATTTGATCGTCAAAAACGCATTAGCGGATGGGATCAGAAGAAGATTTCTGATGCGACAGTAATGGTAATAGGGGTAGGTGCAACAGGCAATGAAGTTGTAAAAAATTTAGTTTTAACTGGAATTGGAAAACTAATATTGATAGATTATGATTTCATAAATATCTCAAATTTAAATCGATGTGTGTTATTTGATGTTAGAAGTGCTCAGGAAAAGGATTATAAGGTTGATGTGGTAAAAAATGCCTGTGAAGAATTAAATCCAGACACCGAAATTATACCAATTAAAAAAGATTTGAAAGATATTGATAAAAAACTTTATGAGAAATCGGATGTTATTTGTTCATGTTTAGATAATGTTGAAGCGAGAATAGAAGCTAATAATTACGCTTATTACTATGGAGTTCCATTTGTAGATTCAGGGATTGAAGAATTTTTTGGCAGTATTCAATCGGTATATTCTGGAGAAAAAGATGCAGCATGTCTGCAATGTAGTATCTCAAATGCCGATTTAGATATAATGTGGAAAAAGTTTTCATGTACAGGTCAGGAAATAGAATCAGAAAATGGTGAAACGCTGGGAAAAATGGCTACAATAATAACTACAACGTCAATTATAGGAGGATTACAGTCTCAGCAAGTTTTAAAGTTCCTTTTAGGAATTGATTTTTTTAACGAATATGGTGAGTGGAATCCTCATATAGGCAAACCATTAATCGGAAAGCAATTAAATTATAATGGGTTATTAAATACATTTAGAATGGTCGAGAAACTAAAAAATCCTGACTGTTGGACATGTTCATATGAAAAAAAAGTATAAAATAAGATTAGAATTCAAAATAAAACAAAAAGTAATAAATAAAAAAATATCATCAAAATAATTTAATATTAAAGATATAGAAAGTGAGGCTAAATAATAATGCCAGAACTCCCTTATGAAATATGGAAAGATAGAATAGAAAATGAACTCAATAATATACAAAAGCTAAATGTATTATCAGAGTCATCAGTAATTAAAGCAACAAACTATATTGAATTTACATTGAATATAAATGCATTAGGGGCAGTTAAAGAGGAAGGAGAATTAAAACCTCAGAGGTTTCATAGAATTTTTTTAAAGCTCAATCGTAGCTTTCCTTACCCGGGAGGGATAGATTTTTCATGGATTTCAAACATTTTCCATCCAAATATTCATCCCGTCAATCTAGGTTCGAGTACTTCTGGTACAGGATATATTTGCTTAAATGTTTTAAAAAAGTGGTCTAGACTTTCTGATTTAGAAACTACAGTTAAGGCGTTGGAATCTCTGATAAAAAATCCAAATCCAGACGATCCACTTAATTACCCTATTTGTTTAGAAGCTGCTGAATTTTTTAAACATAAAAGTATGGATGATTTAAGAAAAAAATTCGAAACCAAAGAAGAAGAACCGGAAAAAGAGGGAGAAGAAGAAGAGGATATTATAATTATTGATGATTAATTGGAATTTAGATTACTATTTCTTGCAGATTAAAATCCACCTATAACTTTTGCCCATAATATTAACTTATCATTTTCTTGTAACCCAAATTTATGAACAGCATCCTCAATAGTTATTGTATTTGGTAATTCTTGATCTTTAAGAACTAAAGAATAAGAACGCTGTTCAGCACTGATTATGCCCATATGTTTAATAATGATATCAACTATCCTTTCTATCTGATGATGATTCTTAACGTCCAATTTAATTACTTTTCCTGTTCTTGAATCCTCAACTGAAATTCTCATTTTTTTTTTCGCACCTTCTATATTTATTTTTTATATTTTAAGTATTATTTTAGTTATTTTCTAATTTATATTTTTTTACATATACCGTATTATTCTTGATTATTCCTTGGTTGATTTTCTATAGATAATTTTTTGTCTCTAAAAATTAAATAGGTAATAAATCCTATAAAAAATGGAATTATCCATACGATTAAAACCCATACAGCAGCATTTGATTTTGTTCTCTTCGCGTCTTTATATACCCAAATTGCAGCAAATAATAAAATTGTATATGGAATTATTATAAAAATCAAAAGAAGCAAGATTATCAAAGAATTCAGTTCACTATACATAGAAAAAAAATTATAAACCATAAGATTCATATCTCTTTTATTTTAAATCTAATTTTTAATATATTAATTTTCTTTAAAATCACTTTTATGTTTCTTAAGAAGTTTTTTTCCTTCATCAATACTCTCTTCAATCATTGCTTCTTCAGTTTCTAATAATCGTTCTTCCCTTACAATATGAACTGCTTTAGTTTCATCGAATGGAGTCTCGCATACCCAACAGGCATTTTCTAAATCACTTAATGCTCCGGAACATTTAGTGCAATAGAGAGCATCACAACCAGGGCAAATGTAACTTAACCGTGAAACATGACCTTTGCACACTAAACAAATTTTCTTTTCTTTGAAATATGCAACTTCTTCTTCTGTAAATTTTTGGCGTCGAGTAAAGAGTCTTAATGCTTCTTGAAGCTCTTCCTTTCGAGGTTTAGGTGCTTTAGAGGATTTAATAAAATAAACGATCATATATATTACAACTGACGCCAATAAAATTGCAAAAAACCATATCATTACTAGAAGTAGCGTAATTGTCTCTAGATTGAAAATTAAGGTGGAAGCTAAAAACACACCAATAAACCCAATAATTGCTAAAATTATCCAGTTTGCTAAAGCTCTTGAGAAAAATTCAAATTCAAGTACTAATGGAGATACAGCAATTATTACACCAACCATAACAAGAACAGATGATATCCCTGGTGAAATAAATTGTAATTCTTTTATAGCTATCGCCTCAAACGTCCAGCCAATTAAAAAGACGGTGAAACCAATTGCCATCATTGATGAAATTGCCTGAAACTGAACCTTTAATCGTATAGAAAACCAAATAAACATAAAACATACTACAATTACATTGACATACAGATAAATGTAAAAATACATATAGAAATAATATATAATAATTTGGAGAAGACTGTTAGTTGCTGCTGCTTCTTGAAAAATACTGTTTATATCACCAGTATATGTTCCTTCCACAATATAATCACTAAAATAGAAAAATATCCTTGCTAATCCGATTGTAAACCATAAACTAGCAAAACCATACATTAGTACTTTTTCATGGTAAATATCTCGTTTTCGACCTTGGTATAAAAAAATAGCACTACACACAAGTAGGGCTGAAATAGTAAGACTCGAAAGAAACCGTTCGATAGGATCAAAAGTGATAAATAATGCTATATGAGTTCACCACAAATAATAAAATATTGTAATTTCATTAATAATAATTAACTAATAAGAGACTTCAATATAAAAAAATTTGGCTCTAGAGTGCTTAATTTAATAAAAATTTCTAAGATCTAAATAACTTAAATCGTATAGATTTTTACCCGAAATGATTAAACAATGATTAAAAAATGGATATTAACAATTTTCATATCGATTATTTTCGGATTCAGTATGATTATATATATTCCTATTATTCTCCTTTCAACCGGTTTCTCACCTTATATGAGAGTTAAAGGGGCTCCTGAATCTCAGGAATATATCATAAGTAATTCTTCCGGAATTTATAAATTAAATCTAAATGTTGATGTAGGGGATATTGAGATATCTTACACATATAATCCAGTTGATTATCATGCAAAAATAGAGGTGATTACTGAAATGGTCGGTCAATATCTTAACAGTAATAATTTTGATGATTATTTTACTGTAGCATGGGATGATGCAAATACATTTACCATTGAACTTTTATCAGAATCGTGGTTTGATCCCTCACTTTGGAATACACGAGATGTAAAAATAGTTGTGACCCTCAATGCAAATATTTTATT
>Ga0209427_10010410_pt1 | contig 10302 bp, 9 predicted proteins | sample DeeMarSWOR136_30_FD_187465 | JGI IMG/M metagenome (GOLD analysis project Ga0209427, IMG submission 187465) | Marine sediment microbial communities from White Oak River estuary, North Carolina - WOR-1-36_30 (SPAdes) (version 2) | ecosystem: Environmental > Aquatic > Marine > Intertidal zone >...
CCGGCTTGGTAGGCCATTACCCCACCAACTACCTGATAGAACGCAAGCCCAGCCTCAAGCGCCAAAGGCTTTGATGCCCAAGCGTTACCCCGGGCACATCATGCGGTATTAGCCAGAATTTCTTCTGGTTATTCCCCACTTGAGAATAGGTTACCTACGCGTTACTCACCCGTCTGCCACTAAGATGAGGCCGAAGCCCCATCCCCGTACGACTTGCATGCATTAAGCACACCGCTGGCGTTTATCCTGAGCTAGGATCAAACTCGCCGTTCTTCCTTCCACTATCCAGTTGTTAAGGTACACTCACCCTCCTGAATAACAGGCTATCCATATTATAACATTTTCGCCAACCTTGTCAAGAGTTTGTCAATACCTGGGGACTAAGTTGACAGAGAATAAGCCCTGTACTAAAATTCTACTGGTTATTATCAATAAGGAGTGAACATGTCAGCTAGCGGTCAGGCGGTGAAAACGGATTGCATATTATGTGTTTGGGGCTGCGGCATCAATGCCTACGTTCAGGGTGGCAAACTGGTCAAGGTTGAGGGCATGGCTGAGCACCCGCTAAGTCGAGGCGGTTTGTGCCCCCGAGGCGAGCACTTGGTGGAATATGTCTATTCCCCGGACCGGCTTAGATACCCGATGAAAAGGGAGAATGGAGTATGGGAGCGGCTCTCTTGGGATCAGGCTCTGGATACCATAGCGAGTAAATTAACCGAGATCAAGGAGAAATACGGGGCACATGCCTTGGCCACCTATTGTGGTTCCATTGGCGTGGAGAACATAGAGCTGGCCGCCTTTACCCAGAGGTTCCGTGGCGTCTATGGCACCCCTAACTTCATCTCTGTGGAGAGCAATTGCTTCCGTTCCCGCATTCTGGCGCGCCAGATGACATTTGGCCGCTATATCGCCGAGGAGCCGGAAAGGGAAAGGTCGCGCTGCATTATCCTCTGGGGGCATAACCCCGATAACTCGCGGTGGATGGTGGGCGAGCGCATTCGTGAAGCTGTAGCCAGCGGGACCAAGCTCATAGTTATCGATCCCAGGCGCATCCCCTTGGCTAAAGAGGGGCTGCATCTTCAAATCAGGCCGGGTACCGATTGTGCCCTGGCACTGGCGATGCTGAACGTCATCATAGCAGAGGGACTCTGGGATAGCCAATTCGTGGACCAATATACCGCTGGCTTCGATAAGCTCAGGGAGCATGTCAAGCGCTATCCACCGGACGAAGTGGAGCAGATAACCGGTATCCCGGCGGCTGATATCAGAAATGCGGCGCGCATCTATGCCACCGCCAAGCCAGCGTCTATCATCCAGGGCATCTGCTCTCTCGATATGCAGATAAACGGGTTCCAGAATAACCGTATACTCTCCATCTTACAGGCGGTGACCGGGAATATAGACGTCCCCGGTGGCTGGGTGACCGTGCCCTTCATCCGGCTCAGCGACCTCAGAGTCCCTGAGGTGGAGGAGCCGATAGGTGCCAAGGAATACCCTCTGTTCCATAAGCTGGGGAAGAGGGTCTCACCCTATGGTCAGGCGATGCTCTTCCCCGACGTGGTGCTCACCGAGAAACCATATCCCATCAAGGCTTTAATAGTGGTAGGCGGGAACCCGCTGAATACCCTCCCCGAGGTGGGGAAGGTGAGGGAGGCTCTGGAGAAACTGGAATTGCTGGTGGTCATAGACCCTTTCATGACTGAGACCGCTGAGCTGGCCCATATCGCGCTTCCGGCATGCACCTTCCTGGAAAAGAGCGGGGTGGGCTATGTTTATGGGGTTACCAGTACTTTGCCCTATGTCTTGCTGCGCAAGAGGGTCATCGAGCCCCTTTGGGAAAGCTGGCCTGACTGGAAGATTTTCAGCGAGTTAGCGCGAAGAATGGGGTATGGTGAGTATTTTCCCTGGAACACGGAGGAGGAAGTGGTCGCCCATTTGCTGGAGCCTTGCCAGGTCAGCATTGAGCAGCTCAAGGAAAAACCTCATGGCGCGTATTACGGCGCCCTGGAGTATGATGCCTACCAAAGGATCGGCTTTGGCACACCGTCAAAGAAGGTGGAGATCTACTCCGAGACATTGGAGCAGTATGGCCATGATCCGTTGCCCACTCACCATGAGCCCACCCAGAGCCCGATCAGCAGTCCTGAGCTGGCAAAGGAATACCCGCTGATCCTGATCAGCGGGGCCAGGATGCTGCCATATACCCATAGCCAGTTGCGCAATGTAGTCGGATTGCGCCGCTTGGCTCCTGACCCTCTGGTGGAGATCCATCCCAGCACGGCGAGGAAATTTGACATTACAGATGGTGAAATAGTGGTCATAGAAACGAAGAAGGGAAGCATAAAAGTCAAGGCTAAGGTCACCGAGGATATCGCGCCTCAGGTTGTGAGCATCCCCCATGGCTGGGCCCAGGCAAACGTCAATATTGTGACCGATTTAGATCTCCGCGAGCCGATAACAGGATATCCAGAACGCAATGCCGTGCTCTGCAGGGTAAAGAAGATAGAATAGCTGAAAGCAGGCGTCTTCTTCCTCCGCCTAGCGGGCTCAAATAAGTAGTGGTGGTATCAGCGAGCTGCAGGATATCCCTTCCTCAGGTGAAAGACATTCTGGAGTGAGAAATGGAGCTGTTAGAGGTGATAAGAGGGCGCAGATCCATTCGCAAGTATAAGCCGACGCCGGTGAAGGACGAGGATCTCAACGCCATCCTTGAAGCGGCGCGCTGGGCACCATCCTGGCGCAATAGCCAGTGCTGGCGGTTCATCTTGGTTCGAGACCCGGAGCTCAGGGCCAGGCTTGCCGAAACACTCCCCGAGGCTAATATGGCTCAGCCTGCGATTAAGGAGCAAGCGCCTGTGGTGATAGTAGCCTGTGCCGAGCTGGGGAAATCGGGTTATTCCAGTAAGGGACAAGAGGTGACCAATAAAGGGGGGTGGTGGTACATGTTTGACACCGCTCTCGCCCTCCAGAATATGGTGCTGATGGCTCATTCCTTGGGGCTGGGCACGGTGCATGTGGGGCGGTTTGATGCGGAAAAGGCAGCACACATACTCGAGCTCCCGGAGAACGTGGTGGTGGTGGAGATCATCCCCTTGGGCTACGCCGATGAAGTGCCCGCGATGAGACCGAGGAAAGAGCTATCGGACATCGTATTCCATGACAAATACGGTCACGCGTGATTTTCAGATGTGGGCTCGACCTCGACATCCTGCTTTGGCTCCTTAGTTATGGTGAGCTTCACGATTTTGCTGCCTCGGACCTCGCTGATCACCAAGTGCAAATCACCGTGCTTCACCCGCTCACCCTCCTCGGGGAGATGACCCAGAAGGCTTAAGGCGAAGCCAGCCACGGTCTCATAGTCCCCTGGCGGTATTTCCAGGCCAAGCTGCTCGTTGGCCTCATCGACGTGCATACCCCCGTCAACTTGGAACGCATGCTCAGAGACCACCTCAAACTCGGCTTCAGCCTCGACCAGCTCCTCACCGATCTCGCCCACGATCTCCTCAATCAGCTGCTCCCTATTGACAATTCCTGCGGTGCCGCCATATTCATCAACCACTACCGCCATCCAGTAGCCGCCATCCCGCATCTCGGCGAAGAGCTCGCCCACTTTCTTGCTGGTGGGGACAAAATAGATGGGGCGGTAAAGGTGGTCAAGGGTGCTGTTGAGTTCCAGCTTGCTCTGGGCCTGGGCCAGCACCACGTCGCGGATCGAGATCAAGCCAACGACATTGTCGAAGGTTACTTCATACACCGGGTAGCGGAGGGCCGGAGCCAGGGCATATTGGGCGAAGAAGTCGGCCAGCGTTGCCTCTCGCTCAATGAAGACGACGTCGGAGCGGGGTGTCATTACCGCTCGGACCTGGCGCTCGCCGAATTTGATCACTTTGCGCAGCATGGTGGCTTCCTCCTCTGCCACCACCCCTTCCTGTTCCCCCATTGCGATGATGGTGCCGATTTCCTCCTTGCTCAGCAATGCTCGCGGCATGGGATGGCCGCCGGTAACTCGGGAGAATATGATCGCAATCCAGCTCAGCACCGTTACCAGAGGTGATAGCACCTTGGAGATGCAGTCTACAGGCCTGCTGTAAACCAAGGCTAATCTCTCAGGGTGGCTTGCGGCAAAGGTTTTGGGGACCACCTTGGCGAAGATCAGCAGTACGAACGCGATGGCGACAATCCCGACCGGTGTTCCTATGGTATCGCCTAAGAAGGTCACAAACAGGATACCGCCCAGGAAAACGACAACGGTCTCGGTGAAGCTGATGCCGGTCAATACCGTGGATAGGAATCTCTCCGGGTGCTCCATGATCTTGGCCACGCGCTTGGCTCCAGGTGCGCCAGTGCTCTCCAAATGCTTAAGCCGGAACTTCTGCAAATTGATGAAAGCGATCTCAGCGCTGGCGAAGAAGGCAGAGATCAGAAGGAAGACGAAGGCAAGGGCCAGATATATAATGTCTAAGCTGCTCACAGCTATCTCCCTCCTCTCACTCCCATTGCTTGAACATCAGGGCAAGACCAAGTATAAGCAGGCGTGATTTTGGTGTCAAGATGCCAGGGGAGATCATGGGGCTAAGTCGCTGCCCTGGTGGCCGATCGCCTCAATTCTTTCTTCACCTCTTCGAATGTCATCACCTTGGCAAAGTGTTGATCTATCACATTGAGCGCTGCCTTCTGGCGCTCCTCTGTGAAAGTGGCGGTGAGGTCGGAGATGAGGAAGACCTTGAAATCGAGCATCATGGCATGGGCAATGGTGGAAGCAACGCAGACATCGGTGGCCGCGCCGCAAGCGATAATGCTCTCTCGGCCCAACCCACGCAGCAAGCGTTCCAGGATTGACGAGCCGGGGACTAAAGCGCTGTATCTGATCTTGGGCACCACGTAATCGCTCTCGGCGACATCGAGCTCGGGATAGAAATCAACCCCGATCTTGCCCTCTACGGCCCGCAATTCATGTTCCCCCGGGGGGCGAAAATCGCGCTTCAATCCGTCATCGGAGCCGTCTGGGCGACTGGTCTGGCGGATAAAGATCACCGGTATATTCAATCTGCGGCACATAGCGGTGAGCTCGTTTATCTTGGGCACTATCTCCCTGCCTCCGGCAACCGGGCGAGGGGCGCCGGGGTCGAAATATGCCCGCTGTATATCAATGACCAGAACCGCCGTTTTGCCTGGCTCGATCTGCCAATCGTCTTTGGGAAGTTTCTTTCTCTCCATGGCTTTCCTCCTCGGCTTTAACTATAAGTAGCGTGAATGCCATTGTCAACGAAATTGTTGACAGGGTGGGAAAAGATGGTATAATTAAATAGAAGGTCGAACCTTTAAGCAAGCCCGGAGAGGCTGGCAAGGAGAGACGGAGTGTCAAATCTAAAGTCAAGCGAAATCCTCTAGCCCTAAGGGCGGAGGTTTTTTTATGCCTGAAAAAGCGATAATGTCAGAGCAAGAGATAAGCCGGGCGCTTATCCGCCTCGCTCATGAGGTCATGGAGAAAAACAAGGGTGCCAAGGGGCTTTTGTTCATCGGGCTGCGCACCAGAGGGGTTCCTGTGGCCCAGCGGATAGCGGCGGCGATAAAGGAATTCGGGCAAGAGGATATCCCGGTGGGAGCCCTCGATATCAGCCTCTATCGAGATGACTTCTCCTCTCTGGGAACTAAGACGGTGCTCCAACCCAGCGACATCCCCACGGGCATTCACGGCAAAAGGGTCATCCTGGTCGACGATGTCCTTTACACCGGACGTAGCACCCGGGCGGCCATGGACGCCATTGTGGACTTCGGGCGCCCAGAGCGCATCCAGCTTCTGGTGCTTATCGACCGCGGTCATCGCGAGCTGCCAATCAGACCCGACTACGTGGGCAAGAACATACCGTCATCGCGCGATGAGGAGATTCAGGTGCGGCTGAAGGAGATCGATGGTCGGGATGAGGTGGTCGTTATCAGGAAGGAGGGGTGATGAGGGTAACAAGGCATGAGTTAGAGGCGGGACTGGTCTCCGAGCAAGCTCAGCCGGTTTGGCACCATCGCCACGTTCTTGATTTAGATGACTTCTCCCACCAGGAAATCGAGCTCGTCTGCGACACCAGCGATGCCATGAAGGAGGTGCTGGCTCGGGAGATAAAAAAGGTGCCCACGCTGCGGGGCAAAACCGTTGCCACCTTGTTCTATGAGCCCAGCACTCGCACCCGGGTCTCCTTTGAGATGGCTGCTCGGAGCTTGAGTGCTGACGTGGTCAACTTGGCCACTTCCGCTTCCAGCGTAGCCAAGGGGGAATCGCTCATCGACACCGCTCACACCATCGAATCCTTAGGTGCTGATGTGGTAGTCATGCGCCACTATCAAGCAGGTGCCCCTTATCTGGTGGCGGAGCATGTTGAAGCCAGCGTGGTCAATGCCGGCGATGGCGCTCACGCCCATCCCACCCAGGCCCTCCTCGACCTGTACACCATCAGGCGGAGGCGAGGTGGGATTGCAGGGCTTAAGGTAGTTATCGTTGGCGACATCAAGCACAGTCGCGTTGCCCGCTCCAATATCTGGGGCCTGAAGAAGATGGGAGCCGAGGTCGTCCTCTGCGCCCCGCCCACCCTACTGCCGCTGGGCTTAGAGCAAGCCTTCCCCCCTGTAGCCCTTGAGCCAGAGCTGGCGCGAGCGATTGAAGGGGCTGATGTAGTCATGGGGCTTCGTCTGCAGCGGGAAAGGCAGCAACATGGGCTCCTGCCCAGCATCAGGGAATACGTCCGCTTCTATCAAGTCAATGAGGAGAGGCTAGGGAAGGCGAAGCCGAACGCCCTGGTGCTGCATCCCGGTCCGGTGAATGAGGGCATCGAGCTCACTCCCGAGGTTGTGTATGGGATGCAATCTGTCATTCGGGAGCAGGTGGAAAACGGGGTTGCGGTGCGCATGGCGCTTCTCTATCTGCTAATCGGGGGCCTGAGCTGATGAAGCAGCTGCTTATTCGCGGCGGGCGCATCATCGACCCCTCTCAGGGAATCGACCTCATTGGCGACCTTCTCATCCGCGATGGCAAAGTGGCCTGGCTGGGACCGGGGAGCGAAGCCCCGGTGACTGGCTATTCTGTGCTTGAGGCTCAGGGGCTGGTGGTTTGCCCGGGCTTCGTTGACCTCCACTGTCATCTGCGCCAGCCTGGATTCGAGGAGAAGGAGACCATTGCCACCGGCGCCAGGGCTGCGGCCAAGGGAGGATTTACCACTGTTTGCTGCATGCCCAATACCAATCCGGCGATAGACAGTGCTGGTGTGGTCGAATACATCCAGAATATCGCCCAGGCTGAGGCTCCAATCCGTGTCCTGCCTATTGGCTGCATCACCAAGGGACGCAAAGGCGAAGAGCTCGCCGAGATGGGGGAGCTCGCCGCTGCTGGCGTGGCTGGCTTCAGCGATGACGGAAATCCAGTAGCGGATGCCCGGCTGATGCGCCATGCTCTGGAGTATAGCCTTGCCTTTGACCTGCCCATCATCAGCCATGCCGAGGAGCTCTCCCTGGCTCAGAGTGGGGTCATGAACGAGGGCGCAATCTCGACCAAGTTGGGCTTGGGGGGAATCCCCTCCGCTGCCGAAGAGGTTATGGTTGCCAGAGACTCGATTCTGGCCGAGCTCACTGGCGCTCGGCTGCACATCGCCCATGTCAGCACCGCAGGCTCGGTGGACCTCATTCGCCGGGCTAAGGAGCGGGGCGTCCCGGTTACTGCTGAGGTCACGCCGCATCATTTGACCCTGACTGAGGAGCGACTGCTTTCGCCTCGTTACGACACCAACGCCAAGGTGAACCCGCCGCTACGAACGGAGAGGGACACCCAGGCCTTGCTGCTTGGCTTGAGGGAAGGGGTCATCGATGCCATTGCTACTGACCATTCCCCTCATGCCACTCAGGACAAGATGTGCGAATTCGATGCCGCCGCCTTCGGCATGAGCGTTTTTGAGACCGCCCTGGGCAGCCTTATGCTCTTGTTTCATCGAGGCGAAATCGACCTCACCACCCTCATTGCCAAGCTGACCATGGAGCCGGCGCGGGTGTTGGGCCGGGGCGAACTGGGGAGTTTGAAGGTCGGGATGGCGGGCGATGTCGCCATCTTTGACCCTGAGGCGGAGTGGACGGTGGATCCTCAAGATTTTGTCTCCAAGGGAAAGAATACACCTCTTGCTGGCTGCGTGCTCAAGGGCAAGGTGCTGGCTGCTGTTGCTGGCGGCGCGGTGGTGTACAAAGAGGAGCGAGTCGAGGTTGGAATGAAGGAAGGGGGTGAGGTCAGGAGGTGACAAAGAAAGCGTTCTTGGTTTTGGAGGATGGCTCGGTTTGCCAGGGCTATTGCTTCGGCGCCGAAGGGCATGCCTCCGGCGAGGTGGTGTTCAACACCTCGATGACCGGCTATCAGGAGATGCTCACCGACCCCTCCTACGCCGGACAGATCGTCATTCCAGCCTATCCTCTGATCGGGAACTACGGGGTAAACGCCGAGGATTTCGAATCCGAGAAAATTCAGGTAACCGGCTTTGTTGTTCGTGAGGACTGCCCGAAGCCGAGCCACTGGCAGTCCACCGGCACCCTGGACGAGTTTCTCAGGGCCGGTGGCATCCCTGGGCTTGGCGGCGTCGACACCAGAGCCCTGGTGCGCCGGCTGCGCTCGGCGGGGGTGATGATGGGCACCATAACCTCGGATGAAGACCCGGGCCAGGCATTTGAGCGGCTCAAGAGCCTGCCCCGCTACGACAGCATCGACTTTGTGCCGCGGGTGACCACCGAGGCGGCTTATCACTGGGGGGAGGGGGGAAATCCTCACCTTGTAGTCCTCGACCTCGGCGTGAAATATAGCATATTGCGCCAGTTTCGGCGCCTCGGCTGCTCGCTGACCGTCGTTCCCTGCACCATGGGCGCCGAAGAGATCCTGAGGTTAAGGCCGGATGGCATCGTTCTCTCCCCGGGGCCGGGCGACCCTGCTCTTTTAGGCTATCTTGACGACACTATAAGGAGGTTGGTCGAGGCCAAGCCGGTGATCGCCATCTGCCTCGGCCACCAGATTATCGGCAGGGCCTTTGGCGCCACGACTTTCAAGCTGAAATTTGGCCATAGAGGGGCCAATCATCCCGTGAAGGACTTAGACACTGGTCGGGTGCATATAACTGCCCAGAATCACGGATTTGCAGTCTCTGAGGGCACGATAAAGGGCGGGCTTGAAGTGAGCCATATAAATTTGAACGATGGCACAGTGGAGGGCATCCGCCACCGCGAGCTGCCCATGCTCTCCATCCAGTATCACTCCGAGGCCTCCCCGGGACCTCAGGACAGCTTCTACCTCTTCGAGAGGTTTTTAGAGATGATAAGGAGGTGAAAACATGATTACTGACGAAGTGGTTGCACAGCTTATCAGGGGAGGGCCAGAAACGCCGACGCTCCATTTTAGAGACGACTTGCTTCTGAAAACTGACGGGGATAGGGCTGAATTTGTGAAGGATGTGTTAGCTTTGGCAAATAGCGGGCAGACAGCGCATCTTATCATCGGAATCGAGGAGGAAACGTGGAAGCTCAAAGGCATTGTGACACATCATACCACAGAGGAACTGAACCAGGTTCTCGAAGACAGATGTGACCCCCCCTTGCGTGTGGAATACGCAGAAAGAGACGTCCTCCATTACAAACTTGGGATCGTTGAAATCCAGGGAGATAATCCGCCTTACCTTGTTGCAGTTCCCGATAGGCTTGGTGGTCCCCTTTCAGCTACTCCCCAGAAGCAATTCTTTATCGAGCGTGGCACGGTTTTTGTGAGAAATGTGAGCAAGAATGAGGGCGCGCGGCGGCCGGACCTGGACCAAATGTATAGTAAGGTGGACTTGCAGCTTTCGCACAGGATCCTGGAGCGCAAGGTCGTGAATAATTTGGTAGAGGCAAATATTCAATTTATCCTTCGAAATACTGGACATGTGTCCGGTGCTTTCGCTCGAGCAGTGGTGCAATTCAACAATATTAAGCACATTGTGAAACGCACTGGTAACTGGAGAGATATTAGCTATCTTAGAGAGGGCAGCCCTGCTATACAGTTGGACGAAACCATCGTGCATTTGGACGAAACCATTTATTGTCACGGCGCTGTGGTGGCGGTAAGCCAGGGCGTAGCACAAATCGAGTGTTCCGTTTCTTTATATGCTATGAATATGGTACGCAAGAAAGTCGAATATGTTATCCCCCTCGAAAGGTTACAGAGTCTCTAAAGTTCTGGTCATAGGGTCGGGGCCGATAATCATCGGGCAGGCCGCGGAGTTCGATTACTCCGGCACTCAGGCGTGTCGCGCGCTC
>Ga0209427_10010411_pt1 | contig 10302 bp, 12 predicted proteins | sample DeeMarSWOR136_30_FD_187465 | JGI IMG/M metagenome (GOLD analysis project Ga0209427, IMG submission 187465) | Marine sediment microbial communities from White Oak River estuary, North Carolina - WOR-1-36_30 (SPAdes) (version 2) | ecosystem: Environmental > Aquatic > Marine > Intertidal zone >...
GCGGAGTTATGCAAACTTCTCAGTAGCATATAGACCAGGCGGACTGCATATTCTTAGCTGGTGTAAATATTCAGGAGAATTTTCCGGGTATAGCGAGGCGTGTACGTAGAGCAAAAAATAATGGTACAAAAGTAATCGTGCTTGATCCAAGAGTCACTGCTACGGTGAAAAACCTGGCAGATATTCATCTACAGTTAAAGCCTGGCACCGATGCAGCTGTGCTTAATGCAATGATTAAGGTCATAATGGATGAGGGTTTGGAAAATGAGCAGTTCATTAAAGCGAGAACTGTAGATTACGAAGGGCTTAAAGCTTTTGTTTCAAATATAGATTTAGAAGAAGTGCAGAAGATTACATCCGTACCTTTAGATAAAATCAGAGCTTCAGCGGCTGCTTTTGCAAAAGCTGCTAAAGGTTGTATTCTTTACGACGAAGGAATCACACAACATATAACCGGTTCAGATAACATCAAACTTCTTGCCAACTTAGTTTTATTGACGGGTCATATAGGCAAGCCGGGAACGGGCGTTAATCCTATGAGGGGACAGATAAGCGGTGAAGGAAGTGGTGATATGGGATGCGTCAATGTCTTTTACCCAGGATTCAGGCGTGTGAACAAAGAAACTGCTGAGCATTTTCAGAGATTATGGGGTGTTGAAAATCTGCCTTCGAATCCGGGTAAAACGTTTATGGATATAATAAACACTTGCAAGGTTATCTATATGGTAGGTGTAAATCCAATGATAAGCGCACCTGATTCCAATAACGTGAGAAAGTCACTTGAAGGTTTGGACTTCTTGGTCGTTCAAGACATATTTATGACAGAAACTGCCGAGCTTGCTGATGTGGTACTGCCTGCGGCCACCTGGGTGGAAAGAGAAGGAACGCATACGGGCATCGACAGGAGGGTGTACAAAATCAATAAAATTGTTGAACCGCCGGGCCAGGCCAAACAAGACTGGTGGATAACAATGAATATAGCCAAACAGATGGGCTTTTCAGACAAATTCAACTACAATTCATCAAAAGATATTTTTGAAGAAATAAGAACTTGTATCCCACAGTATGCAGGCATCAGCTATGAAAGGTTGGACAAGACAATTGGTGGAATTCACTGGCCTTGTCCATCGGAGGGCCATCCCGGAACTCCGACCATGTTTACGGAAAAATTTAATACCCCGGACGGCAAAGGTCATTTTCAATCGGTTGAATATAAACCGCCCGCAGAGTCCTCTGACCGAGAGTACCCTTTCATCCTTACTACAGGCAGAGTTATTTTTCACTACCATACCGGTAGTATGACAAGAAGAACAGATAACCTCTATAGCGAAGCGCCTGAGGCTTTTATCCAGATACATCCTGAAGACGCTCGCGAGTTGAAAATTAGTAATGGTGAAAAGGCCATCGTAAGATCAAGACGCGGACGGCTTGAAATTAAAACAAGGATTAGCCCGGATATAATCAGAGGAGTGGTGTTCATTCCCTTTCACTTTGGTAAAACAAATGCAAATATCCTTACTAATCCCGCATTTGACCCTGCCTGCAAAATGCCCGAATTCAAAGTCTGTGCCGTAAATATAGAAAAAGGCGATGAAAAATGAGGTAATGTATAATGAAAACAGGTGAGCTGTATATCGGTATCTCCTCCGAAAAACAAATTGCGGAAAAAGCGGAAGCCGGAGGCGTAGTTACTTCGCTGTTAAAATTCGCCTTGAAAAGTAAGGTAGTAGATACCGTTGTTGCAGTTAAAAAGGGTAAGAATAGATATGAGGGAATCTTATCTTTCATAACCGAACCTGAAGAGGTCGAGGAATGTACCGGCTCCTTTCATTTTGCAACACCGGGCATCGCAAAAAACGTAAAGAAATATCTGGACACTTACAATAAAAAAATAGCCGTGGTTTGCAAATCATGCGATGCAAGAGCTCTGATAGAACTTGCCAAAATAGGTCAGGTAAATATTGAGAATATATTAATGATAGGGATTAATTGTTCTGGCACCTTGGCTCCCGTCCCGCATATTAGTATGCTGAGAGAATCCGGAACTGACCCTTACAAACTAATTTATGAAGATATTGATGGTGATAAACTTATTTTGAAGTTTGACGGAGCCATGGAAAAAATCTTCAGTTTAAACGAACTTGAAGAAAAAGGACTGGGCAGGCGAAGAAACTGCCAGAGATGTGAATATCCCATACCGCAGATGGCTGATTTGGCCTGTGGAAAATGGGGATTAAATGGTGAAAGAGGAACTTTTATTGAACTGTGTTCAACAAAAGGAAAAAAACTGTTCGAGAATGCAGTTTCAGAAGAGGTCGTAGAAATCAAGGCAGCCTCTAAAGAGCAGATAAAACGGAGAAAACAGGAGGAAGCTAAGAAAGTTGACTTCGCAAAAACACGTCAAAAAGCGGATTTTACGACTCCTGAAGACAAATTTTACTGGTTGTCTCAGATGCAGGCCTGCATCAAATGCTACGGCTGTCGTGACGTCTGTCCTTTATGCCACTGCAAAAGATGCGTCTTAGAAAGGGACCTTCCGGAGACAGTTGAAAAAGGAGTCATACCACCACCTCCGACATTTGGTATGATAAGATTATTCCACGTTGCATGCTACTGTGTAAATTGCGGACAGTGTGAGGACGTATGTTCTGCTGATATACCTGTATCTGCTCTGGGGCATTATCTGAATAAAAACGCAACTGAACTCTTCGATTATGAGTCGGGTGTAAGTATGGATGTTCGACTTCCGCTTTCTGCAGTTCCTGAAGCTGAAAGAGCAAATAAATCTACAGAATTAAAGGCAATAAAAAGGTGATTTTTTGAAGTAAAAGAGAAATAAATAGGTTCTATATAGAAGGGAAATGATCTTATGGCAAGAGAAAGCGGCACCTTTCAGGTTGATGAAAACCAGCGAAAACAAATGCAGGCCGAACAGGAGCAAATTCGGCAAAGGGTCAAACGGATAAAGCACCAGATACTTGTGCTCAGCGGCAAAGGCGGTGTGGGTAAAAGTACGGTGGCGGTGAATCTGGCGGTCTCGCTTGCTCTGTCCGGCAAGAAGGTCGGGCTTCTCGACATTGATATACACGGCCCGAGTATCCCGAAAATCCTGAATCTTGAGGGGAGAGCTATGCAGGCGACAGGAGAGACTATTTTGCCTGTTGACATGAGTGAGAATCTAAAGGTGATGTCCATCGGTTTTCTGCTGCGGGCCAGTGATGATGCCGTGATATGGAGAGGGCCGATGAAATATCAGTTGATCAAGCAGTTTCTAAAAGACGTGGAATGGGGCAGCCTGGACTACCTGATTGTTGACTCGCCGCCGGGCACGGGCGATGAGCCGCTTTCTGTGGTTCAGCTTCTTGAAAACGCCGATGGTGCAATTGTGGTAACCACGCCTCAAGAAGTGGCCCTGTCTGACGTCCGCAAATGCATTACGTTTTGCCGCAATCTGCGACTACCTGTTATTGGTGTATTGGAAAATATGAGTGGTTTTGTCTGTCCGGAGTGCGGCGCGAGAACCGATATATTCAAATCCGGCGGCGGCGAGGAAATGGCCCGTCAAATGAATGTGCCCTTCTTGGGGAGCATCCCGTTAGACCCGCAAATCGTGTGGGCTTGCGACTCGGGACAGCCGTATATACGGCATTACGGTCAGAGCCAAACGGCAAAGTCTTTCGAAAGAATATTGAATCCTATTGTCGAGCTTGACAGCGATACTCGCCAATCAATCAAGACGGAATCCTTAAGAATAGGAGGCAAGAAAATGCGAATAGCCGTTCCATTAGCACAGGGTAAACTGAGTCTTCACTTTGGCCATTGCGATCAGTTTGCAATCTTCGATATTGATGACAGCGCCAAGAAGGTGATCAACAGGAAAGATGCAACTGCTCCGGCCCATGAGCCTGGCGTACTGCCGCGGTGGTTACATGACAATAATGTGGCTGTTATCATAGCCGGCGGTATGGGCCAGCGCGCACAGCAGCTTTTTGCTCAAAATGACATTAGAGTGATTGTTGGCGCATCATCCGGCACGCCCGAAGAGCTCGTACTGGCCTATCTGGATGACACGCTTGAGACAGGAGACAACATCTGTGACCATTGATTCGACTCAGAAAGCCTGCATATTCTGCAACGGTCAGTTGAACAATCCGGTAAAAGTCAGACAAATTGCAAAGGATTGTGACTTGCTGATTGCCGCAGATGGAGGGGCAAGATATTGTCTCGACATAGGGCTGATTCCTCAAGTCATCATTGGTGAGATGGACTCCGTTGACTCTGATATGTGGAAGAGTAGAAGTGGTACTGAGCACATTCGGTATCCGGCCGACAAAGACAGGTCCGATGAGGAACTTGCTGTGCAATACGCCTTAAAGCACGGATGCGAACAGGTCATTCTCGTGGCGGCAACGGGTGGACGGCTTGACCAAACGTTAGGAAATATTGCCTTGGTCGCTGGTTATCCTGGACGGGTCGCTATACTCGATGGTGTCTCAACGCTTGTTGCGGTTGACAAAAGTGAGAAGTGTGTACTGCACGGTAAAATTGGGACTGTGGTTTCGCTGATGCCGTATGGTTCTGGCCCGCTCACGATAAAAACGAATGGTCTGAAGTATCCATTACAGCAGGAGCGTTTGCAATCTGCCACGCATGGCTTGAGTAATGAGTTGTCTCAGACGGAAGCTTGCGTCTGTGTTTCTGATGGCATCCTGCTGGTGTATATACAGAACCAGGACACATACGGAGTGAGGTTGAATGAGAATGACGATAGCAGGTAGTTACGCGCAGCGGAACAGTACGAAATACTTTTGCCAACCTAAGTAATCGTTTTGGCCCCGCACGTGTTGTGTGCGGTTCGGCACATGCAAAGGGGCCGTATCTAAGGTCTGACGTGGCTGATGATGATTCAGGATATTGGCATAACAACGTTGGTTGAGAATACGGCGTCCGCCCCAGAATTATTGGCGGAGCATGGCTTGTCGTTCTGGATTGAATATGAAGATAAACGGATTCTTTTCGATACAGGCCAGAGCGATATTCTGATTCAAAATGCAAAGGCATTAGGTGTTAATTTAGCTGAGGCCGACGCGATTATATTAAGTCACGGCCATTATGACCATGTGGGTGGCCTGGCTGCCGTTCTCGATATCGCTGCGAAAGCGAAGGTTTATTTGCACCCCGCGGCGATCGAGCCCAAGTTCATTCGAAAGCCCTCTGGAGCACAATCGATTGGCATGCCTGATCCGGCAAAGAAAGCTCTTCGAGGCCGTGATGTTGTCTGGACAGAGACACCCGTCGAGAAATTTAGAAGTGCTTTTCCTGAACAATGTTTTGCGTGTTCTGCGGGTACGCGGATACACTTAAAGGAGATGTGAGAATGCCCACATATGAATATAAATGTGAAGACTGTGGTCACACGTTTGAAAGATTTCAGACTATCACGGCCAAACCTTTGGGAAGATGCCCTGAGTGTGCTGGCAAGGTCCGGCGTTTGATCAGCGGCGGAGGAGGCGTGATTCTCAAAGGTTCGGACTCATCTGCAACCGATTATGCCAGGGGCAATTCTCCGGCTTGTGGGCGGGATCAGCCGTGTTGCGGCCGCGATATAGCTTGTGATGAAAGACCTTGCGAATAATGAAATCGAATGGCCTGCAACGGCCAGAGAACCGGGGATATGGGAACTTGCCAATTCAGCAGGGGTAGATATGAGTATTGCGGAAAATTGTGCGAGGCTCCGGGAGGAAATTCCAGAAGATGTGACTATCGTCCTGCCGTGCAAGACAAGAACGCCCGAACAGATGGAAGAAGGCATCGATGCGGAAGCTGCTGATATCGGAGAAAATGACGTTCAGAAAGCCATCAGCTTATACAGAGATAAGTTCAGGCAATTAAGAGCGCTACAGAAGAAGGTTCGGATATGGTCAGAATAGGAACAGCAATATTTGGGAAAAGACAATCAGGGTGGGAAAAATGGCAGAGGATGTTGACGACATAGTGAGAAGTCTTCAGGAAGCCGTATTCGCAGGCTACTCGCAGAGGTTCAAACGTGAGCTTTTCAATCCCAGGAATATGGGCATCATAGAGAATCCGGACAGCCGCGTTCGTATAACAGGCGTCTGTGGAGATACGATCGGGATGTCTTTGACTCTCAGGGATGAGAGAATAAGTGATATCAAGTTCACGACCGATGGCTGCGGCGCCACGGTTGCATGTGCCAGTTACGTTACGAGGACGGCAATGGGAAAATCGATCGAAGAGGCGCTTCGGATGGCACCGGAAGATGTTGACCGGTATTTCGAGGGCTTGCCTGAAGAAAGCAAGCATTGTGCGACGTTGGCGGTCATAACGCTCAGAGCCGTGTTGGAGCAGTATGGGAGCAAGCCGGACGAGGATGGCTGAGCGACATGCGTATTGGAGAGTGGACCGTGGCGGCTGGCGTGACAATACCTGACGGATCGATTATAATGTGGGCGAAACATTTGCGACCATTAGACCTTTGCAGAAACAACTGATATGCCGAGACCAAGACATTGCCGACGCGTGGCGCAGTTGCCACAGGCGAACTATTACAAGCCCAGAGGGGTCCCCCTTTCGGTTTTGGAGGAGGTCATATTGACCGTCGATGAGTTCGAGGCCATCCGCCTGACCGACCTCGAGGGGCTTTATCAGGCCCAGGCGGCGGAGAAAATGAGCGTTTCCCGTCAGACGCTTGGCCGAGTCCTCGAATCTGCACACAAGAAGATTGCCGACGCTCTGGTCAACGGAAAGGCGTTGCTCATCAAAGGGGGCCCAATTGAAATCATTGCCGGCGCCTCTGACGCTGCTCCGCCGTGCCGCTTCGCTGAAGGCCCCGGCAGGCATAGACGGGGGCGAGGGCGAGGACAAGGACCATGCAGAAGAAGGCGAGCAGGGCATTAGTCTGTATTCGTCGCGGAGCAGTCCAAATCGGACCATTCTCACTTGTGTCACTTCATCTTCTTTGCCACTTCCAGGCCATGTTCGGTCATTAGTTTTGAGTCCGACATTATTTTCTTGGCATCACCATCTGCGATGATTTGACCTTTGTCGAGCAGGACGGCTCTATCGGCGAGTGCGGCTGCAAAGTCCATATTACAGGTGGCGATGATGAGCGTCTGGGGCAGGTTCACGAGCAACTTTATCAGATTGTTACGATTTCTTGGGTCCAGGCTGCCGTCGGGTTCATCGAGCGTAATGATTTTGGGCCTCATCGCAAGAATGGTTGCGATGGCCGCGGCCCGTTTTTGTCCGGCCGAAAGATGGTGGGGCGCTTTGTCGGCCATGCCAGCCAAGCCGACGGTCTGCAGCGCATCGGCGACGCGCAGCTTGACCTGTTCGGGTGCCATGCCCATATTGAGCGGGCCGAACGCCACATCGTCGAACAAGGTGGGCATAAATAGCTGATCGTCAGGGTTCTCCAGGCAGGAGCCGAGACAGGTGCGAATCTTCTTCAGATTCTTCCTGTTCATCTCCAAACCATCAACGAGCACCTTCCCGGTGCCTTTTGCAAAACCGGCCATCGCAAGCAGCAACGTTGATTTGCCCGCCCCGTTGGGACCTATCAGGGCGAGTTTTTGGCCGTGCTCGACACTGAGGGTAATGCCACTCAGGGCGGCGGTGCCGTCGGAATACCCGTACGAAAAATCTTCTATTTCGATTGCCTTTGACATCGTCCTTACGGTAATACCGGCCTGACAAAAACATGCAGCCCCAACATAAACAATGCAGCGATGAGGGCAAAGAGCACGTCGGACCGGCGAATTTTTAGCTTCGAGAGCGTGCGCCATCTTCCGTCAAAGCCGCGGGCCTGCATGGCGGTGCTTATGTGCTCGGCGGTGTCAATGCTGCGGATGAACAACGAGCCGAGCATGGACGCCGCGGTTCTCAGTTCCGCTCTGAACCCGAGGTGTCTCAGCTTCCTGCCTGCTCTTGCTCGCAATATGTGATGGGCCCTGTCGATAAGAACAAATATGTAGCGGTATAGAAAGCCAAGCTGAATGACCAGCAGTCTGGGCACTCTCAGCCGTTGCAGGCCGGCAAGTAAATGATTGAACCGCGTGGTAGAGACCAGCCCGATCAGCGCCAGCATCGTAACGGTGAACTTGCCGAGAATAACAAAACAGCGCAGCCATCCGAGGGAGCTTCGCCAGTGGAACGGTCCGAAGTTCAGAGTAACAGGTGTCTTGTCATAGAGCGGACAGCTCAGCGCCAGGACCAAAACGAACGGGCTGACCAGCAGTATCTGCTTAAAGACGAATCGCAGTGGAATTCTGGCCCAGACCAGAATCGCAAAGGGGCCGATGGCGTAACAGGCCAGGATGCTTGGCGAGGTGCGAGGCAGAGAAATGACCACTGCGGTAAAGACCAGCACAACGATAGCTTTTACCCGGCTGTCAAGCCGATGTATGGCCGAATCCTGATAAGCGAATTTGTCTATATGTGCGTGGTGCATGTTTCGTATCTCGTATCTCGTGTCTCGTACTTCGTATCTTGTTTGAGATACGGTTTACGAAGCACGAGATACGCTTATGGGGATTGCTTTTTTCTCAGAATCCACGCTGTCAGCCAAATGGCCGTCATGGTCAGTAATGAGCCGACCACGCCGGCAAAGCTGGTCCAGCCGGCCCCAACATCCGCCTCCTGCTCGGCAACTGCTCCCACTTTTGAGGCTCTGAGGGAATAATCCGGCAGCGGGGAATATTTTGACTGGAAGTCGTCCACCTCGCTGATTCTTGAATCCTGGTTGGATACGGACGATTTGAAATCCGGCTGGTCCGGCCTTTCGGCATAGCTCCACTCCAGACCATCGGGCAAATCAGATGCGAGCAAAGACAGCCCCGCGGCGATGATCACTGCAAAAACCGCGAGAGTTGCCAGAACCGCTTTTCGGCTTAATCTGACTTTGCCCGGCAAAGAATCCGCCACTAGATCCGGTCGGAGTTGCTGCAGATAGGCCAATACCGCCACGGTCATCAGGCCCTCAACAAATCCGACTAAGAAATGGATGCCAATCATGGTGATTAGAAAAGTCGAGAGCGGAACCACCAAGACGCCGGATAGTGCGGCCTGTATCGGAACAAGAATCGCACCTGCCTGGACCGCAAGCACAGAGGCTATCATGGCTCCAATGTATGCTCTGACACTGCTGAACCGGCCCGCCGTAACAATCCTGTACACATAGTAGCCGAGGTAACTGGGCACGAGGGCCATATTGATTATGTTGCATCCCAGTGCCAACAGGCCGCCGTCCTGGAATATAAGGCACTGAATGATCACCACGGAGGATATGACGATCGCGCCTAAGTGGGGGCCCAATATGATTGCAAGCAGTACTGCTCCGATCATATGTCCGCTGGTTCCGGGCATCGCCGGCAACTGGAAGTTGACCATTTGGCCGGCAAAGACAAACGCGCCCAGGATGCCCATCAGGGCCAGTTTATCGGCGGCGATTACCCGCCGGACCTTTCTGCAAAGAAAACCAAGACCGGCGGCGGCTATTGCCAGCGTCCCGGTAGCGACCGGGATCGACAGCAGTTCATTGGCCATGTGCATGGCAAAATCCTCCCGTTGCCTATTCTTTAGAAAAACATCTGTGCCCGCAGGCCCAACACGACGGCGTCCCCGATCCCCTTATTGCCGCCCGGGTTGGTAATGTACTGGATGCTCGGACTGATATTCATCCAGGGCGTAATCTGGGCGCCGTAGTAGAGTTCAAGAGCATTTTCGTAGTCCTCGGTATAGGTCGCCGAGGCCTTGTCGCTGAAGAGGCCCTGGGCGAAACCCGCACCGAGCACATCATCGTCACGGCCTTCCATAAGCCCCTGATATTGAAATCCAAAGCTCCAGAAATCGGTGATATCATTTTTCTTGTCGTTTGCATATCCGTATCTGAAGAACGCCCCGAGGCCCTGGCTATCGTCAGGCTCGGCGTTTTCCTTGGCCAGCATCTGGTCACAGCTAAGATAAAATCCGACGTCGTCGCGATAGTTCTTAGCGCTATCTGAATTCGCCTTTGGCTGCGGGTCATTCCAGAACCCGAGGCGATAAGCCCCCGGCAGAGGTCCGTGGGTGGAATCCAGTTGCGGTGTTACGCCGGTCTCGAACACATAGAAGAAGTAGTCTTCATCGTGGAAGGTGGTTCGAAAGCCCGTCTCTCTTGCGTCGTTCTGGGCATCGACGAGACCGGCGGAGGCATACCACCACTCGATAGGATGGTAGTAACCGGCCACACCGAGCGCATAGTCCGGGAAAGGAATGGTCGGGTTGCTGACGAGGGCACCGTTC
>Ga0209427_10010412_pt1 | contig 10302 bp, 12 predicted proteins | sample DeeMarSWOR136_30_FD_187465 | JGI IMG/M metagenome (GOLD analysis project Ga0209427, IMG submission 187465) | Marine sediment microbial communities from White Oak River estuary, North Carolina - WOR-1-36_30 (SPAdes) (version 2) | ecosystem: Environmental > Aquatic > Marine > Intertidal zone >...
GGTTTTAAATGGTATTAGGTACATAAACACTGGTGCTTGGACGGAATTTCCCGCATTTTACCTTCTGGTTACTCCTGATAGAATGACTCTAAAGACCGTACAGAAAAAAGGGTAAAGGGGACGTTGTTACCTACATTGCAAAAGATAAGGATTGCGGGACGCTGGTAGGAATTGAAGGTTATTGACCCTCATCCCTCTCTTCAACATAAATAAGGGATGTTGTTGACTATATTGAATGAATCTCATAAGGAGAATTAAATAAGTAATTCAGAGCAGGAGGACGTCACGGCAGGCCAGGTTTGATGTCCCCGGGAGACCACATCATGTTATTGTTGGAGAGGTGGAAAATCGCGGGGTCGTCGACAAAAAAGAGAGTGGCGTCTACAAGGGCTGTGGCCCTCCACTCATAAAATTCTTTTCGCTACTTGACAGCCAAGAAAAAAAAGGATATATTTAATTAGTAAGTTGCAAAGAGTTTTGGTTCGGAACGAAACAAGCCGCATAGCTCTTCAAGCTTATGCGGCTTTCTTATTGAGCCCGACCTCGGCTATTGCATCTTATCAGTGCGAAAAAGAAAGGAGGTGAAAACCAATGCCCAAAGGTCAAGTTAAATGGTTCAATGAGAAAAAGGGGTTTGGATTTATTTCCCAGGATGGTGGCGATGATGTATTCGTACACTTCTCATCCATTAAACAAGACGGATTTAAGGTTCTTTATGAAGGCGACGAGGTTGAGTTCGAAATCGCCCAAGGAAAGAAGGGCCTGCAAGCAGTTGACGTGGTGAAGTGCTAAGAGTGCGGGAAGCCGATTTTAAGGTTCCGGGAGCATACAAAAATCTCGGGGCTTCTCCTTGCGCCCCGGGTGGCCCTATGGGCCATAAGACAATCATGATGAGGGTGTATAAATGGCGAGAAAAAGGAGAAACTTTCCCCGGAAGAGCCACAAAAAGCGGGTGTTTAAGAAATCCTATAAAGTCATCTGCGCTCGTTGTGGAAAAGAGGTTATGATAGAGGTTCTTCCCCCTCCGGGAAAGGATCTTCTTTGCCTAGATTGTTACAAGTAGTAAGGAAAAACAAGGGAAGGGGTCACGCATTAGTTCCGGCCTGGCAGGGCCGCGTAGTTTTGTAGGTTGGAAGTCTACCCAGGTAGCCGTTAGTCACGGGCCTGGAATCGAGCCTTCCAGGTGTGCTGGTAACAGTGTGCTTGATGCGTAGGTACGAGAGGAGGCGAGGAAGGATATGGGGTCAGGCTCTAAATCTACCCACCACTTGTTAGGATTAGGAGAAACGTTTTAACGACCGGTCATAGGGATTTTTGTTTGATAAACCGCGCGTCTACTATCGGCCGATAAATCCCAAACATCCGGTATTAGACATAAATTCTAATTTGGTCTCTACGCTCGAACTCTTCTATAGAACGAACATCTCCTGTAATACGTCACTCACCTTTTAAGCAGTTTCTTTATCTATTGTTCCCAATCTCTTTATCAAGCGGCTTTTATCTGCAGTCCGGATTTGGTCGAGGACAATCTGCCCCTTCTTTCTTTGAAAAGTCATTGGTACACGTGAGGGGTAATCGTGCCCTTTTGTGGTCATTGGCGCAATAATAGCAGTTCCCATAAACCGGTTCATTTCATCGGGAGAAATTATAAGACAGGGGCACGTTTTCTTAATCTCATGCCCCTGGGTAGGATAGAGGTTGACTAAAAAAACATCAAAACGTGAAACTACCAATGCCATTCATCTCTCTCCCACGCAGTTTCAACGAGCACGTCTCCTTCCAGCATCGCATCATCGCCTCTCTCTGCCATGGCCCGGAAGGCCTTTTCCCAACCTTTTCTTGGTTTTGCTGCAGACCTCACCACGAGGTGATCACCTCTGGTTTCCAATTGTACCTCGCCATCTAGATGGCATTGTTCTGAGATGGCTTTTGGAATGCGAATACCTCGAGAGTTGCCAATCTTAATGACATTTGTCTTTATAGCTGGCATACGCTTCTCCTCAAAAAAATGTTACTACAAAATAATTACCATGAAATGTTTCCTCGGATAAGGTGTAAATTAAAAGAATAGAATACGGGGAGTTGATTCTTAAGCAACTTGTCAGGAGAAAGAGTTTAAATTCTGGGGACATAATCCTCATTTTGTTGATTTGCGTTAGAATCTTGGATTTGATGGGATGAGGCGGATTTCGATGTTTCAGTTAAAAATCGCTCGATTTAGTTTTTCCTTTGACATATCTTTCCATCCTGCTAAAATGGGTTCAGTCGACAAAGCCAAACCATCCGTGAGGGTGGAACGGAAAGCCAAGAGTCTGAATAGTAGCAAATGACCCTCATTCAGGCATATCGCCCATTGAGATTATGACCTCGGGATTTTTGCAAACAAACTAATCTACTGAAGAAAGGAGAAAAGATTATGGATCAAAAAATTATCGACTTATACGATGAATACACTCATGAATTACTAGATCGTCGCGAATTCCTCAAGAAATTGTCTATTCTAGTTGCTGGCACTGCTGCTGCTAACGCTCTGCTGCTTTTACTGGAGAATAACTATGCCAAAGCCGAAATCGTTTCAAAGGGTGATCCCCGCCTTCTTACGGATCATATTAAGTATCCCGGTGCAACAGGCGACGTTCGTGCCCATTTCGCCAGGCCGAAAGGGGATGAAAAACTGCCCGGAGTGGTCGTCATCCATGAAAACAGAGGGCTCAATCCCCACATCGAGGACGTTACCAGGCGGGTTGCCCTTGAGGGGTTTTTAGCGATTGGTCCAGACGCTTTATCACCCCTCGGAGGAACTCCAAAAGATCCCAATAAAGCTCGAGAGCTCATCGGCAAGCTGGATAGTCAATCGACAGTACAAAACTATGTTGCTGCGGTACGGTACCTCAAGACGCATCCTGCATCGACTGGAAAGGTCGGAGTGATAGGCTTCTGTTGGGGAGGGGGAATGGCAAACCAAGTTGCGGTGAACTCTCCGGATTTATCAGCAGCGGTTCCCTACTACGGAAGGCAACCTGCGGCTGAAGATGTCTCAAAAATTAAGGCATCTTTACTTCTCCATTATGCTGGTGATGACGAACGCATTAATAAGGGAATCCCGGCATACGAAGCAGCTCTCAAGAAGGCCTCGGTTGATTACAAGATCTATATGTACGAGGGGGCTAAGCATGCGTTTAACAATGACACAAACGCTGCCCGATATAACAAGGAAGCCGCTCAGCTTGCTTGGCAGCGCACAATTTCGTTCTTAAAGGAGAAGCTTAAGAAATAACGTTTAGTCGGTACCGTGACAACTGCGAGTCGGAGACTAGTCCCTGTTGAACACCCAGAATTACATCCTGACTCTACGGGAAAATCCGATCCTTCGGGAGAAGCGACAGCAACCCAAGGCGAAAGAGATCGTGACGGAGGACGGCCGCTCTCGCTCACCGATGGAATTGTCTCCAGGCGTTAGTTAGAGCGGATGGAGCGTTCCCTAATGCGTTGATCCTGAAAGTTGATGGATTCTGGAACGGGACCCCCCCCCGCAACAATTGGGCGTGTTTTTGTTTTGTACATGGCAGGTTCAACGGATCATTTGCCCAAGCAGCATTTCTTGTACTTTCGGCCACTGCCACACGGGCACGGATCGTTGCGACCCGTTTTGGGGCTTGCCTGTGCACCCTTGGCCCACGCCAGCGGCATTTCCCGTTCAAGGGACTGCTGGCGCCATAGGGCGGATAGCTCTGCAAGGAAAGGTTGGCAGTGGGTGAAGAAGCGTTTATAGGCCGCACACAGGTAGTTCAGCCCCGCCTCGCCATCTGGCGTATGAAGGATGCGATCCTTCGGGCATCCACCATGACACATATCCCGGACCTCGCATGCCTGACAATAGCGGGGTAACGTATCCAATTTGGCCTGCCCGAATGCTCTCTGCGCTGGACTTTCTAGAAAATCGACCAGTGGAGCCTCCTGGATATTCCCCAGGCGATGTTCCGTGTTGACGAAGTGATCACACGAAAAGAAGTCTCCGTTGTGTTCGATGACGGGAACATCACCGCAGGTCTTCCGAAAGATACACAGCACATGCTCTTGTCCGAAGGCAGTTCTGGCCGCCTCCTCGAATATCTGCACTTTGACCCGCTCGATATCCTGGCACATCCACTCGTCGAAGATGGTGCAGAGAAAATTGCCCAAAGCTTCAGCCGGCACAGTGCGGTGGCTAACGCCGCCCTCTTCGTCTGGCTGCGGCTCGACCAGGGGGAGAAACTCCACGTATTGGGCCCTGATCTGCTTGAAGAACCGGTAAACCTGGGTTGGGTGCTGGACGTTCTGTGCATGTACCACGCACAGTATATTGCACGGGATTCGGTGCTGCCGCAAGAGTTTATACCCACGCATCGCTTGCTTGTAGGTGGGATTCTGGCCCTTGGTTACGCGGTACCGATCGTGCATTTCCTGTGGACCGTCCAGGCTAAGCCCCACGGCAAAGCCCTCTGCCGCCAAAAAGCGACACCAATCCTCATCGAGGAGGGTACCATTGGTCTGCATGCCGTTGGTGATGCGCCGGTTAGGGGGCTGATGCTTACGCTGCAGCGCCACAATCTTGCGGAAGTAGTTCAGCCCCAGGATGGTTGGTTCCCCACCATGCCAGGAAAAGTTGATCACCGAACCGGGGGAAGCGTCGATGTGCTGGATAATGTACTCCTCCAGGATGTAGTCGGGCATGCGAAACGACTCGCCCTTTGGATAGAGGTGTTCCTTCTTCAGGTAGTAACAATAGTGACAGTCCAGGTTGCAGATGGAGCCAACCGGTTTGGCAAAAACCTGAAATTCGCGGGAAGCTTTAACCATTGATCAATCCCCAATCTCCGGGTCGAACGTCATAAGGCACTTGACTTGAAAAGAACTCGCTTTTTCTGGGAGGATTATAGTGGGATAAACGTTGTGGGTCAAGGAAGAAGGAAGCGAAACAAATCACCACTTTGAAACATGTTTGCTTTGTTTGCTGATTCAAATGCAAATCAACAAAGGCGGAGCTCGTTTTTTCTTGGGCAGTTACTGACACCCATTGGAAATCGATTTATCTCCTCCAGAGTCCCTTCCACTCACCTGTTCCTAGTCAGGATCCTCTATCGGTGCTCGGATCGTTTTAGTCACCCGGATACCGAATGCTATAGGCAAATCCAATTCTTGTTGTATTGGCGGCAAAAGGTATGATAAGAGATATACACTGTCTTTGGATATGAGATTGGGATTTGATAGCCACAAAGGTCTATCAAACCTCAACTCAGCTCTTACAAGTTTTCGAGTTGCGTGGACTTGTCCAGACCCTTTTCCTCCAAAATATCCAATGAGACCCAACGGGGGCAATGCAGATGAAGATAGCAATGATGTGTCTTTGGAATGCTGCTAACGGGGCTTCAATTCATGCCAAACTTGTCGGAAGGGCCTGGGTGAAACTGGGGCATCAGTTAAGGGTGTTTTCTGCGAAAAAACACCCGGACGCTAGGCCTACCTTTCAAGAAGACGAAGGCTTTGTCATTAGGCATTTTAGCGTTGATGAAGTCATCCCGGTTACGCGGGCTACCTCCTTTGATGCCTCTCCCCTCTTGGAAAGCGATTACCAGGTCTTTGTTGCCCAGAATGTGGAAAGACTGCCAGCCGCAAAATACTTGAAATCTATCCGAATGTTAAGGAGAAAGCCGTTACCGTCAAGGTTGTCCACGAGGGTAAACCGCCGGAAGACCCTCTCTACTACAAGTTTGACTGGGATGCTATCGTCTGTTTCGATCAGAGATACAAAGACTACCTGGTTAAATCGTTTCTTGCTGAAAGGATCCACATGATACCCTATCCGTACCATCCTCTTGAGCTTGGAGACAAAAGGGAAGCCAGAAGAAAGCTGGGATTTCCACAGGACAGAAAGATCGTATTCTCCTTTGGCTTCAGACCAAAAGACGTCATATTTGTTCTGCCCGCCTTGAAAGAGGTTGCTATGGAGTATCCTCTCAGATATGTAGTCATCGCCAACCCGGAAAGCGATGTTGCTGAGTTGTCCGAGGCCAAAAGGAAGTACGACTTTGTAGATCTTCAGATAAGGCCAATCCCCTTGAACGAGTTGTATACCTATTTACATGCATCAGATGTCTTGCTTATCCACAGGGAGTCCTCCCAGAAGTACAGAGCCGTCGTCTCCAGTTCGATCTGCCAGGTCTTAGGTTCGGGATGCCCCATTCTGTTTCACGAGTCGAATTATGTGGAACTCCATGGAGAGGAGATCATGAAATATCGGGACCTTGAGGACATGAAGGTCAAGCTCGTTGCCTTGTTCCAAGGCAAGTTCAACCTCTCCACAGTAGAGGCTTTTCTAGAGGATCATAGGGCCGAAAGGATCGCCCCAAGGTTCCTTCGGCTGTTTGAAGAGCTGCTGGGAACCTGGAAAAGGAGGGAAAGGTGAAATCAGCCCTGGATCGCACCCTTCAGGAGCTGGGGGATGGGATAATTGTCTCCCTTGGCTCTGGGGAGACAGCCTTCAAGCTGAATTCCTTTGAGAACAACCCGGTTGTAAAGCCTCAAGACCTCGGTCTTACCTGGTACGAGAAAGGAGAGCCGAAGGTCGGAGCTGTTTTTAATGGGGGAGCCGAGGTCTTCAAGGACAAGATCATCCTGATGCCGAGATGCCAGAAGGGCTATCGTGAAGGGACCTTCTTCGATGAAAGGCTCGGTATTGAGCGCAGATGCCTGGAGAACTATATCTCTGAGGTTTGGTCTTTGGTGAGCGAGGATGGTGTCCATTTTACTAGATTCCAGAATGGGGTAATTCGCGGTGATGGGACGGACAATGAGGACTTCACCTATGGGATTGAGGACATCCGAATCATTAAGCTTGAAGATAGGTACCTACTGGTTGGTTGTGGTAAGGTTAGCCCCCCATTCAGGGGTAAGGATGCAGACCGAATTGCCGTCTATTCCACAGCCGATTTCGTCAATATCACCTATCACGGCATCGTTGCATCGTTCGACTCGCGGAACGCCGTCCCCTTCTCCGAGCCGATAGGTGGTGTGCATTACATTTTGTTGCGTTTTCATCCCAATATTCACCTAGATTCTCTTGAAGCCGGTTTGGATCAACTTTTGAGTCCGTCCAAGTACAAGGAACACTGGAAAAGAATCTTTGACCGACGGAGCCAGAGTCTTCTCCTTGAAGTCGGGCGCTACCCTCACGAAAAGGAGAAAATCGGTCCGGGCCCCCCGCTGATCAGGATCGATAAAGGCTGGCTGCTCATCTATCACGCCGTTGGTGAGATAGGGGATAAGGTTTGCAAAGCCTACGGGTTGGCGGAAAGAATTGAAAGAGGGTATTCAATATGCGCTGCCCTTTTGGACATTAACAACCCCCGAAAAGTACTCTGTCGAACCAGACATCCAATCTACATTCCCTCAACTTCCTACGAATTATACGGGAATGATCAGTATACAGTGGACGTCCCTACGGTCGTTTTCCCCGTAGGAGCTTTTGTTCGAGAAGACAAACTAATTCTCTATGCTGGAGCCGGCGATAAATACATCATCCTTTTGAGCTGCAATCTTGATAATCTAGTTACCTATTTATCCGAGTATTGCAAGCACACAGCATAAGGGCCATCATCGATACTTCGCACCTTCACCCAATTCGCTTTAATATCTTTGCCTTTGTCACTTAACTTGAGTCAGGTCACTTTAGCCTGCCTTTTCTTAGCCACGGTGTTTAGTTCAAGATGTTATTGATCACAGGGGGACAAGCCAAAATTATCGATTTGCGTTTTTGATCTTGCATTTAATCGGATGAGGCGGATTTCGATGTTTCATTTAGGATCATTGATTTCCTGGTTTGCCTTTCAGAGATCTCCTCATATCGTTTTACTCTTTAAACCACCTTTAAGATATCGGTTGACAAGAATCTCCTGGTTTGATATAGGGTCTTATTCTCCGACAAAGCCAAACCATCTGTGAGGGTGGGACGGAAAGCCACGAGTTTGTTAGGGGAAGATTCCAAGCCTTTCATGTTACCGCATTATGCCAGATAGCCAGGACGCAAATCGACTAATCCCCAGGTGAAGGAGGTGATTTGGCTTTTGTTTTTTCGGGTTAGATCTGCATAGGTTCTCAAATTGAAAGGAGGATTCACAATGGAAAGATATGCCAAAATTTTTATTGTCATCGGGTGTTTTTTGCTTCTTGCAGGGACGGCGAATACCCAAACCGAAGGTACCGTTGTTGAAGAGTGGGCCAGCGTCAAAGCTCCGGCTCCGGTTGAACTAAAACCTGTGACAGTAAAGGTCAAAGAAACAGCTTTCCTGATTCTGGATATCGAAAAAAGGACATGTAATGTTAAGAGAAGGCCGAGGTGCGTGGCCTCTGTCCCCAAGATTCAGAAGTTCTTGAAGCGAGTCCGGGGTAAAGGCATGCCAGTTGTCTATAGCTTGACCCGGAAAGGAACTAAAGAAACCATCTTGCCCGAGGTGGCCTCCAAAGCGGATGAACCCATCGTCAAATCCAGCGTGGATAAGTTCTTCAAGACTGATTTGGAAAAAATTTTAAAGGACAAGGGCATCAAGGCGGTGATTATTGTAGGCACCACCGCTGAAGGTGCTGTCCTTCATACAGTGACCGGGGCAGCGATGCGGGGCTTACAAGTGATTGTGCCGGTAGACGGTATGTCGGCTGGAACCATGTATGCTGAGCAGTACACAGCGTGGCATCTGGTCAACGCTCCTGGATCACGGAGCCGCACGACACTCACCCGCTTCGATATGATTGAGTTTTAAGCAAAGAATATCGGAGGACAAGAGACTAGGCTTGTTAGTCACGGCGAGGCCCAAGTTAGCCTCGCCTTTCTTTTTCAAGATGAACTCGAAACCGTGCCCCTCTGTCCAATTCTATCGATTAGCGTTAGAAATCTTGGATTTCTCGGAATGAGAGAATTTCAAGAGGTTAGAACTATTGCATTTTGAGATAGGCTTTAAACGATTGAAGTCGAAGGAATAGATTAATTAAGGATAAGCGTGCCAAAAACCTCCCCGGTTGAAAGGGTTACCGCGCAAAATCAAGAGGCGAAAGAGAACTTTTTTCCCTTTCAAAGTAAACAAATAGAGGATGAGAGCCACTCAGGCCTCCATAAAGAGCCTTGGGGTTTTCTCTGAGCAAACCAACTCGAAAGCTCTGTAAAAAGAGGGGGCCTTTGATATTTACTGAATTCACAGCCTGAAAAAATCATCACAAACCACTATATGTGGTGGACCCCGCCAGATTACGGAACGGAGACGGTGTCCCTGACGGGCTCTTCCAGTCCGAGGTCGATCATCTTTGCAGGTAGCTCGGGTTTGCGGGTCAGTATTCGTCGATGGAAGGGACTCCATATTAACTTTATGATGTCAGACGTGTTCATATGTCGGCCGAAGGTGCGAAGGAGCTCATAGGTCTGCACTGGACGCCCGAAGATCCGGCGGGCAAAGAGCAATCCGTAGCCCTTCTTCCTCGTGCGGTTCACCACCTCGCTGGGCAGGACAGTCGGGTCTATGTCAGAGCATTTGAACCATTTGTACCAATCTCGCTCATCGTCGATGATCCCACGGTCGATGTACTCTTGCCACAAGGGGGTTCCTCGGTAGACGCACAGGCGATTGAAGCCAAAGGTGTCCAGTTTCAGACGGGCCGCAAAGCGGAAGCTCTCCAGGATGTCCTCCTCGGTCTCCCTGGGCGAACCAATTAGGAAAAAGCCGTGGGTCATCGCGATCCCATGCCGCTTCGTTTCGCTGACAGCGTGTTCGATTTGCTCCAAGGTCTGATTCTTCTTGAGCCAGTCGAGGATCTTTTGTGTGCCGGCCTCGATACCGTACGCCAGGAGGCCGCAGTTCGACTCGCTCATGATGGGCAAATGATCGACCACGACCGAATCGACCCGAGCTTCGCAGCCCCAGCGGAACTCGAGCTTCCGTTCGATGATACCCTTGCAGATTTCGTTGGTGCGCTTGCGCTTCAGCAGGAAGTTGTCATCCGTAAGATAGATCGAGCGGTATCCCATATCGTTGAGCTGCTGCATTTCACCCAAGACGTGCTCTGATGAGCGGCAGCGCCATTTGCCACCAGCAAGGGAAGGAATGTTGCAGAAGATGCAGCTATAAGGACAGCCCCTCGAAGTCTGCATCGTACAGAATTTGTCGAGGGAGAGGACCGCAGGGACGTCAAGGGGCATCGATTCGATGTAGTCGATCGGAAGGCTCGTCCGGTCGGGGTACGGTAACTGATCCAAGTCCCGAATGATAGGGCGAAGGG
>Ga0209427_10010414_pt1 | contig 10301 bp, 10 predicted proteins | sample DeeMarSWOR136_30_FD_187465 | JGI IMG/M metagenome (GOLD analysis project Ga0209427, IMG submission 187465) | Marine sediment microbial communities from White Oak River estuary, North Carolina - WOR-1-36_30 (SPAdes) (version 2) | ecosystem: Environmental > Aquatic > Marine > Intertidal zone >...
GAAAGGCGTTTCCTCAGATCATCGCTTCAGTGGCGGTAGTATTTCTCTTTGTCTTTGCCTGGTTGGGGGCTGATTGGTCTACACGGCTACAGTATGTGGTGATGAGTTTACTCGGAGCATCACTCGTCTCGTTTTTTGCAGGAGGATTGCCCCACCTGGACGGAGCACTTATGGCAAGAAACTGGAACGCCCCTGCTGGTGGACTTGCATTCTGGACCATCTTTGCCATCTTCTTCCCCGCAGTCACTGGCTTCACCCAAGGGGTGAGTATGTCTGGAGACCTTAAGGATCCAAGTAGAAGCCTATCTCTCGGAACGTTTTGGGCTGTCGGTGTTTCTATCGTTATCTATTTCGCAGTTGCGGTCGTCTTTGCGGCCGTCCTCTCCCTCGAAGATCTGAGCCGAGAGTATGAAACTATGAAACGTGTGGCGAGCGTCGGATGGCTCATCAACGCCGGAGTAATCGCTGCAACCCTTTCCTCTGCAATGGCTTCTTTTCTTGGTGCACCCCGTATTCTGCAATCCATGGCACGCGATCGCATCTTTACATTCCTTGTGCCCTTTGCACAGGGGAGCGGTCAAACCGATAACCCCCGACGTGCAGTCCTCTTCTCCGGAGGAATTGCTCTCGCAACTATTGGCCTGGGGAAACTAAACATAATCGCTCCGGTGGTTTCAATGTTCTTTTTGATATCATACGGCCTTCTCAACTACGCAACATTCTACGAAGCACGGGCGTCCAGCCCCTCTTTTCGTCCGACCTTCCGGTGGTTTGATGCCCGTCTGAGCCTCCTCGGTGCGCTGGGATGTCTCGGTATCATGGCAGCCATTGATTTAGTATCCAGCATCATTGCCATTGCAGTACTCTTTGGAATTCACCAGTATCTTCAACGGACCTCGGGACCTTCGCGATGGGCCGATAGCAAGCACGCATATCATTTTCAGCTCATGCGAGACCACCTTTTCGCTATCCCCGTCAGGCCCGAACATCCCCGTGACTGGCGCCCCCAGCTGCTCGCTTTTTCTGATGATTCTCACAGACGCAAACGTCTCCTTCGCTTTGCTTCATGGATTGAAGGTGGCAGCGGTCTTACAACAGCGGTAAGAATTTTGGAAGGGAGAGGTGAAAAGATATTGAAGCTCCGGACAGAAGCTGAAGCGGAGCTTCGCTCCGATATTACAGATCAGGGGCTGCAGGCCTTTTCGAAGGTGGTGGCGGTACCAGATTTTCATATCGGTGCTCAGACCTTGGCTCAATCATTTGGCATCGGACCGATCCGAGTCAACACCGTTCTCCTTAACGGACCCGAGCAGCTCATGGAAATCAAAAAACCTAAAGGCCAGAGAAAATATGGCCGTTACCTCAATGAGGCAATTCGCCTCGGCTGCAACGTCATAGTTTTAAATGCCGAAGAGGAGCAGTGGAATGCAATGGAGGGTTTGCCATCGAAAGATCGCCGTATTGATGTCTGGTGGTGGGATGATGCGACAAGTCGACTGATGCTCCTGCTCGCATATCTGATGACACGAACTGGAGAGTGGAGCGAGGCGAAGATCAGAGTGCTGGCCCCTAGTCGTAGGAAAGGTGCAAAAAGAAACCTTGAACGCCTCCGGCAGACGCTCGGTTCTGTGCGGATAAACGCCGAGCCAGAGATTATCGTAAAAACAACCATGGATACTGTGGTTAAGCAATCTAACGGTGCAGCACTCGTTTTGCTTCCCCTTCGTTTCCGTAAGAATCAACCTTTAGGTCCTCACGGTGTTCACCTTCATACACTATTCTCCCGATTGCCGATAGTGGCACTGGTTATTGCCGCTGAAGATATTAATCTCGAGGCTGAACCGGAAGAGGGAAAGCATGCAGAGGTAGCTGCTGCATTGGATGTAATTGCGGATGCTGAGAAGCAAGCAAAAAAAGCAGAGAAAGAAGCGATGCAGGCAGCTGGTATGGTCGCAGAAAAACTCCGTGAGCTTGAGATCGCCGTCGAATCAGATGCCAGTAAAGAGAAACGAGCGAACATTGAGGCAGCCGTTCGTGAAGCAAAAGCGCTCGCAAAAAAGGCTTTGCGAGAATCTGAAAGGGCTCGGATCAAAGCTCAAGAAGCTTCTAGTTCAGCTGAAGCAATGATAGGAGTGCCTGTTAGGCGAGAACCCGAGGAAGTTCCAATGGCTCCGTCGGAAAAAGGCGACAAGGACAATGGTGGTAACAAAGAATCGGCCAAATAACAGAAACAAACCGAATTAATGCCTGTTAAACACGATGCGCATTAACCTTACCCTAATACCGCCTCTTCGGTATATATGCCTTTAACAGCACCTCTTTTTGACAAAAAAGCTTATTAATTCAATACGTTATTTACAAAAGGCGGCTTTTATGACATAATGGTTTTTACGTGAATACTATCAACACCGTCTCTATGAGGAGACCTCAAGCTAATGGATCCTTTTACATCTGATTTCTGGATCGGAATCTGCGTAGCCGTCTTATGCGGCGCTATTGTAGGTTTTGAGCGCCAAATTCGGGGCAAGCCTGCCGGGATCCGTACAAACATCTTGATTTGTTTAGGCACGAGCATTTTCATTCGTCTTGGAGCCATGTATTCTGGCGCCAGTGTCGATCCGACGCGCGTACTCGGTCAGGTTGTAACGGGTATTGGGTTCCTCGGTGCTGGTGTTATCATTGCTCGAGAGGGGCTCGTGTTAGGTGTCACGTCGGCAGCAGTGATCTGGGTGCTCGCCGGTATCGGTGCCATGATCGGTTTCGGGCGATTCCACGAGGCAGTCACACTTGCACTCGTTACCGTGGCAATTCTCACGGGCGTAGAATTTCTGGAAAGCAGTATCCGACGACTCCGCAGAGGTGCTCACGAAGCACGGGATAATACCAGCACACATGAAGAGTGATGCGTATATCAAAAATATACTACGTTCTTTTTTCTCCGCATCAATGTATCAATTGCAATGATAATTACCATTGTCAATGACACTGCCACTACCTCAAGCCAATCGGCAAGTGCGAGGGGCACTGTTCTGAAGACCCACTGAAGGGCCGGCACATACTGCACGGCAAACCCGTTAATTGCCAGATGACCTCGAACAGTTTGATATAACTCTATTCAACCCTTTCTAATTTAAAAATGACCGGCCTTAACCCATCGGTACAACATGAGTAAACGATGCCGGGTTTTTTCATCCAGGGGAAATTCCCTCCGAAACGGAGGACAGAAATCTCTCTATGTATATCATGCCAGGCCCAACTGCAGCAATCTAAAGGCATTCTCCCGTCTTCTTGCACAATGAATTCTTTGCCTTCATCCCATAATGGACACATAGTCTTAAAATCTTCCGAAGTCTCTGGCATCTGGGTTTTAAATATGTCCTTTGTATCCAACTTTTTCGCAACGGTTATTTTAACTTTGCTTCTGCCGGCCATTTTCCCCCTCCTTGATAGCTAAGAGATATTTTCACGTTACGAGTATAAATCCACCACAGACGCACTATACACATATTAGATCAATTATAGTAGCTCACAGGAATGTGAAATGGAAGGTGAAGAGAGAGGGCTGACACTTTTTTATCCTGCCACGGTCAGGGAGTACCGAATCTACATGTCAGAATGTGATAGAGCAGTATGCATGGTTGATTTCAATTTAAAAAAGAGGTAATAAAAGTGTCTATGAATAAAACCGTTGCGGGTTGGCTCAAAGTTCTCGTGTTATTCCTGGACGAAGCTGCCGCTTTGTTACTCCTTATTGTGGTATTTCGGTTTTTTGGAATACGGATCTCTCTCTCAATTGCGATAATTCTGGCATTACTGGTGGGAGCTCTTGCTTTTTTAATACATATCGCTGTCATCCCTAGTTTTCGTAAACGACCGGTTACCGGCACAGAAGGAATGATCGGCGCAGAGGGTAACGTTGTGGAACTGCTCAATCCGTTCGGAGCTATCACTGTTAAGGGAGAATACTGGAGGGCTCTATCAGTTGAGGATACTATAGCGGTCCATGAGAAGGTGGAAATCGTAGGCCTAGAGGGACTGACGGTAAAGGTCAAGCGGAAAAAATGATTGTTTTAGAGTAGGGTCGGATTATACATTCATGGGACCCCTCCCAAAACAAAAGCGATGGAAAACAATAGAAGCAGGCATGAAACATTTATCCCCGGAATAGTGCCTCCTACAGAGAAATTTGAATCTGCTTGGTGGTTTGCCTTTCAGGGAAATAAACTACTCGTACAACAGGATCCATCTTCGCTCAGCATCCCGTTTCTTCTTGACTTTGCCGAGCTGGGATTAACGATTTTGCAACAACACTACTTGGGAAGGCTCGAGAGCCGACCCTGTTATGCGGTCGAGATCCCTGATAGAATCGCCCCGCCGGAAGGGATGGTTTTTGAGGGATTGCGTCAGGTATACGGTCTCATAGATGAAGACCTTTTCTGGCTGGCTGGACGAGCGGTGCAAATTATAGAGTGGGACAGGACACACCAGTTTTGCGGGCGGTGTGGTACCAAGATACGAGCACTGCCACATGAGCGGGCCAAAGAGTGCCCCCACTGTGGTCTGCTCCATTTTCCCCGCCTGTCCCCGGCAATCATCGTCCTTATCGAGCGTGGTAACGAACTGCTGCTAGCCCGATCCCGTCGTTTTAGGAGTGGTTGGTACAGTGTTCTTGCAGGCTTTGTGGAGCCCGGCGAAACGCTTGAAGAGGCGGTGATGCGTGAGGTACTGGAAGAGGTAGGTCTGGTCGTAAAGGACATCCGCTACTTTTCCAGTCAACCTTGGCCTTTCCCCCATTCGCTCATGATCGGATTTACGGCCACGTATGCCGGCGGAGAGATCACCCTTGATGATACGGAGATAGAGGATGCTCGCTGGTTCACGGCTGACACTTTACCTCCCCTGCCCGGTAAGATCAGCATCGCCCGCAAGCTCATAGACTGGTTTCTAGCGAAGCAAGAGAAAACTCAGAAAGGTTGACCCCCTTTCTCCGTCCTACGTCCTTTTGAATTCCTCACGGCTTGCAAGCCCCACGAAAAAAATCTTTTGAAGTGGCGAACTCCCCCTCTGGGGCCCTTTTGCTGAACTCAGATTCTATGATACAAAGAAATGAAGGTATTAGAACGCTAAACGTGCCATCTAAGTATGTACCTCTGTTCTCCTGCTTGAAACATTTTTTTTAAGAGATGCAAAACTCTCTCTATTTTAATCCTTGGCCAAAAGCAAGGGAATGAAGTCACGAACATCCTGTAGTGTATCCAGTTCTCTGACCATCGATAGTATTTTTTCTGCATTTTTCTCAGCCAAAAGTTTGCCGGCATAGTTAAAACAACTATGAAACCGCTCAATATGTTCATCCATAGTTAACGGAACCCCGGGCCCGCCCCTGGGTCTGCGAATAATTTCTTCATACATTGTCCCTTGCTTCGTCTCAACACGCATTACTACACAATTACGCCCCTCTTTCTCCAGGTCAGGATCATGGGTAACGTCAATTTTATCAACAATAGCAAGTAATTTAGGATCATTAATAGCAGGTTCATCAAAGTGTTCAAGCCTGACGGAGTGCCTAAATAAGGCATTTGCCACGCAATACCTAACGTTGAACTGGGCATTAATTTTCGGGTTATCGCCGATCTTATATGGGTGTCCAACGAGTTTATATGAATATGTCGTCATTGTAATACTGATGCGTTTCACATCATCCGGAGTAAGATCTCTTGTCTTGACTAAGCTGAGCATAGCATCAATAGAAGACGTAGTAGCCCAACAACTCGGATATCTCTTGAATGCTAATTTGGTAAGCTCAGACCTTTCTCCCCACCCTCCAAATAAGGTTTCCAGGTCATATTCGTCGTTGCCATAAAGATGAAAGTATCCATACTGACCCTTGAGGAAGTTTTTTGGCCCTGTCACCCCCTTTTTTGCCAATTGCGCACATATGATCCCACCTTGAGAAGCAAAACCTTGAATAACTCTCACAGACATCGCGCCGTCGATGTTGCTCTGGAAGCTTCCTCCTGACTTGTTGAACGCAAGCGCAAGAGCATTGAGCATCTGCTTCTCATTCAAATGAAGCATCCTTCCCGCAATTGCAGTGGCGCCGAAGATTGCACAAACCCCGGTAGGGTCAAAACCATCATACATTGAACAAGCATTTACCCTGGCTGCTGCCTCAGCAGCCACAACAAGATATGTTAAGAAATCCTTGCCGCTACAGCCACCACTGAGCTCGGCCGCAGCCAGTGCAACGGGGACACAGGTAGATCCGAGATGCATTCCTGGACTCATACCGTCACAAAAGTCCAAGGCGCGTGCCATAAAGCTGTTAATAAAAGCAGCATTATGGGCGGGTACTCGGCCTCCATGAATCAGAATGGTTGCGTCCTCTCTGCCACCCCATTCGCGAACCTGGTCTAGAAGAACGTCATACCCCTCCGACTTAGCACCGGCAATCGTTGTGCCAAGGACTGTCAATACCAAGATTTTTCCGTTGTCAATGGCCTGCTCCGCTAAAGCATCCATATCGGTATTCAAGATATACTTTACTAACGTCTCCTCAATATCCGCATTTTGTCCATAATTATAGGGTGTATCCTTCTTCATCGTAATGGCCTCCTTTATCGTTAGAATTTACTCTCAGTTTTCTATCAAGTCCTTGCTTGGACAGACCGCCCGTTCCGTGATAATACTCAAAGTCCCAAAGACAGTTGATGGTCCATGAATCACGGGTCTTACAAGCAGGAAAGGGAGGATCAAAATGGTATTGCCATCGAAGCTCCGTATACGCCTTCTGAATCTCAATGAAATACTCCAAGGGAGGAGCTGGTTGATCAGCAAAGGCGGAACCTGAGGACCTCGTCCACAAGTTGAAACGTGGCAATACACCATGTTTCATGAGGAAATCCCATCCTTTTGAGGTTGACTTCACTGCTTCACTGACGGTTTTAAATCCAAATGGCCGCGCCATTTCCAGCCCGGGCACAAAATTAGGATTCACCTGGCCCGGTCCCCAAAAATCGACTGCTCTAATTGTCCGCTTAATCCATTCGTCGTAGCCAATGAACTTTTCCTTTCCCGGGCAAATCCATTTGAATAAATTCTTGTCCCAGACTTCGATATTCGGCTGAATGCTCGGGACACCAGTATCGTGAATCCTCCTCCACCCTTCATCGTCATAAGCCGCCACCTGAACAGTCGTCGGAATCCACGCTCCGAGTTTCTCCCTTATCGCATTGAGCCGTGTGCAATAGAACTCTAACTCGGTTTGCCCCCTGTACTTTTTTAATATCGTTCCCCCCGATATGTAGAGGCAAATAGCATAATGATTGTCGACATGAATTGCCGTCTGTATTACCTCAGCAATCGTTTTAGGATCTATGCGGGCCACTAAATCCTCACCACCACCCTTTTGTGCCTTGAGCGTGGCATTTATGTCACAGAAAAGACACTGGTCACCCGTATTCCACATCTCACAATACTTGTTCATGGTGACGAATAAACTGCGGCACTGCCCCTGGGCAATTGCACCCATTAAAACGCCTTCCTTTTCCGTCCTCATGTCATACCATCTCGGTTTCCTTTCGAAGAATATATTCTTGGCGATTATTTCGCCATTCCTTTTGATTACGTATTCACCATCTTGCAAATCAAGCAAGTAGGGAGCTTCAGCATTCGTTCTCATTTGTAGGGGAGCCCCATCTTCAAGGAACATAATGTACGGAACTTTTTCGCTATAAATTGTCGGATCTTGATAAGCATAGGAAAAAAGATGAAATCCTTTCCACAACAAATCATCTCTCTTTCGAAAACTTTCCATTGCAACGTGACTCATATCCATTCCTAATCTCAGAATATCAGTTTTCAGCACTATGTTAGGATGAACATCGGGGAATCCTTTATATAACTCAGCCATGTCGACATTGTCCCCAATTGCCTCACTCGTTTTCATTGATTTATCTCCTCTCTTCGGCACAGTGTGTCATTACTTTTTTCAATGAGGCACACAACACGAAACCCCGCTTAATTACTCTTTTACCTACTTTGTTAAAAATCCTATATCCCTTTATTTCGTCGCAGACTAAAGGGTACACTCTTACTTTTCTCTTGCAGCGTTTGACCTCTAACGAGAACACATCAATTTCGAAACCGGCAGCTACCAGCGCTGTAAAGGGAAGTGCGACAATTATATCGTGCGTACGTGACCAAACGACCAATCGCCACCGTATCTCCCACTAAAAATGAACCTATATGAACCAGGTGGTAATGTCAATATCTTATGCCAGCACGAGCAGATGCGATTGGTTTTTTGCCTTGGTTTTTCGTAGATTAACACTGCATTGAGGATCCTCGCCATGCCGGTACGATCTGAAAAGCCTTCCACGTGTCTGGTTTTTTGCGCACCTCATTGACCCACCTTAGTTTAGAAGTTGACTTTCAATGAAGTTTCCTTTAACCTTGTAGTAATTAATTTTTATGTGTTGGAGGGAAAATAAATAATGGATATAAACGATGATAAGCCGGAGAAAGATTTCTCCGAAGAGTCACATTCCTTTTCTGATCGCAACCTCGAAGATGACCTGATAATCGGGGATAAATACCTAAAACGAGAAGAAACGCCATCTGATACAGATCCCGCCCCGGATCACCATCTTACCTCTCTTAAGAGGCAACGACCATCAAGACGTTCTCCTATGCGTGTCGCCATCCTCTGTGTCGGCTTAGGGATTTTAGCGCTCGTCGTCTTCCTCATTATGAAGCCAGAGAAGCAAGAGCCTCAAATCATCGACGTCCAGAAGAAGTATCCCATTGTATCCATGGAGAGCGAGGAGAAGCCTCCAACTCCCGGAACAGTTGAAGAGAAGCTGAAAGAAGAAAAAGAGGTAAAGGTAGCTGGGACAGAGAGGATAGAACCACAGGTAAAGGAGAAAGAAGAGAAAAAACCACAGATTGCTCCGGTTGCAGAGCCTAAAGGAAGTGTGGAACCAGAGGTTGCAAGGAAAGAGGTGAAGAAGCCCCAGATTTCTTCGGTTGGAAAGCCCAAAGTGCAGCCTAAACCTGATGTGAAACTTCCGAAAGAACAATATTCTGTAAATGCTGCTTCCTTTAGGGACAAGGGTGGAGCTGAACAATTGGTTCAAAAATTAAAGAGTAAGGGATACAAGGCCTCTATTATGGAGGTCACTATCCCCCAAAAGGGAATTTGGTATCGGGTCTCAGCGGGCCGATTTCCCTCTCGGGAAGAAGCTCAAACCTTTGCCAAGGCCTTAAAAGAAAAGGAGGGGATAAAAGCATTTATAACACACGTTAAGTAAAATTTTCACACGCGAAACCTGCTTTATGGATGCAAAGTAAACCAAATATCCCACAGTTGTATAACCTTTTGCGTAACTACATAGATAATCCATTTCACTACGATTAATAGACATGGCCTTATTTTCTGGGGAAGGATTACTAACGTGCTATTCTCCTACACACCGACTTTAGGCAGGGTGGCACCTTCCAGGTCCAGGAGTGCCTGTTTTCTATGGAGGCCACCCCCATACCCCGTAAGCCGACCGTCAGAACCGATGACCCGGTGGCATGGTACTATGATAGCTACGGGATTGCTGCCTATTGCTTGGCCAACAGCCCTGCTAGCCTTGGGATTACCTATGGCCTGAGCAACGTCACGGTAGGAGCATGTCTCTGCGTAGGGAATGCTGCAAAGCACCTCCCAGATCTGACGCTGGAACATTGTACCTCTGAGATCAAGGGGTACGGTGAACTGGTGAAGCCAGCCGGCAAAATATGCCTCAAGCTCCCGCTTGAGAATACCATTATACTCACCGTCCCTTTTCAGACGTACACCGTACTGTTCCCACCGCTTGAGGAGTTTCTCCGCTTCTTCCGCAGGGGCTATGCAAACAATACCACTAAGAGCGCTTACAAGGATGTACGTCCCCAAAGGACTTTTGTAAGAAGCCAAGAAGAACGTCTCGGACTCAACATCGCTCCCGTGGGGTTTGCAGCTCTTGCGAGCACGGTAGGTGCCGGTTCTGGCTTCTTGGTGTGAATTGCAATATACTCTATTCTTTTGCTTCATTAGCTTGTCACCATATCATCCTTACTTTTCTGAAAATAGCCGCTTTGCCAAATCTACCAACTCGTTGAAGTCCGTTTGTGTCGCCTCTACTGCCTTATCCACACCAAGAGCACTGTATGGTGTTACTTTACTGCGGTACCCTTTTACCTTTACCTTGATGGCTTCAGCCATAGCTTTGCCTCTGGTTTCAGCTTCTGAGGCCCGTATTTGAGCATCGACG
>Ga0209427_10010415_pt1 | contig 10301 bp, 11 predicted proteins | sample DeeMarSWOR136_30_FD_187465 | JGI IMG/M metagenome (GOLD analysis project Ga0209427, IMG submission 187465) | Marine sediment microbial communities from White Oak River estuary, North Carolina - WOR-1-36_30 (SPAdes) (version 2) | ecosystem: Environmental > Aquatic > Marine > Intertidal zone >...
GCGATCACTCACATCTATTATTATCTTCTGCTCTTTCCGAGGCAAGCAGCACCCGATGCAACGGTGTATAGATCGGCCCGTGCGGCGTGAGATCACTGCGCATGATCGTCAACCCATCAACAACGCACGTCTGCACGTCGAACGTGACCTTCGCCAGCGGCTCACTCATATCCACGCCGCGCCCGCGCCCCTTGATCCTCCCTATCGTTACATGTGGTTTGAACCGCCTCGATTCGCGCTCGAACCCTCGATCGGCGAGTGAGGCCTCCAGCCGTTCAGCCAGAGCCCCGAGGAGCTCCCGACCCTGATCCAGACCCACCCAGATGACCCGTGCCCGTCGCGGACCAGGGAACGCTCCCAGGTCCATGAGGGACATCCCGAACGGAGCGTACCCGGCGGCCGCTTCTTCGGTCCCCTCCCTCAATGGTGAGACTCTCTCTTCGGGTATGTTGCCGAGGAACTTCAATGTGAGGTGAATGTTATGAGGTGCGACCCACCGCACCTGTCCGTGGGCATCGCCGAGCTCCTGCTGCAGCGAGCCCAGCGTATCCCTCACCTCAGATGGCAACTCCACGGCGATGAACGTGCGGATCCCCTCGCTCATCTGTCTGTCTCCCCACCTGCCCGGACCTCCCCCTTCCCGTCCGCGGCCGCCCGGGGGGAGGGAGCATTCGATAGAGATCGCCTCACGAGATCGAGTCCACGCACGGCCGCACGATGTCTGACGAGTTCCCGCGATCCGGGCAAGCGCCACTCCTCCGAGAACTCACGTCCTTCTATGTCGAGGGCGAGGTACACCAATCCGACCGGCTTTGATGACGAGCCCCCGCCCGGCCCGGCGATGCCCGTGATTGCCAGGCCGACGTCAGCGTCGCAGGCCCTGCGGACGCCCTTCGCCATCGCGAGAGCCACGGACCGGCTCACCGCTCCGTGCGCGGCGAGAAGATCGCTCGGGACGGAGAGGAGCTGTCGCTTCGCCTCATCGGCATAGGAGACGATTCCACCCAGGAAGTAGTCAGAACTGCCCGGCACGTTGGTGATACGCCCCATGACGAGCCCACCAGTGCAGGACTCGGCGGCCGCAAGCGTCAGACCTGCGTCGCGCAGCATGCGGCCCACCACCTCCTCGATCCTCTCTCCCTCACGACCGTATACACACTCTCCCAGAAGTCCCGCGATTATCTGCTCCGCAGCATCGAGTCGCTTCGCGGCTCCCGCCTCGTCGATCGGACCGGTCGCTATCCTGACATCGACACCATCGCCGGTGGGCAGATAGGAGAGGCGCACTCCTTCGGGCAACCCCTCCAGCCGCGCGAGATCTCCGGCTATCTCTGCCTCGGGTCTCCCGACGGTGCGGAGGGTGCGGTACACGATCACCCTGCCACCGCTTTTCTGCTCGAGATAGGGTACGACTCCTTCCTCAAACGTGGCCTCCGCCTCCCATGGCACGCCCGGGAGCACGAACAGCGCCACGTTCGCTTCTTCCATGTACAAACCCGGTGCAGCACCGAGAGGGTTCCGGATCGTCTTTGCTCCCCGCGGCACCAGGGCGAGGCTCCCGCTCCCCGGCGGCATATCTCGCCCCCGGGACGCGTACCGAGCGCGCACCTCCTGCTCGACCTGCTCGCGGAAGACGAGGCGCCGACCAAGTAACTGAGCGACTGCCTGCTTTGTCACGTCATCTGATGTCGTTCCCAGGCCGCCCGTCGTAATCACCAAATCAGCCCGTTCAAGGCAGCTCCTGATCACCTCTCCCACAGCATCCACGTCATCGCCCACCGACGTGCGACGAACGAGCCGAACCCCGAAGTCCGCCAGCCGGCGGCCAATATAGAGACAGTTAGTGTCGGCCGTCGAGCCCAGCAGCAGCTCGTCTCCAATCGTCACGAGCTCGGCCTTCACGGAGTCGCTCCCTCCCCACATCGAACCGCTTCCGAGGCCCACTCCATTCGCCCCCACCCCATTCAGCCCTTCACCAGTAGCAGCAGCCTCAGACAGAGATTCGTACATACGCCGGCGATCAGATCATCGATCATCACGCCCCATCCCCCTGGCAGACGCTGTGTCTGCCGGATGGGGGGAGGCTTCAGTATATCAAACAATCGGAACAGAATAAACCCGACCAAGAGCGTGAGGATCGATTTGGGCACGAGCGACATCGCGACGAGGAACCCGACGACCTCGTCTATGACGATCAGGCGCGAGTCGGTGCCCCAGACCGGCTCGAGCAGGGATGAGAGCCATACTCCCAGGAAGAAGAGAAGAGCGATCCCGACGAGCTGGTACTGGACGCCCGGGACAGGGATCGAAAAATAGATGACTGCGAAATAGATAATCGCCACCGCTGCCGTAGCGACAGTCGCGGGCGCGATCGGTGCATATCCACAGAATAGACCACTCGCCAGAACCTTTGCGATCCGCAGCACCGAGGCACCTTTCCTGGACTGGAGACCACGTGACGCGGGGGACCCAGATGGCCTAGGAGAGAGCGGTGAGCACCCGTTTGGAGACTTCTTTTAGCGATGCGAAGACTCCCACTCCCTGAGTGGCCACTGCTTCGAAGTAGGGCGTGCTGTTGTTGGGATTGAGAAGCTTCTGGAGTTCCTCGACAGAAGCGATATTCGGCAGATCCCGCTTATTGTACTGGATGACAAACGGGATGCTGGCCAGCGACAGCCCGTGCTCTGCCAGGTTCTCATGCAGGTTTTGAAGGCTGTCGACGTTGTCTTCCAGACGCTCAACCTGGGAATCGCTAACGAAGATAATCCCGTCAACGCCCTTCAATATGAGTCGGCGACTGGCATTGTAGTAGACCTGGCCCGGCACAGTGTACAGGTGGAAGCGGGTCCCGAATCCCTTAATCGTGCCGAGGTTGAGAGGGAGGAAATCGAAGAAGAGCGTCCTGTCGAGCTCAGTGGCCAGGGAGATGAGCTTACCCCTCGTATCGGGATCTATCTTGGAGAAGATGAAGCGCAGATTGGTAGTCTTCCCACCCAGGCCTGGGCCGTAGTATACGATCTTGCAGTTGATCTCACGGGAAGCGTAGTTGATGAGAGACACGTTTCGTGGGCTCCCTCTTACCCAGCGATGTCGTCCTACCCAAAGATATCGTCGAGGACACTCCCGGCCTCGGACGCAAAGTCAGCGTCGATCCCAGCGGTGGCGCGGGTCGGCCGTTCGAGCTTAGTGAAGATCTTCTCGAAGACTGATGACAACTCTCTTGCTACCTGCCCCACACGAAGCTTGACAAGCCCCAGGGTACTCCGCTTGTCGAAGATGACCACCAGGATCACCCTGGTTCCTACGAGCGAGACATAGATGTTCTCGGCCTCCCCTTGATGAAAGAGGGTCTTGAACTCTCTCTCGCCGATCAGTGTGGCCAGCTGACTGGTGGCGGCGTAGTCCGCGGCCGAGAGGGAAGCGAAGGAAGCCATATCGATCTTCGAAGTATCTCCGGCGCTCGTAATGAGCTGGCCCGCCCGGTCTATCAACAGCGCAGTCAGGACATTAGCGCTCGTCAGAAGACCGCTGAGCGTCTCGTTGATGGCCCAGAAGTCTTCTTCGAAGATGTTCAGATTGTCGAACATGAGCCGTGCTCACCTCCGCTCTGACAATCCTCCCACGCCCCACGAATAACCTCCAGTCCGAACCCACCAAATCATAGTCTATACCGGAGCCTTCGTCAAGGCAGAAAACCCGCGTCACACCTTCTGCCGCCCTTCCAACGCTCTGGCGAGCGTCACCTCATCCGCGAAATCGAGATCGCTCCCTACGGGAATGCCGCGAGCGATCCTCGTCACCATAATCCCCAGAGGTTTAATCAGTTTCATCAGATAGAGGGCCGTTGCCTCTCCCTCTACATTGGGGTTCGTGGCCAGAACTACCTCGGCGATCTCGCTCCCCTTGAGCCTCGACATGAATTCAGTCACTCTGAGCTGCTCGGGACCCACCCCATCCAGAGGGGAAAGCGCCCCCTGGAGAACATGATATCGCCCCTTGAACTGCCCCGTCCTCTCGAGCGCGATCACATCGCCCGGCTGCTCAACGACGCACAACAGCGAAGCGTCACGAGTATCATCCGCACAGATGGGGCAGGGATCCTCCTCGGTCACATTGCAGCAGACCGAGCAGAGCCTTGTGCGCCGCTTCACATCGACGACTGCCTCCGCGAGCGCCGTAGCCTCCTCCTCTGACATCTTGAAGACGTAGAGAGCGAGCCGTTCGGCGGTCTTCTTTCCGATCCCTGGCAGCCTCACAAGACATTCTGCCAGTCGCGTAAGTGAAGGTGGCCCGAGCATCATCTGATTAGAGCAATCCTGGGATCGACAGCCCGCCGGTCAGCCTGCGCATCTCCTCTGCTGCCAGTTCCTGAGCTTTCCTGCGGGCCTCATTCACCGCGGCAACGATGAGGTCCTGTAGCATCTCGACATCTTCTGGATCCACGACCTCGCGATCTATCTTCACTTCGACGATGTTCTGTTGTCCGTCCGCCACCACGGTCACCATCCCGCCACCGGCGCTGGCCTCGACGCGCTTCTTCGCCAGGTCTTCTTGCACCTCAGCAAGCTTCGCCTGGATCTGCTGCGCCTGCTTCATGATATTGCCAATCCCCTTCATAGACGCGTCCTCATCTGCATCGAATCGATGCGCTCCAGCTGTTCTCACCATGCTCACTAGCGAACAGAGCTCTCGCACCTCTCGGAGGGCGCGCACAGCTCAGCCGACGATTTCCCCATCGAAGAGATCGATAATGTGTCTGACCATCGGATGCTTGAGGAGTTCCGTTTCCTTCTTCTTCGCCCGACCTGCCCGAGCCCCGCCGTCGGATCCGTCTTCCGAGGAGTGACTCCCGGTCTGCCCCCCTCGTCTCGACCGGACACAGCAGGAGATCTTGAGTGGTTCGCCCACGAGCTTCTCCAGCTCCTCCTGGATGAGCTGGCGGTGGGCAATGTCAGCCACCTGTTCTCTGTGGAACCTGTTCTTGCCATAGAACGCGAGTACCAGCGACCCGTTCACCAGCTCAGCGGGCTCACCCTCAGCGAGAAAGGTACCGAGCGAGATCTTGCGTCGCTTGACTTTTTCCACGAGCTTCTCCCAGATGCGTTCTATCCGTTCCAGCGTCACGGCCTCGGAGATGCGGTTCGACAGGGCCGATTCGGCAGATCGGTCTGTCTCGTCCTGGGGCTCCTCGCTCTCGGCGAGAGGAGCAGAACTGGTCGATGGCCTGTCGCCTTCAGACACCCCGGCCTCCTCCTCTGGAGCGTGCCATTCCTCCATAAGACGCTTCTCCATCCCGGCCAGCCGGGAGAGAAGATCATTCAGTCGGACGCTCGAATCGAGACTCGCGAGACGCACCAACTCGGTCTCCAGCAGGATGCGCGGCTGTGAGCTGCGGCGCATTGAGCCTTCGAGCACCGACAGGGCGCGCATCATCCGGAGGATGTCCTGGGGCTCTATCTCCTTCCCGGCCGGGGCATCCTCGCCGGCCGCTCCGACGCCCAGCCGTTCCAGCAGGAGTGACCGAAGATGGTTGAGAAGCCCGCGGACGAACTCAATGATATCGTATCCCCGCTCATCAACCTCAGCCACTACCTCCAGCGCGCCCTTCGCGTCACCGGCGATGAGATGCTCCATGAGGTCAGCGTACAGGTGCTCATCGACGAGACCGAGTACTGTGCGCGCATCCTCCGCCGTTATCGGCTCCCCCCCGAAGGAGACGAGCTGATCGAGCATACTCTCGGCGTCCCGCAGGCTGCCATCGGCCTTCTCGGCGAGGACGGGGAGTACATCCGAATCGACACTCATCTTCTCCTGTTCGATGATACCACGGAGTCGAGCGGTAATCTTGTCCGGCGGTATCTTCCTGAAGTCGAATCGCTGACAGCGAGAGAGGATCGTTGCGGGTACTCGGTGAGGCTGCGTCGTGGCGAAGATGAAAACCACATGCTTTGGTGGCTCCTCCAGGGTCTTGAGAAGCGCGTTGAATGCCTCTGCCGTAAGCATGTGTACTTCGTCAATGATGTAGACCTTGTATGGACCGCGAGCAGGAGCGTATTTGACGTTCTCCCTCAGGTTGCGGATCTCATCGATCCCGCGATTGGATGCCCCATCGATCTCCAATACATCCATGCTGCTCGAACTGACGACCTCGGCACAGGACGGACAATCATCGCACGGCTCGACGCCATCGCGCCGCTGACAGTTGAGGGACTTCGCCAGAATGCGAGCAGTAGTAGTCTTTCCGATGCCGCGCGGTCCGGTGAACAGGTAGGCATGTGCAATGCGCCCGGCCCGAATAGCATTCCTCAGGGTAACGGTCACGTGATCCTGCGCGACGATATCCTCGAACCGCTGCGGACGCCACCGCCTCGCCAACACCACATACGACATCTCGGTCATCTCCCTCGGGAAGAGAGAATCAACCCGGCCGTGCCCTGTCCTTCGATCGCCATGCCAGGGAAGAATCCGGGGAAAGAACTCCCGCCAGGCGACCCCGCGACAGACGAAGGAATCCGCTTACCGCTGCTACCTTCCGGTCCTGACGGGGTTCACGGGACCTCGCTTCACAGGACCCGACGATCAACATCCTTTGCCCGGCCACAGCCGCAGACATGGACGACCTCACGGACAGGTTTTCGACCCCGCTATAGCGGATTTCGGGCAGAGGGAACCGCTAGCTCCCCGTCTAGCACGACCGGATCAATCCATCTGAGATGCGAACCCTACCAGATGGTCTCGGCTCGGCACCTCAGCGCTATTTCCGCGCGGACTTCTTGCTCCCTGTACGCCGTTTGGTCTTCTTGCCTCCCGCCGCTGCTTTCCGTTTCCGACTTCGCTTACGCCGCTCGCCCGCCTTCCTCGGCGCCCGGCTCTCTGTCGACTCGACTTCCTCGCCTTCTCCCTGCCCACCCTCCCGAACTTCTAGAGGAGAGACTAAGCCCACGTATCTCTCGCAGATATCACACCAGGCACGGATCGTCTCCTCCGATACCATCAGGATACTTCCGCACTTCGCACACGCAGCCTCTGTATCGCCCGGGAGGACGATCTCTTCTCGCTCCTCATGGGATGCCACATATTCATCGGGGTTGCGCAACATATCGAGAAGAACGCGGGCCTGGTGCACGACATCTACCACATCACCGAATTGGGCAGTCATCCGCTCGAGACGCGTGATCGCATTCGCCTTCCGCCCCTGGGCAATCAGCTGGTTTGCAGCATCAAATGCCCGAACTGCGCTGGCCCTGCGCTCTGCCACTTCCTCGTCGCTGCCCCGGATGAACGTGCGCTTCCCTGTCAGGTCCTCATCCTTGACGCGATCCGATGCCTTCTCGCTGCGCTCTAGACCGAGCTTGCGCAGTTTGAGCGCCACCGTCCGCTTAGTAACGCCCAGTCGTTCCGCCAGATCCTCATCAGTCAGATCCCGGTAGTGCGTTTCGAGAAATTGTTCCTCAGCTCGGGTCCATTTCTTCGCCATCTATTGTGCCTCCTCGAACGCACAAGCATGCCTCCGCCGAACTCCCATCGGCCGGCCCTGCGGCGACGCCGGGCCCTGTCTTCCGCACGATCCAGATGCGGAGAAGTGGTGGAGCAGAGCGGATTCGAACCGCCGGCCTCATCCGTGCGAGGGATGCGCTCTCCCAGCTGAGCTACTGCCCCACCGTTTGCACTTCGCCAACCCCCCTTCATTCACGCTCTGCGTCATAGATTTCCGGATTCAAGATATTGGGTGGTCGTCGCCCTTCCATACCGGCGAGGACGTTCTCGGCCGCCATCTTCGCCATGGCACCTCGCGCCTCGACCGTCGCACTCCCCACGTGGGGAAGGAGAACAACATTCTCCAGCTGCAGGAGCGCATCGGGCACCTCCGGCTCCATTTCATATACATCGAGTCCCGCACCCCTGATCTCCCCGGACTGGAGCGCTGCGATGAGCGCCTGCTCATCCACCACCGCGCCGCGGGAAGTGTTGATGAGAAAGGCGGTTGGCTTCATCGTCGCGAGTTCCCGGGTGCCGATCAGGTGTTTCGTCTCCTCGGTGAGCGGAACGTGCAGCGACACGAAATCGGCCTCACTAAGAAGGGTATCGAGAGGAACCCGCATGGCCCCGACCTGTCGCTCAAGCCCGGGGCGCTCCTGAACGTCGGTATACAGCACTCGCATCCGGAAACCGACCGCCCGTCGGGCGACCGCAGCCCCAATACGCCCGGCCCCTACGACGCCGAGCGACTTTCCGTGAACCGCTCCCCCGAGAAGTAGCAGAGGCCCCCACCCGCGGAACCGCCCCGCCCTCATGAACCGTTCTCCCTCAGTGACCCGCCTGGCGGCCGCGAGCAGCAGGGCCCATGCAAGATCGGCCGTCGCTTCTGTAAGCACATCCGGCGTATTCGTCACCGCAATGCGGCGTCGCGTCGCCTCCGCCATGTCGACATTGTCGAAGCCGACGGCATAGTTGGCGATGACGCGCAGATCGGGCCCGGCGTCCATCACACGGCGATCGATCGTATCACTGAGCAGGCAGAGGAGGCCCTGCACCTCTCGAAGATGAGGTGTCAGCTCGGCGTGCCCCTTGGGTTCATCATTATCGAGCAGGATGAGGTCCGACCCGCGGCGCAAGAGCCCGAGCCCCTCCTCCGGAATGGGAGCCGTGACCAATACCTTCGGCATCATATGGGACACCACACGAGCACATCAGCAAGACCAGGTAGAACCGGGGGGAACGGCGCGAATCGCGGCACCCCGAGAGACTAACATAGTACACACATACCGATAACGCTCAACTCTCTTTTCTTCTTCCCGATGCTACCGCTTTATCTGCTCCTTCTTTCCGTCGATCATACGGACAAAGTCGTGCACAGATTTCGAACCGCGACCGATGAGGACCCCGGTGAGTGCGTAGTCTACACCCTCCGGAAATGAGTGCGAGATGTCAAGGAGTTCGAGGATACCGACCCGCCCCCAGAAGCAGAAGACTACTCCCACGCCCGTGCTGACGACCAGGGCGAGTCGCGTGTAGATACGGAGCTTTCGTTCGTACTCCTGAGCTGGCTGTGACTCGCTGTCGCCGGGGTAGACGAGGGCGACAAACTGACCGAAGAGTTCAACGACTCCTTCGATCACTGCGGCAAGTACGAAGATGGCAACGAGCTTATCCATGCTCCACCTCCCCATGGATGGTCCACGATCGCTCGCCCGGCCAGTCTCGTCCGATCAGATTCGAGTATCAGAATCGACGACCACTCTAGCACCGGAAATCGGGCCAGTCAAGGCAAAAATAGGAAGGGCGCTCCAGGCGAATGGACGGGAAAGGGGGGGCAGGTGGAGAGATGTAACTCGATGGAAAACAGCCACTTGAACATATGATTCGGTGCTGGCTGTTACTGCTCAGCGGCGGAGAGCGGCCCGCCGGCAGCGTTCTGCACAGCTCAGACCCCGCTCCGGCTCGCTCCGCCGGCAATCGCTCCCGGATCGAGCACAGGAAGTCCGTGGGAACGGTCGTCACACGGAACTGTGGCGGAGAGAGTGGGATTCGAACCCACGATCCCGATCACTCGGGATACACGATTTCCAGTCGTGCCCCTTCAGCCAACTCGGGCATCTCTCCGCCTATACGTTCTGCTCGTCAGTTGCTCGACCACGGAGATTCGATCACCCCCTAGAATTGTGTAACGCCAGAGAAGTTGAACTTCTCCACACGTATCGCAGGCGCGATGATACCGGTGGGGAACCGCGGCCCATAACCTGCGCCGTCCCACACCAGGACCGCCTCTTTGGAGATATGTGTGACGCAGGACAGGGCGCTCAGCACACTCTCGGTGAATCGCAAGTTCTTCAACGGCTTCGTTATCTTACCATCCTCGATAAGAAACGTCCCATCTCTCGTCATGCCAGTGATCACCGCCCGCATCGGCTCCACGGTGTTCGTATAGTGGAACCGTGTCACGTAGATGCCCCGCTTGGTGTCGGCGATCATCTCCTCGATCGTCGAGTCACCAGTGCCCATGACGGGCGATATCGGAATCGGCCCATATGGGTTGGGCGCGATCAACGCATGCCCCGTCGATTCTTTTCCTTCTTTCCCGGCGGTAAGTGAGTCGTAGGCGACTGCGCTCGCAACGCCATCCGTGATGAAGTCGACCCGCTGCTTGGGCACTCCCTCGAAGTCGAACCCGATAGCGAATCCTCGCTCGTCCAGGCCATCGTCCCAGATAGAGATGTTCTCACCGACGATCTTCTGCCCGAACTTGCCGCACATGAAGCTCCGCTCCTCTTGAACCGAGAGCGCTCCGAAGCCCAGGAACG